>Ga0172381_10005602_pt1 | contig 12686 bp, 17 predicted proteins | sample Leawel6488metaG_FD_119754 | JGI IMG/M metagenome (GOLD analysis project Ga0172381, IMG submission 119754) | Leachate microbial communities from a municipal landfill in Southern Ontario, Canada - Leachate well 64-88 metaG | ecosystem: Engineered > Solid waste > Landfill > Unclassified | place...
ATTTGATGTTGTTCTTTGTTTAGGAATTTTATATCATATGAAAGAACCTTGGACTATAATAAAAAATTTAGCACAAATCTGCAAGAAACAAATGATTATTGAAACATTAACTGATGGAAATTATCTGTGTTATCCTGCAATGATATTTTATCCAAATGCTGAACAGAATAATGATGCTCAGACTTATTGGGGTCCAAATGTTTTATGTTTAGTTCATATGTTAAAAAAAGAGGGATTTAAAGATGTTCAAATTGCTGGTATGGGAGGAAACAGGGTTGCCCTGCATTGTTTCAAATGAACGAATATGAATTAGGATACTTGGCTGGAATGATAGATGGTGAAGGAACTTTTGGCATAAGAAGAAAATATAATCCCGCCATAAGAAAAGATAGAAAAAGAGGTTACAGTTGGGAATATTATGTGGCTATAACAAATACTGATTATTCAGTCATTATTTATTTAAAAGAATTATTAGGTGGAGGATGTATTTCAAAACCAACACTTCGAGAGGGACAGAAACAAACTTGGAGAATTAATTTCTATCCAAAAATTTTAAGGGAAGTATTACCTAAATTAAAATTAATTATAAAAGAGGAACATAGATTATTATTCTTAGTGGTTTTACAAATTATGAAAAAACGAACAAACAGTAAAATAAGAGACAAAAGAACAAATAGATTTATAGGAACTATAACAACTGAGGAAGATGAGAATATATTAAATAAAATTTATGAACAAATAAAAGTTCTTAACAGGAGAGGAAGATGAGAATAATTTCGTTCGGAGATTGTCCAAAAGCTTCAACGGGATATGGTTCTACGTGGGATAATTTATTAACTCGCTGGTGCAAATTAAAACCTGATTGGGAATTTTATCATATGGGATGGCAAAACCATGACAGACCTCATCAAACAAAAGAGGGTTATTGGATGCTTCCATTAAATCAAAAAGAATATGGTTTTGATACAGTTGTTGAATATGTAATGAAATATAATCCTGATTTTGTAATTACCATGGCAGATATTGGATGGCAAGCAGGATATGTTGATGGAATTGCAGAATGTAAAAAAAGAGGATGGAGAGGAAAATGGATTGCTTATAATCCTTATGACAGCGATGTTTTTGAGAGATTATTCTGGGAAAATATTTTAAGTTTTCCTGATTACAATATGGCAATGGCTAATAATGGTGTTGAAATTCAGAAGAAAAACGGAGTTTGGAATACAGAATTAATTCCATTAGGTGTTGATACAAAAATTTTCTTTCCAATGTCTGATAAAGAAGAATTGAAGAAAAAATGGAAATTGAATAATAATTTTGTTGTAGGTTTTGTTGGAAGAAATCAAACAAGAAAGATGATTGATAGATTATTAAAAGGATTTGCTAATTTTTCCAAAGATAAGATGGATGTTAAATTATTGTTACATACAGATAAAATCCCTCCAAACAATACTATGGGATGGACATTGCCCGGAATTATTGCAAAATATCAAAAAGAAATAGACTCAACTTTTTCTCTTAAAATTGTTATGAGTAAAGATAATTTAGACATTCGGGCCCGTTCAAGAATTCAACCTGAAAGTATGAATGAATTATTTAATGCAATGGATATTTTTGGTTATATGACTGGTGGAGAAGGTTTTGGTGTTCCTGGACTTGAATGTCAGGCATGTGGTGTTCCTTTATTAATGACTGCATGCACAACTGCTTTTGAATTAACAGGTAATGGAGAACATGGCTTTTTAATTCCAGTTTTGAAAGATAAATACGACAGAGAGGTTACATTGGTTGGAACAAATGGAGTTGAAAATTATATTCCAGACGATATTGAATTTGCAAAAATGCTTGAAATGTTTTATAACGACTGGAAAAATGGAAGCAAATTAATTAAAGAAAAAGGTTTGAAAGCGAGAGAATTTTCCTTGAAATACGATTGGGATTTGATTGCAGACAAATGGTTAAAGTTTTTTGAGGAACATGTATAATGCGAAGCTTACAGCAGATTTTGCAAGGAACAGGATATTCAGAAAATCAGGCAGAAGTATTTCTAACTAATTGTTATCTTGATTTTTGTTATTTTGCAAAACATGTTTTTGGATTTGCAATTTCAAGTTATCATAAAGAATGGGCTGAACTGATTGAAAAATATCCAAGACTTTGTCTTATCGCTTTTAGAGGTTCAGGAAAAACAAATTGGATAATAGCATATTTCGTTTGGAAAGCCATATTTTCAGGAAATCTTAACTTTCTTATAATCTCTTTTAACTTCGACAATTCAAAATTAGTTCTTAAAATAATAAGAGGTTTAATAAGCGATAATGAAATTTTAAAACAATATATCCCAGAGGGAAGAGAAGCTATTTGGAAGGCAACAGAATTGACATTAAAGACTGGGGCAGTTTTTTATTGCAGAACTTATGGAGAAGGAGTTAGAAGTTTAAGAATTGATTATATGTTATGTGATGAAGGAGGAAAATACGAAGATAAGTCTATTTTTTGGTCAGCTATTTCTCCTGTTGTTCAATTAAACATGGGTAAAATTATTGTTATTGGAACGAGAACAAGTGAAATCGATCTATTAAATGATTTGAAAGAAAATGATGAATATTTTTGCAAAGAATATCCTGCTGAAATAGATGGACAACCCCTCTGGCCTCAGAAATATACTACACTTCCACATGATACTCTTTATCAAAGAAGTTTAATTAAAGTTAGAAAAGAAATTGGAGAATTGCCTTATCTTCAGGAATATATGTTAATTCCAATTAGTTCAGCAAATTCATTGTTTCCTTTTTCATTAACTATGAAAGCCCTTGCAAATGACATGGAATTCCTGTCTTACGGGCGCAAGGACGAAAGATATTACATCGGGTATGATATTGCTATGGCAGCGAAAGGAGATTTTGTTGTAATGTCTGTTTTGGGTATAAATGCAACTCATAAAAGACTTGTCAAAGCGATTAGGTTTAGAGGAGATTATATGGTTCAGAAAGAAAAGTTAAGAAATCTGGTTGGGGAATTTCAACCAATGAAAATCTGTATTGATGCAACATCAATAGGAGAACAACAGACAAAAGAATTACAACAAGAATTCGGAAATATTGAAGCAGTAAAATTTACCTATGAAGAAAAGATGAAAATGATACTTGATTTAAGGCAAGAGTTTGAAAAGTTTAATCTTATTATTCCAAACAAAATGGGAGATGCTTATTCTTTCACACAGATTTTACTTAAAGAACTGAATGAATTTACTTTGAAAGTTGATTTAAGACCAGGGAATACTGTAAGACCAAAATTTTCTTCAGGAAAATATGATGATACTGTAATTTCTCTCGCATTAGCAAATAAAGCAACAATATCTAATTTTGGAAATGTTTCAATAGCTGGACTTGGAGGAGAAGATTAACGAATTTTTTTCTGTATTGGTTCTCTAAAAATATTCATTGTAACATATCCATTTGTAGCATTTATTGAACCATCTTTTAATCTTATCAAAACAGTCTTATAAAATTCTTCAATTAATTTTCCTTTATTTAAATTCTTTTTCTTGCACATTTCAGAAATTTCATCTCTTAGACTTTTATCAATCATGTTTGTGTCCATGCAAGAATTCGGATAGTCATATAATCCTATTTTTACCATTTTAATTAAAACAATCCAAAAGTATATAAATCTTGTGATATTAGTCTATTTATGGAAAATAATGGGGAAAAAGGAGAAAAAATCGAAAAAAATGCTTCTGTTCGTGGTTTAGAACAAGAATATGTTCCGCATGATGCAAAATGGGGCATAGATAAAAAACTTTTTACAAGAAAAGGCGGAAGTGTCAATATGGACACGCTTTATGAGGTTGTTAAAAATTCTCCTGAATGTATCTCTTGTATTGTTGCTTTAATTGAAGACATTATGGCTGATGGATGGAGATTTAATGGAGCAGTATCGGCTATTGAAAAAGCAAAGAGTTTCCAGAAGAAATCAAAATATTTCCAAATTAAAACTAATGCGTTACTTGATTATCTCATAACAGGAAATGCTTATATTTTAAAATTGAGTGTTGATGAAGATAAATTGAAAAGTTTATTTAAAAAACTTTCAGAAAATCTTGCAAAAAGTCTTGGTGTAAAAATAGATGAGAAAAGCATTTATGAAATAGTAGATCAAAGCGATATAAAACAACCAAAAGATTTACAATTATTGAAATCTTCAACAGTAAAACCAAATTATGATGAAACAGGAAGAGTTATAAGTTATGTTCAAGAAGTAAATGGATTGAAAAGAGTTTATCGCCCAAAAGATATTATTCATTTGACAACAATGAATATTGGTGGACAACCCTACGGATTTATCCCATTAGAAACTGCATTATCAGATATTGCTACTTTAATCTTTGCAAAAGAATTTGCGGGGAAATATTTTGAGAATGATGGAATGCCTTCTTGGCTTTTTGTAATGCCTGAAGCAAGTGCAGGAGATAGAAATTATGAAGCATTAAAAAAAGAATTTAAGGAATTGAAAAAGACAGCAAATAAATTTAGAAGCTTAGTTATTACAGGAAAAGTTGAACCAGTTCAGATTAATAAATTCAATAAAGATATGGAATTTGCAAAATTGATTACTCATTTCACTCAGATAATTTTAATGGTTTATGGAGTTCCAGCGCATAGAGTTAATTTAACTATTGATGTAAAAGAAGTTGGCGGTGCAGTAAATCGTGCTTATGAAGGATATTATAAGAAAATAAATTTCATACAAACTTCCTGGGAGAATATTCTGAATACAGAATTATGGGATGCTTTCCATGTTGAAATGAAATTCAGAGCAACTTATAAAATTGACGAAATGAGAGAAGCACAAGTTGTTCAAATTTTAACACAAGCAGGATTAATCACAGTTGAAGAAGCAAGAGAGATGATGGGATTAGAACCAAAGAAACCAAAAGGAACAGAACCAATTAGAACTGGCGATAATAATAAAATAGATTTTGGGAAAGATAAAAGGCAGCAATCAGCAGACCCTTCTAAAGAAAATATGGAAGATAATACGGATAATAAGTTAAAAGAAATATTAGATATTTTACATAAAAAAACATAAATGCTTAATAATCCTTTTTACATAAGATTATTATGCCAAAACCTAATCCTGATGAAAGTGAAGCAGATTTTGTTTCAAGATATATGAGTTCTGAAGAAGCAAGAAAAAAATATCCTGATGAAAAACAAAGGTCTGCAATAGCTTATTCTGAATATAAAAATAAGAAAAAATCAGTAGAGGGAGAATTTATGGTAAAGATGCCTGTTACAAAATGCTGGGAAGAAAGTGTTGATGTTCAGAAATCAGTAGGTGGTGTTGAAAAATCAACACAAAGATTTATTGAAGTTACAATGTCAGGATTAAAAGAAGATAGACAGGGAGATAGGATGAGCCAAGAAGCAATTAACGATATGGTTTCTCAATTCAAATCTGGAACAATTCCCTTTTTCCCAGACCATGGATTTCATGAAAGTTCAGGACAAAAATCTGTTTATAGTTGGAAACAAATGATGGGAGTATTTGTTGATGGAAGACAAGATGGAGATAAACTTCCAGCAGTTATCAGATTAAATAAAGCCCACCCGGACCATGAATTATTTTGGAAATATATAAAAGAAGAAAGTATGCCGATAGGATTTTCCATTGGCGGAAGGGCTTTATCATTTAATATTGAAGAGGTAGAAGAATAATGGCAAAAAGAAAAGTTAAAGTTTTTGGAAAAATGAATTTGTATGAAGGTTCAGCAGTCGGATTACCTGCTTATCCAGACGCACATTTATCAGGTGAATGCTCATTGATTAAATCTTTAGGTGCATCCTTCACGGATGAAACTGAAGAAATAATGGGTGATAACCAATTAAATTTAAAGGGACAAGAAATGGAAAATGCAAAAATTCCGGAAGTTTCAAAGTCAGTAGAAGTTTCTAAAGTTCCCGAAGTAGCCAAGAATGAAGAAGTTCAGACAGAGAAATCTGTTTTAGCAACTGAAATTGCAAAAGCTATTAAGGAAGGAATGAAAGAAGTTTTGAAAGATTTGGGAACTGAAAGAGGCTTAGTTGAAAACGACAAAGCCAAAACGGATTTAAGCAAGAAGAGCATGGGTGAGCTCGCCATGTCTATGGGTCTCTTCGTTAAAAATTAAAATGCCAAGTATAACAAAAGCATTGAACGAAGCAACTAATAGTGCAGGCGGATTTACAGTTCCGGATGAATTCTCCAATAGATTATTGGCCTTAGTTCAAGCAAAGACAATAGTTATGCCTGATCTTGATGTAAGGCAAATGATTTCAGATGTCCAGTATATACCAAAAGTAACTGCTGGAACAACTGCATATTGGCCAGCCGAAACTGCAACAATCACCGAAAGCAATCCAAAATATGGACAAATTACTCTTACTGCTAAAAAAATTGCATCTCTCGTTGCTGCATCTTCTGAAGTTTTAGAAGATAACAATGTTGATTTAGCCAATCACCTGGTAGAACTTATGGCCGAAGACCTTGCTATCGAAGCAGATACGCAAGTTTATTGCGGAACAGGTTCTCCATGGTATGGATTAAATTCAACAGCTTCTATGACAAATGCAGTTGATGCAACAGGAAATCTAAATGCTACCGCCGCTTCTGGAACAGGTTCTACTATTACAGGTGCTGCAATAAGCATCTCAGTAATACAGAAAGCTGTAACAGAAGTTTTGAAGGATAAGCATAGACAACCAAATGTTTCTTATTGGAACCCAAGAACGATTGGAAGTTTAATACAACTTACTGATAGTTCAAGCAGACCAATATTGAATACAGAAACATGGGGCAGTCCGATTTTGAGAGATGGTGTTCTGGGTAGAATTTGCGGAACTGATGTGAAAGATAGCGTATCAGTGCCAATAACTTTATCTTATGGAACAACTGCTGCACTTAGTGGTGCATGTAGCGATGCTTTAGTCGGAGTAAAAGGTATGTTTGGTATTCTTGGACAAAAACGCGGATTTATCTGGAAGACAGATTATGTAATCGCGACTGATGTCTATCAATGGCAAACTACTGCAAGAATGGCTTTCGCGGTGAAATATCCGGACTCTTACTGCATGATTAGAGGCATTACTGATTAATTTTAGTTTTGTTTATTTATTTTTTTTTATTTTAGTTTAGTTTCGGCGAAGCCGAAGGAGAAAACAATGAATTCAAATCCGCAGGATATATTTAGAACATTAGGGAAAGGAGCATACACAAAAGTGCGCTCTGAAATAATAGGAACAAGTTCAGGTGTGACCTCATCATTCTCAGCAATTCATGATAATTTTATCTCTGGTTCAACTGCACTTTATACTGCAAGCACATTAGTTCCAACAAATCTTTATTCTGTAAATTACAATGACGGAAAGATTACAAGTTTTGCAGGAACATCTGGAAGTGTTATTTCTTTAGATTATGATTATTCTGATATGGAAAATTCAGCAGTAATTGATATTATAAGTCAGTCAGATAAAGACATTGAAGATGAAACAGGAAGAGTTTTTAATAGTGCATCTGCAACAGAATATTTAGATGTAGATAATTGTCAAAAAGAATTCTTTTTAAGAAATTATCCAGTAATTACTCTTTCTTCTGTCAGTCAAAATACTTCATCTTCTGAAGCAGATGTTCCAGGATGGAGTTCGAGTTCTGAAGGATTAGGAAATGATTATCTGGCTAATTCAAGAGATTTGGAAATTGGAAGGATTAGATTTATTGATAATTTTCCACTTGCTGGAAGTGATAGGTTAAAAGTTGAATATACTTATGGATTTGCTATAACTCCTGCAAATGTAAAAGAATTATCTGTTCTTCTTTCAATAAGACAAATGATGAATAGTTCAATCTACAAATCTATATTTGATGGAAATGATAATTTTACTCCTGTCCGGTTGAACGAAATCGAAGCGAGAATAGAGGCACTCTACCGCAAGATAAGAAAACAGGATATATCAAGTATATAAATTACCGAAGGTAACATGGCAATAACAAATAGCAATATATTTACACAATCGTATAGTTTAATCAAAGCGTTCTTAGAGAGCATTCCAAATTTGGACCCGAGAAATAGGTTCAAACCTAATTTTATTCATTCTTCTATGCCTAATATTAATTCTAAAGGTTTTGATGGATATCCATTTTTTGTTATTAAATCAGAACCAAGTGAAAAAAATAAAACTTTTGATAGAGATACTTCTGAAAAAGTTTTTAGAGTGAATATAATTGTTTATTCTGATGAACCAACAGAAATTGATACGATTTGTGATTTAATTCATGCTAATTTCAAATCTGAAACAAAATTAACTGATTTTCCAGCAAGAGAAATAAGTTCATCTGCTTTTAACTTTGATTTAGATCAAAGCGGTAAAAAAATATCTTTCAGGAATATTGGATTAATCCTGAAAAAGAGAATATGACATATCAAATTCAAGTTACAGGAGTGAAAGAAACAATGGATAGAATTTTGAAAACAAATCAAATGATTAAAGGTGAAGTGACTTATGAAATGCTCGGAGTTGGAGAAATGATTGTTGAAAAATTGCAAATAAAATATCCCGACTTATTAATCACTCAGCAATTCTTTCCAAATAATATGGAATTCTGGATTGGAATTTCAAGAACAGGGAAAAGTGTTACATGGATTAAATGTCCAGTATCAAATCTATTTTTTAAAAAGACAAAAGAAAGTGATGGAAGTCAGCAAATATCTTCAGATGTTCAAGAGTTAGATGTTGAGGCAATAGTTTTTGAAATATCAGAAGAATTAAATAGGAGATTATCCCTTATCAAGATTGGATGAAATGAAAATGAAAATTAACATGGAGGTAAAAATATGGCGATAGTGCAAAATAAAGCATGGTATGACATTTGTTACATATCTCTGGCACAGGAAGGCGGAAGTGAAAATCAGTTAAGAGCAAAGACTTCTTCACTTTCAATTACTGGTGGAGATTTTGACATTGAGAGCATAGATACTTTTGGTGGTGCAATTAAGAGAGTTGGAAGAAGGAATGATATTCAAATAAGTTTTGATGCAATCCCGGTTTCAGTTTCTGATTTTGATTGGGCTTTCCACGGACAGACTAATAGTGCAGCAGCTTCAATAACTGCGAGTGCTGAAAAAGATTACAGATTAACTCTGTTATGGTCTTCTGCAACAGGTATAACTAATGCAGCTCAGGCAATCCCAACAAATTCAACCACAGAAAGTTATAGGCAAATTTATGCAGAAGCTAACATGATTTCACTTGAAAATAGCCAGGATGCTGGAGATTATTTGAAGGCAAAACTGACGTTCAAGTTATGTTATGTTGATGATACTAATGCAATAAATTGGCAGAAAGCAATTCAAGATACTGCGAGTTCCTTGAGTGCAGTGCCGGCTTATACAACAGGAACTAAATTTTAAAAGATAAATGAATGGTAGAAAACTTTGCTGAGGAAATTGAAGAAAATATTCAAACGAGTTTCTCAGTAACAAATATACCAATAAAATATCTCAAAGAATTTAAAACATTTTGCAAGGAAACTTGTAACAATTCTTATTCAACGGGGATAATCCATCTGCTTGGAATAAAAACCAAGTATGAAGAGATTATCCCTTTTCTTTCTAATTTACAAAAACAAATTGATGAACTCAAAGAAAATAAGTCTCAAAGACCGAGATTAAAAACCTTTGAAGGAAATAATACTCAGGAGGTAAAACATGAGCAAACTTAAAGAATTAGCCGGAAAATCGAAGATTTTCATAATAGGCGGAATTGAACTTGAATTCAAACCAAGAGTTTTTGAAACAGATATTGATTTAATTTTAGATCTAAGTAAACCTGAAAAAACAGGAAACGCAATGAAAGAATTAATAAAAAGAACATTGAAAGATGCTGTTCCAGATGCAACTGAAGAAGAATTGAAAAATGTATCTTTTCAATATTTCAAGGAAATAACAAACGCTATTGTAGAAATAAATGGATTAAAGGTTAAAGATGAAATTCCAAACTGAAATTGATAATTTAATCCGTTCAAAAAGCGGATTTGAAAAGTCTAATGAAGAAATAAAAGACAATATAGTTTTTACTCTAATGACTGATGGAAATCAACCATATTCAGAAATAAGAATAATGCCAATTCCTATTGTTATGATGTTTTGCAGAAGGATAAATGAAATAAATTCTCAAAGAAAAGCGGAGGAAGATGAAATAAAATGCCAGAACAGGAAGTTTTAATCAGAATAATTGCAATAGATGAAGCAACAAATGTAATCAATAATGTAACTGCAAGTCTCAACAAATTACAAAGTTCTTCAAGTGTATTCTCAAAAAATATGACTACAAATCTTGGAAGTGTTTCATCCGGACTTGATAAAGTTCAATATTCTGCTGTTAATGTTATTAAACCTTTAAAAAATATAGGAGTAGATATTAATCCTATAAAAAATTTAGGACAAGGTTTGCAAGTCGCAGGACTTGAAATGAAGGAATTTGATAAATGGGCGAAAGAAAATAATATCACAAATATTGAGGGAGTAGGTCTCTATGATCAATTGACAGGAAAAGTTATGACTTATGGAGAAGGTGTAAAATATGCTCAAATACAAGGAAGAAGATTTCAGATGCAATGGTTGAGCATTATGTTTGCAGGGATGGCTTTATCTCGTGTTTTTAATGGGATAGTATCTGCTCAAATGCAATTATGGGGCGTAACAGATATGATGAGTTCTATGTGGACAGTTGTTATGTTACCTGCAATGGAAGAAATAACTCCGGTTTTATATGGGATAATTGATAAAATTTTAGAATTACCTGAAAATGTTTTAAAAACTATTGGATTTGTAGTTTTAGGAGCAGATGTATTTGGAAAAATACTTGGAACAATAGGTCAAATAGCCTTAGCCACAGCAGCTTTCACATGGCAGTTTCCAGATGCAGCAAAATTTCTTAAAGGATTAACTCTTGCACAAATTGAAATAGCAGCTTTAATATTAGCAGCCGGAGGAATTGCATTATATTTTCTTTATGAAGGAATTCAAGATTTTAAAAGTGGAAAACAAATTGCAGGGATGGGTGATATTTTAGCAAGTGCAGGACTTCTTCAATATGCTATAAAAGGAAAAGGCGGAGGTTTGTTATTAGCAGTAGGTTTGTCAATTAAATTAGTATTTGATGAAGATTTTTTAGTGGGGATATTGAAATGGGCCATAAAAGCAGGAAGTATTATCTCTAATATTTTATCAGAAGCAATAAAAGTAGGTTTATCTTTAGGAATGTATAAATTTGATCCAAAAAAAGCTGGAATTAGTGACTTTGGAGATGCTTGGAAAAAAGCAGTTGAACAAGCATCAATAGAGATGGGAGGACTTGAATTTATGGGAATGAAGCAAGAAATCTCATTTCCAACAGAAACTTTAAAGAATTATAAAGATGCTCAAAATGAATTAACTCAGCAATTCAAAGATGGAGAAATTACTATAACTGAATATGGAGAAGGATTGAAAGGTCTTCAAACATTATACTCAAACGACATAGATTATTTAGATAAATATTGGGAAGCAACAAAAACATGGGAAACAAATTCAAAGAATTCAATAAATAATGTTTCTAATTTAAATAAAACTTCTCTTACTGATTGGTCTAATTTATTTGGAACAAAAACAAATGAAGTTCAAACAAATTATAAAAATATGACTTCTAATAATATCACTGAAACAGAAAGGATGTTTAAAAATCTTAATAATTCTACAAATGAATTAAGTCTAACCTCTAATTCTTCTACAACTTGGGCCAATATATGGATTAAAGCAATTAATTTAGTTTCAAAAGGTTTAAATAAATTAAAAATATTTGGAAATTTTCCTATACTTCCTGAAATAAATCTTCAAACAGGAAATGTTATAAAATTAGCAGAGGGTGGTATTGTAACAGATCCAACACTTGCAATGATTGGAGAACGAGGTCCAGAAGCAGTTATTCCTTTAAAAAATTATGGAAAAGCAACAAATGAAATAACTATAAGTCCTACCTATTATATCTATGTTTCAGATAAAAGAGAAATGGAAAAATTATTAAAGGAGAATAACCAACATCTGGTTGAAGAAGTAAAAAGAATGACTGCAATTTAATGACAACAAATATAATCATAAATAAAGGAAGTTACTCTGTAACAATTCATTCAGTTGAATTGAATGATAATTATGATAATAAACTAAAATTAATTACTCCACCTACACAAAAACAAATTCAAGAAAATGGACCAAAGGATACAAAAGTCATAGATTTGCTTATGTTAAATCATACTATGCAGTTTAATGGTTATTTGAAAACTTCAACTGATAGAGATAATTTAATTAAAATATTTAAAGGTGCAGATACAGAAGGTGGTCCATGTTCGATTACTTATGATACTTATCCCAGTTCTCCTATTTCTATGTTTCCAGAAAAATTAACAATAGTAGAATTGCCAGAAAGTTCAAGTAGTCAAACAAAATATAAGGTTCAAGTTAGTTTGCTTGAAGGAGTAAGCGCATGACATTCACAAAAAGAGTTTATTCAAAGACTAAGAAAATATTTATCTATGGTGGAGGTTCATTTGGAATGCTGTTTCTCATTTTACTTGGACTTTATTCTTATGGAATTTCAGTTCAAACAAGTGGA
>Ga0172381_10005603_pt1 | contig 12686 bp, 9 predicted proteins | sample Leawel6488metaG_FD_119754 | JGI IMG/M metagenome (GOLD analysis project Ga0172381, IMG submission 119754) | Leachate microbial communities from a municipal landfill in Southern Ontario, Canada - Leachate well 64-88 metaG | ecosystem: Engineered > Solid waste > Landfill > Unclassified | place...
ACATTTTGATTATCGCTGTACTAAGATATATTTCTAAGTATTGCTTTTATTCAAAACTCGGAAATGTTACTGCGAAAGGTCGGTTATAATATATAGGTATGAATTAAGTAAAATTCCCCAATATTTTAAATGTCTTCAGTTTTTGATTGGGGCAAATTGGTGTCAGAGTAGTAAGCAGCCAACAAAAACACCGAAGGAAATGACAATTAAATAAGAGGATTTTTGAAAAAAGATCCATTAGATCAAGATAAAACACTGAGAACACTCAATGCGATATGATCTCTGAATAATATAACCAAGTAGAAAGATTGATTCTTGCAAACATAATGCTATACATAATATTCTCCAAACGTCTAGAAATCTTACACTGTTAAACTGCGGTTTTTTATATTTTCAATCTCGTTAAAATATTTTCTTCTTAAGGGTACTGAGGAAGCCACCTTTTTGCTTTGAGGATTTTAATAACTCTAATAAGGCTTTATTAAAATCAAGTGGGATTTTTTTCCTTTTTTCCTCGTTCAGCTCATCAAAATAATCTCGGATAAATACCAATTGTTTTGTCTTAATATTTGGGAGGATTGGAACAAATTTGGAAAGTAATGGTTCTTGATTCAACTTAAAATACACTTTAACCAATATTAATATATTTTCTTGAAAGTCTTTTTTCTCTGACACTTGTGAAATATAAAAATCAGTAAACTGAGAAATTTTTGAATCCACAATGAGTGTATTCATTTCCACTTTTTCTAAGAGAAGTTCAAGAGCAATTTGGTATTCCTCATCAGATAGGGTCTTGAGAATTTTTGGAAGTGCTTCAAAATTTTCAGACCAAGTCAGATAAATAATTTTCAATAGTTTGTGCTTATTGGTCTCTAAAAAAACTTTTAACTCTTTAATTTCCTGATTTTTAGGAGTTTTTACCTCTTTGAGCTTGTTGAATAAATGTGTTGAGATCTCATCCGTATCAAATCCTTTCATCATTTTTTGAAGACGAAAAGCATTCGATTTGGATTTATATTCATTCGCTACAGCTTCCCAAACATATTTCGCCAAATGTTCTGGCAAATGTTCTTTAAAATAGTGGTGTAATTTTTCTTGGAACAATGACTGGTTTAATTCAAGGAATATCTCAAGATTTGATGAATCAATAAATTCTAAAATTTTTTCTTCGTTAGACTCGTTATTTGTCAAGTATCTATCTAGTTCGAATGCAGCATTCTGAAAAACGTGTTTTTCACTAATATCGTCTGGATATTTGCCGCTAAAAATCCAATTTTCATAAGGGGAATTCGAATCAATGTTTATGTTTGATACTGTTAAAGTGTCTGCATTTGCAAGAATCAATTGAGGGGAGTGGTGAGGAGCCTTTGGATAGCAATATGTCCAATACTTGGTGGTGACCGGATTGCATCCTAAAAAATAGGTATCAAATGAACATGATGACCGGGTTTTATCGGGGATTAATGAAAATATTCCTTTTAGGGTTTTACGGATTTCCGCTTGGGTTCCGGATATGATAAACGATAATGATTCATTTTTTAATTTTAATTCATTGAATGCGAGAGAAACAAATTTCCTGATATCTTCCTTCTTCCAACCTTTTATCGAATTAATTATTTCAATATCAAATTTTCTTATGAGATCTGAGACCAATAAAAATTCTTCGGATGCAATATCCAAATCGCCTTTTTTACCTTTGGCCAATGCTTGTGGCAATGTTTTAACAAATTTATCTTGAAAAAGATCAAAAATCACAAATGGGTTGTTATTTAACCTCTCAAAATCGTTCTTTGAAAAGACAAAACTATGTGCAATGTATGCACCTCTACGCCCAAATTTATCTACATCTTCAAGAGGGATTATTCGGGTTGTAACAAATTTTTCACCCATCTTAAAAAACACTAATTTTTCGGGATTGTCTTCAGATGGATAATAACCCAAACACCTTTCAATCTCATCTATCTCAGCCTCCGAGATCAGATCATTAGAATAAAAAAGGGTTTGAAATCCACCGATGTTTGAAGGGGAATCCTCTTTTTCAACATTTCCGTAGATATGTTGCCCTGCGAAGATGCTACTCATGCCGGATCCCCCTAATTAATCTAAAACCGAGATAATTCAGACGGTCTTCACTTTTTATTTTCTTAACAGGATCAGTTAAAGGATTTAGGGCATTTGGGAGAATATTTGAACGCGGTGCCCCTCGCCCCTCAAAACTTTCTCTGCTACTTACATATTCAATTAATCCGTCCTGCATTAATGAGAATTTTATCTGTGAATTTTTTGAAAACTCCCTCATTTTTCCCCATATTTTTTTTGCAGGATATGACATATCGTTGGGTGGGGCAGTGATACTCGGTTGACTCTCCATTAATCGATATATTTTTGTATATTCATCTACTGTCAGAATTCGAAAGCCCTGCCCAAACCATTTCGAAAATGAATGAACCTCCTCGATAAAAAGCCCTGAAATAAACAATTGCTCGTAATTTTTTTTAGTGACCTGTTGATACGAGACACGAGGATTACACTTCAAAATTTCATCATACCATGTATCCCCGTATTGATTTACTTGGGAAATATACATCTCAAATTGGATCTTTGTGATGGGCCAAAGGGTCAGGGTGCCGATATCCTTAATCGTAACCAATGGAAAATGAGTTTTTTCATCGAGGGTTACTCGTATTGTGGTATCAGACGAATGAGACATAATATCCCTCCGCTAGTGGAAAGTAGGTTGGGAGATCTTCATGTTCTACCCATTTTTTCGACTGATGATCATATCGACTGATAACCGCCTTGGACCGTTTGTTTATTGCAACCGTCCCGTTGCCGATTTTAACAATATTTGAGGTATATTGTTTGTAATAAACTCCATCGGGACCGTCTTTAAAAATTATGAATCCTTTGATTTTTTTGAGTGATTCGTAAATCGGTCGTCCTAATAAACTACCGTGTACTGAATTATTATTACATTTTAGCGCCCCGGAAATAGTATTCCCACATTTCGGGCAGACCGTCTTTCCGGAGGATATATGTTTTCTAAAAGTCGTCTCTTCATCATTCTCAAGTTTTTCCCATTTTTTACCATAATTTTCGATTAAATGAATACTATCGAAAAGATCTGGTTTGATAGTTGCAATCAGAGAGATATTTTCAGTTCCCTCAACTTTTGTTATAGATGCTTTGATATTTTCTCCAAACGCGACAATTCTGACAGAAAAATTTTTAGATTTTGATGCTTCTAATACGATATCTCCTTCGTATGGTATTGAATAGTCTGGATTATCCCAATAATATGGGACAAATCCGTTTCCGCCAATCTTTACAGAAAGAATGCGATTATGCAAATTCGATAACTGGCCATCGAAAGAATCTCTATCGATCTCAGTACCTATTTTCAGATCCCCTCGCATCGACTCACTTATTTTTACAAAAATTATTTTTTTAGAGATCTCACTTGTTGTCCAGTCTTCCAAATCGTAAATGATCCCCGATCCGATGATGACTATTTTCGCATTTTTAATTTCGCTCAAGATTGGGGTGATAAAACTGCCGTTTTTACTATTTTGTTTCAACCACTTCGCGATATTTTCTTCAAATTTTTCGATATCGTATTCTTGCGGATTACTCAAAAAATATAATCTCTTCTCAACGTCTGCTGGTGTTTTTTGGAATATTTTTTTTGCGAACTCAACAATCGTGGACCGATCTTTTTCAGCACTCTCACTTGCATCTAATATTATCACAACCGTATCGAATTTCGGGTTGTTGAGTTCAATAAATTGTTCTGCCATATTCTACTATTCCTAGTTATGTGCTCGTCACATGAATCTTGCCATTATCAGCATTGACAGAAAATTTTGTATTGATTGTTCCATTATATTCAGCCCTTAAAACCTCTTTTGAAAGTTCTTTCATTACTTCGTCTTCGATTGAAGTTGTAACAGATCGCCCGCCAAATTCAGCAATTTTGTCTGAATTGTTTTTAACGATATGTTCAGTGACAGAAGGATTAAATTCAATTAGGTAATGTTTTTGTTTAAATCGATCCTCGAAATCATTTTTTATTCGGTTAAGGTTTGAAGTGACAATGTCTTTTTGGATATTTTCATTTTTAATATAATTAAATGGAACAATATTATTCCCGATCCGGTTCAGCAATTCCGGCCGAGAAATTTCAAACATAAAAAAATCTTCAACTGCTTTACGGAAATGATCGGAGACTTTCTTTTTTCTTTCACCCTCATTGATAGTTATATCCCGCACAATTTTGTTGATATTTACACTTTCATCAACGGGATTTCCACGACTGTTTGTTGTTCTTGTTCCAATATTTGATGTGAAAATAATTACAGTCTCAGTAAAAAAGACCGTCTGTCCCCGGCTATCCGTTAATCTCCCGTCATCGAGAATCTGGAGGAACATATCCATAATTTTTGGATGTGCTTTCTCGATTTCATCAAAAAGAACTACAGAGAAAGGTCTCTCTTTTACTGCATTGGTGAGAAGACCTCCCCGATCATATCCAACATATCCTGGCGGAGATCCGATAAATTTTGAATAACTATGCTCTTCCTTGAACTCGCTCATATCAAATCTAATAAAAGCCTCTTTTGACCCAAAAAGAAATTCAGCGAGATTTTTTGCTAGAAATGTCTTTCCCACTCCGGTCGGTCCTGCAAAGAAAAGGACCCCCTTTGGCTTCGATGCGGTCCCCGACGACATACCTGACATTCCGGCTCGCGCTAATGTTAGGGTATCTATTACTTTATGGACTGCCTCGTCTTGACCTTTTACACCATTATCTCCGGTAAACCAGTCAAATCCATTACTGATTTTTTCAATATCCAATTTACCCCAGTAATCTTCCTGCTCACCGATCCGATATTTATTGATGAGTTGCTTGATTTCCTTACTTCCCAGTTCGTTTTTCCCTTTAATATCAACTGCAATAGCATCAAGATCCCGTAAATAAAGGCCGTCCGATAAATCCGTAATGAGATCGAGATATTTGTGTTCACCAAGGCAGTGTTTTAGATAGGCTTTTCGGTCTTCTTTATCAGGAGTGGGAATTGAAATAACCGAGGTTTTGGGAGAATTTGTATATAATTCAATTGGGATCATCACATCGCGAAGAGCCACCAAAATGAGCCGGTTATTTGATGTGATATTATCAATTAATTTCTCAAGGTGTAAGAGCAACTTCATCTCGTCTTGACCATAATTCGCCTTATACGAAATGAGTTTATCAAGGTAAAAAATAGTTGCTAACGTATTCTCACTCGGGGAATTAAGATATTTTTTCTCCCATTTAGCAAATATTCGTTCCGGGGGAATTGCCTGTTCAATTTGATCCGATTGTTTTTTTGATGAGGTAGTGGATTCGTCAAATATCCGTTCTTGACCAACTGGATCGTATAAAATAACTCTAGAAAATTTTGTTTTCCAGAGATCGCGGATCATTTCTGTTAGGTTATCATATACGATGTCATTTTGAGGAACGATGTATCTGTCTCGAACATTTCCGTGAATGATAATGACTTCACGGTCTTCCATTGCCATCTTAAGGTTCTGAATCCAGACGGACATTGAATTATTCTCCCAAACTGTTGATTGTATCGTTTTCTACAACTTGAACATTCCCAAAAGTGTTTTGGAGTAAATTGATTTGCGCTTGTGAGATTGTGAGTTCCTTTGAAATTTTCACCGGTACTCGTTTATATTCTCGCCTTCTTTCAGAATCATCATCATTTCTGAGTTTCATTACGAATTCGGCAATATCTTCATTCGTAGCGTAAGCGATAGAGATCTCACTCATATCTATTGGCTTTTTTAAATCATACCAATTTACATCGAGGATACCCTTTTCGAATCGGTATGGATTGCCCATTTTGTCAAGCTTAAGGACTACTTTTTTTACACCTTCGAGATAATTCTTGTTGCTTTTACAATTTCGACATATATTGAAGATACGTGAATTTAGAAGTGGAATTGAACGTTTCTGATCCTTGATATTGCAATAATGTGTATATGGTGTATGCAATAATGAGGGGGGTTGAGGATATTTTACGAACTTATGAAAACAGTTTCTACAGAATAAATTTGGTTTTTGTTTAAGTTCCGTGAGATGCGCATCAATTTTTTTATTAGCTTGAAATATCAGCTGATTCGGCCATTCCGTAGATTCATGAATTGTCAAATCAAGAAGAGGATTCCAAGCTCGCACATCTTGAATTTCTCCAAGTGTCTCTATGATCTCAATGATAAGATTATGTTTGTAGAAATATTCCGGATCATCATAATATGACTCGGCGGATTGCCGGTTTGAATCAACTTCAATTATATGACGACGAAATTCTTTTAGTGTTTTGGATAATGTGTCCAGCAAAGGGTCTACCGCATCCGAACCTATATCGATTAGATCCTTCCATCGTTCTTGTGTAACTAAAAAAAATATTTTCTCTTTCTTTTTTTCAGGTTGCCATCCAAGATTATTTAGTGCAGTTGCTACCGCAGTTCTGATTTTGGGATGATAATCATTGAGTTTTTGAATTAAAGGCTGAATCGCTTGTTTATTTCCAAGTTTTCCTAATGATTTCGCACAAGACCCTTGAATAGCCTTGTCTTCATCCATTAATCCTGAAATGAGTGGTTCTAATGCGGAAGAACCCAAATCAACCAGCTCATCCCAACATTGATTGGCAAAAAGATAATCTATTTTTTCGGTTTCGGTTTGTGGAATCCAAGATCTTTTTTTTAGTTGTTGTGCAGCATTTTTTCTCTCATAGGCATTAGTATCTTTTAAAAGAGAGATTAATTTTTTAAGATTACTTTTTTTTTGAAATTGCAATAATCCCGAACATTCATGATCTTCAGGAAGGCGATGATCATCACAAAATTGACTCTTGCACCTTCTGCAACGATAAGGAAGAACTTTAATTCTCTTTCCGCAATAGTGACATGTTGGAAAAACCACTTTCGGCATTTTCGATGATATATTCTCGTCTTTCACGGTATTTCCTACTTTATTAAGATAAATTATCAAAATGATAAGATTATTTGACCTTCTTAATTCGCCGAATTCTCTAACTTTACCCCATCCGGTTCATCCTTTTCCCCTTTTCGTATTAATTTGTCAGGACCAGATTCAGATACACGTTTAAATTGTGTTTGAATGCCAAAATTATTCTGAAGCGATTCAGACACTTTATCAAATTCACTCATACAGTGATTATCCACAATTCCTGAATCTGCATCGATGCTATCCAAGGAAAGGGAGAATTTTATTTTTCCTTGGGAAAAAGTGTCAATAGTGTAAAAAATTCGATTGGACTTTCCTCTTCCTTCTATGGAATATCCCACTTCTTCAAAACCCATTGAAGTACAAACTTTTTTCAAGGATTCCAGAACAAAATTTCTTTTCTTATCCTTTTCATCAAATTCCTTAGCTTCGCTAATTTTTTTATCCAAATTCATTTGAATTTCGGGTATGTTTCGATTAGAAGCAGCATAGTCTCCTTTTTGGAGAAGTATTTTTGACTCGTCAAATTTTTTATTAATTTGACGCATTTCTTCATCAAACCAGTTATCTAATAACTCCTTTTCCTGTTCATATTGATTGAAAACGGTGGAAAGTTTATTAACAGAACTTAATTGAGTATTCAGATATTCTGCCATTCGGTTTTTTATGCCAGTTGCATCTTTCAATTTTTTATCTTTAATGCAACGTTCAGCTTCACGAAGATCCTTTAAAATCTTATTCACTTCATTTGAACCCACCCAATTATTGAGGGATTCCTTATTTTCATCGAATTTTGTATTCAGATCAATTAATTCATCTATAATGGATTTCTCAATATTATCCGCATCTTTTGTGAAATTTTTTGTAAGTGTTTTCAGATATTGCTGGCCTTGCTCTCGTTGGGAATTTATTTTATTTAATTCGGATTGTAAAGCATAATTCGAACCATTTTTATCTATTGAATTTCTGGTTTTCTGGATACTGTTAATCCATTGATCCGCGTTTTTCACCGTATCACTAAATGTATCCTTTAAACCTTGGGGGGTATTCTTGAGTAACTCACTTAATTTAGTCGAAATGCTCGATACTGTTTGTTGTTGTTGCGCTATATTTGCAATAGTTTTTTTTCGCTCATCAACTTCTTGTCTTATACGTTCTTGTTCTGCTCGTTGTTGTTGAATAATACGCAGTGTTTCTTGAGCTAATTGAAAGCTCGATACTTTTCTGCCACTCATAATATAGTAGTATTAAAGTAAAAAGAATATACATGTATTGATTATCTTTCTCTATTTACGAATGCACAGCACATTTTGCATATAAAATAATTGTGAAATCGATACCTAACCATGAAACCTAATACCCGTCAGGTCAATTTGGCTGCTGAATTAACAGAATCTATTGTAAATGGTCCAGGTAGGCGGTACGTTATTTGGCTTCAGGGGTGCCCATTCGCATGTCCGGGTTGTTTTAATCCGGATTACCAGCCGTTAATCTCAAATCAATTGGTTGAGGTTCCCATTTTAGCCCGAAGAATTTTATCTATAAAATCAATTGAAGGGATTACTTATTCCGGTGGTGAGCCGTTTATGCAATGTGAGGCGTTAGTAGAGTTGAACAAAATATTGATCAAACAAGGCCATTCGATTGTCAGTTATTCTGGCTATACTCTTGAAGAATTACAACTATTAGATGACCCTCATGTTACGGAACTGTTGTCACAGTTAGATGTATTGATTGATGGAAAATTTCAGGAGAAAAATAAAGCAAATTTATTATGGAGAGGGAGCAATAATCAGAACGTGCATTTTCTTACCAATCGATATAGCGAATATAAACCTTTGATCGATTCTGGTGGAGAAATTGAACTAATCGTTGGAAACGATAAAATCACCTATACAGGTATACTTCAGGATGAAATTATCAAAAGATTAAACGAATTGATAAAATAAGATGTGTGCGTGAAAAAATGTTATGCCCCTTTTGTTTAAAAGAAAATACGATTAAAAAAATTGATGACAGGGGTCGACCATATTATATTTGTTCTGAACATCCTGAACCGAGAATTCCAATAATTTATGCAGAGAATGAAAAACTTCCAAGAGATATCATTAGTGCAATTGGATTTCGTGGGAATGGTAAAAGTGCTTATTTTGCCTCTCTTTTCTCAAGTCTAGAATCTCTTGCAAGCCCAAATGTCTGGCCCCGGTTTTCTTATAATCCTGTCGATGATCATGGACTAACTATAGTACATCAAAATATGCAATTATTAAAAAAAGGCATACTTCCCCAACGCACTCCAAAAAATTTTCCTATGCCAACAATTGTTCAATTTTCTGATATGCCTAAATTTAAAGACAGATTTTTAATTTTTTATGATACCGGTGGTGAAAGTTTTGAGAAAGCAAGTGATCTAGGAACGTATGCTAATTTTGTTACGAGAAGTCAGACCGCAATTTTTTTTATGAGTCTTCATGATTTGGAATATAACCCTCAAGAAATGCTCAGACTTCTTCATGTTTATATGATTGGTCTTAAAGAGCTTGGGGGTAATCCAAAACAACAACATCTCCTCGTTGTCCTTACAAAAGGAGACCTTCTTGCACCAAAATTGGAGGACCATCATGATATATGGGATTATCTCATTAAAGGAGATGTAAAAAACCTTCGATATGCCGATATTAATGCACAAATGACAGAGATGAAGAAAATATCAAAACTTCTGAAAGAGTTTTTAAGATATGATATTGCAGCAGCTGGTTTTATTAGTCTCGGAGAAAAAAATTTTAGGACTGTAGAAATTTGCATTACCTCAGCATTAGGCGCAGCACCCAACGGTGATCAATTAGACATTACATCAACACCTAAACGAATTTTTGATCCGATTCTCTGGGTAATGAATAATTCTACGGGGTGGCGTCCTTTTTTTTTTAGGTTAATAAACGCATCTCACATCATTGTTAAAAACGAGATAAAATCACTTAAAAACCGAATATCCACTACAAATGAAACCGTAACAAAAAAGAAACCAATTAATTTTCGGAAAGCTGCAAAATACAGCGCAATTTTCCTACTTCTCGTAATTGCAATATATACAATTTTTTTTAGCGATATTCATCTCCAGAATTATCTACCCCAAATTACACCCACACTATTTTCCGTGATTCCTACGGCAACAACCACTCCAGACAATAAAATTGTGGCAAAAGATTTGACCTCACACACATATGCCGATTATATCCAAGAAGGACAAACCAGTACGTATTATTTTGATGTGGCAAAATCTAACATTAAAGTGATAAAAGTTTTGGTTAAAGGAAAAGGTGGAAATAATATTGTATCTGCAGTTGGCATAAATTACGTTCCATCAATAGAGAATCAAAAATATGATTATATTTCCGCTCCGGGTACAGGTATTTCTTCATCAGATTTTGTGATCGAAATATACGATCCAAAGCCTGCCCGATATTTCGTTGTCGTTAAGGGAGTGACGGGGAGTGGGGTTGCAAGTATCTCTCAAGCGAATTATTAATTGATATGTAGATTTTAATTCGATGAATTCAGTTTTTATCTTGATATTGCACCCCTTTGTCTTACTCCCGGGAAAGTCCCGGATCAAATAATTCCGTAGCGCAAAACCCGACGAGGCGTTTTCTCACGTCGGGCCACTTCTCCTCTCAATTAACTCCTCATACCTGGTAATTTTCTCGAAGGTTACCTGCATCGTGAAAAATAATGAACAGACGATCTCCTTAATATTTCCCGGCTCCAATAAAATATAAGGACGGGAAATTTTCATGCACCCCTTCAAGATCATTGTCGAGAAACACCCGGACGGCTTTGTTGCCTATCCTGTCGGGATGAAAGGTGTTGTTGTTGGTGAAGGCAACACGTACGAAGAGGCTGTGTCGGATGTCACCTCCGCGATCCGGTTCCATATCGAGACCTTTGGCAAGAGTGCTTTTTCCGATGACGATATCGTAGATGCACGGCTGGCCGAGGTTGTCATCTGAAATGAAATTCCCTCAGGATGTCCCAAAGCAGCGGGTCATCCAGGCATTCAATTCTCTTGGGTTTTATGTTATCCGGACGGGTAACCATATTGCGCTCGAACGCGTCAACCCTGATGGCACAAAGACCCCTATGACGATCCCGAATCACGAGACGATCAAGGGATCGACCCTGCGGACAATCTGCACACAGGCCGGAATTTCCCGGGAGACATTCCTGGAAGCGTATGAAAAAATCTGATTCGGGCGCTGACCTCTTCAACGCCGGCCAATCCCCCATCACAAACTAATCCCGAGCCTTTTCTCACAGCGTTTTCCCATGCCGGGCATTTCCGTGTGGGGCTGGTTCGGAAAACCCGGAGATGGAGTTGCGATTCCTCCCCCCGCCTGATGGCGGTCGCTCGGGGAGCTCGTCGCCCCCTCGCTGGGCAAGGGACTAGATTGGATTTGCGAACAGGTAAGTGCGTAGCGCAAAAGTCGGCAGACCTTTTGCGCGTCTGGCATCGCATCATTCACATGAAATAAACATTTCACAACCAAAGTCCGACAAAAAATTTTCAAGCAAGGTCCGGTTGATCCGGATCAACATTTCAATTGCGATCACAATCGCGTTGAAAAAATTTTGAGCAAGGTCCGATAAAAATTTTTCGAGCATGGTCTGCGTGAAAGCCGATCAATCAAGGGCTGCTCAAAAAAATTTCATCAAAGTCTGCTCGAAAAACCGGAACGTTTTACAACTGTGACTTGTTTCTTAAATTTCCGGTTCAGACAAACCCGTTTAACTTTTCATGAGCAAGGTCTGTTGAAAATTTTTTCATCAAAGTCTGTTTGAAAAAATTTCAGCAAGGTCTGATAGATCCGGAAAATAATTTCAATCGCGATCATGATCGGGCTGGAAAAAAAATGAGCAAGGTCCGGCAAAAATTTTTCTATCACACTTTGACAATTCGTCTCTATATCCCCCAGGCAACATGAGATCCTAGAACCTCCTGACACCCACCTATTTCCACGATCTGCTTCGCCGATACTCCCAAAATCCCCCCATATATTAGTGCAGATCCGGACTTGCAAAGATACCTGTCACAGGTCACAGACCCGTGACGGGTATCCACCCCGTGACAGGTCAATTTACCCGTATAATGTAAGCCTAAATCCTGACACTACCTTACGACGGTGAAGAGACATCTTTCCCGGGATATACTGACCTTGGGAGAGAGGCAAATCCCTCAAAACAAATCTCCCTTTAAAACGCTCCGTTTGCCAATCGGAGCCCGATTTGAAAAATCGTTTTTTGGATAGTCGCATTTTTTAGCGAATTACAGAGCAGTGATTTTGAGATACGGTCATATTGGGGATATTTTGTGCATATGAATGCCATTTCAGCCTCTGAAAAACGTCTAATTGTTGCCTTTTGTACAAAGGATCGTATTTTTTCCTGTGCTGGAGGTCGCCCGGGTGAATGGCAGGGGTTGGATCCGGGGGTATCCCGGTGTTGCGCCGCTCTCCGTCGGAGACCCGCCATTGCCCTCCGTCCGGCACCCCCCCCAAACCCGGTTCTCCGACGTGAAACGGGCGATCCGGATCCTCACCCGGAGAGGGGGGGGGAGAAAGATGGACGTCACCAGGACACCATGTCAAAGTATGAAGACAGATAC
>Ga0172381_10005604_pt1 | contig 12686 bp, 18 predicted proteins | sample Leawel6488metaG_FD_119754 | JGI IMG/M metagenome (GOLD analysis project Ga0172381, IMG submission 119754) | Leachate microbial communities from a municipal landfill in Southern Ontario, Canada - Leachate well 64-88 metaG | ecosystem: Engineered > Solid waste > Landfill > Unclassified | place...
AATCATTTGTTTCTTGCAGATTTGTGCTAAATTTTTTATTATAGTCCAAGGTTCTTTCATATGATATAAAATTCCTAAACAAAGAACAACATCAAATTCTCCTAAATTTTCTTTTGTTATTTCATCCATTTCTGCAAATCTACTTTCAACTTTAGAATTAAGAACTTGATGTGCATAATCAAAACCCTGTTTTCCAGTATGTTTTTTCCATACATTCTGCTCAGAATAAAATAATAAATCTTCCTTCCATGCTTCAGATTTTGCATCAACTGCAAGAACTCTACTTGCTCCTCTTTTTTCAGCAAGATATGAAAAATAACCATCCCATGCTCCTATGTCAAGAACAGATAATCCATCTAATCTTTCTGGGAATTGTATAAACTTTGCTTTATTTGGAGTATCATCTCTTCCTTCTGTTTTCAATTCAGGAAAATCAAAAGTATGCCACCAAAGTATTTTATCTTCAGTCATCTTCTTCCTCCTCATCTTCTAAAGGATTATATTCTTCTTCTTCTTCTGAAAAATCTTCATCAAATTCTTCACTCATTTTATTGCTTCCATTAATTTAATTGCTGATTGTTCCCAGGATAATTCTTTTCTTATCTTTTCTGAATTAATTCTTGCTTTGTTTAAAAGTTCTCCCCTATGTTCAAAAGCATATCTCATTTGTTTTTTCAAACTTTCTTTTTCTGGAATTGGTTGCATATTTCCTTCTGCAAAAAATCTTAAATCTGCCTGTTCCATTTTTGGTGCATCAATAAATAATGTGCTATCATCATTGCAGAAATCCATGTGTCCTGAATTAATGTCTTTTGTAACAATTACTGGTAATCCGCAACTTTTTGCATTTAAAATAGTAAGACCAAATGCTTCACTTCTTGTAGGTGAAACAAAACAATCAGATTTCTGATAATGTTTAACTAATTCTTCTTCAGGAATATATTGCTCGTTGAAAATTATATTTTTATTGGTATGTCCAAGAATATTTAAAATGCTTTCCATATACATTTCTTGTGAATTTTTCTGCCAGAATGTTCCTATCTTCAAAAGAAGTTTAACTTTTTCATCTTGTTTAAATTCTTCATCAAATGCTTTAATTAAAATATCTGTTCCTTTTCTATCTCCAACTTGTCCTGTCCAAGAATTGACTGATAAAAAAATATACTCTTCCGTATTTCCTTCAATAGTTCTTGTTCCAAAAGGCAATGGTTTGTATATTTCAGGATTTGTTCCATAAGGAATTACATCCATTGGAACTATAACGCCATTCCATTTAAATAAGTTTTTAGTTGCCTTTGAGGGAACAAACATTTTTTCAACTTTATTCATAGTATCAGACCAACCAGGATAAAGAACTGTCCCTTCATGCAAGAAATAACCAAATAATCTTCCAGTTCCTTCTTTCCAATTTTGAGGATAATCTGCAAAGATAGTTACATCTTCTTTCCCCGGATTAATTGCAGTATTCAAAAATTCTAATCCCTTATTGAATTCCCATCTGTCATTCCAAATATCAGCACATTGAACTTTAAATCCAAGTTTTACTAATGCTTTAACAATCTCACGATTTGCTGTTGCTATCCCTGTTGGATTAAATATTGAACCATACCATAATATTTTTTTAGTGGTATCCATCTAAAGTGTTCTTAATTTTAATTTTCTCTTTCTTTGCATCCTGCAATCTTTTAACATATTTCTCTTGCTTTTTTAAATCTAATTCTTTTCTTGCTTCTCCGTTGCAAAAAGGACATTTTCCGGTAGTTAAATAATAATCATGGTTTGGTGGAAATAACTTATTTTCATTTTCAGAACATCTAATCATCCATTCTCTCCCTTCCATTCTCCAATGATGTGTCATATGAAATTAATACCTCTTGGTTTATTTAAATAAGTATCGATATATTTATTGCAACTATCTAATCTACAAGAGCCTATGCAATCTTTATGGCTATCAAACTTTTCTCTCATAAATTTCACAATGTCCCAGTATCTTTGAGAATTAAGAATTTCTTTAAATGTATTATCATGTAAATTTCCAAATTTCATGTGTTCATATTGCTTTTTTTCTCCAAAGAAATAACCGCAAGGATACCAATCTCCGTTTCCTGAAATTTCTGATATTAATGCAACTGCTGGACAATGTTCATATTCTCTTGCACCTTTTCTTTTAATTGTCGCCCATTTAGGAATTATCTTGGTTTTTGAATTACTCATTTCTTCACAAGTTTTTAGAACATTATTCGTTTTTTCTGCATCATATTGATTTACATCAAATTCAATATCTCCCACTTTTCTATTATTTTCTGGAAGACTGCATTGCTTAATTACAAAATAATCAACTCCTAATTCAACTGCTAATTGACTTTCTTTTATCATATCCTCATCCATAAGACCAGGAACATAAACTGCCTGAAGACCAATATCTATTTTGGATTTTCTTTCACTTAACATCAAACTGATATTTTCTTTAACAACATCAAATTTATCAACCCTATGAATTTTTTTATAACCCTCTCTATCTCCTGCTGCTAAACAAAATCTCATCCAATCACAATTATCCAAAACTGCTTTTCTTTTTTCAGGAGTTGTTAATAATGCACCATTTGTTGAAATTGCTAAACTCAAACCGCTTTCTTTTCCTACATAAAGGGCATCATACATATTTGGATTGCAGGTTGGTTCTCCATCACCTATAAACGCAATACTTCTTACTCCACTTTCTCCTGCTTCTTTCATAGTGTTTAAAAGTGCATCTCTTTTGATATATTCTTTAGAAGGATTTTGGAATGCACCAAAGCAGAAAACGCAATTAATATTACAGAATTTTGAAATTCCCATATCAATATGAATTGGTGCAACTCTTTTTTCTAAATCGAAATGTTCGTGAATTCTGTCAGGATGCCACATCAATTTTGTCCCATCCATTTTTCTATTATCCATGTTTCATTGCCTCTTTTAATTTTCCAATGTCTATATCTCTTTGGAATTTACACCATTCTTTATACAACATTTCTCCATCACCGCCATTGCTGTCATAATCATCATTAGCATCTCTATCTCTCTTGAAAACAACATTCCAGCATCTATGTTCAATTATTACATCCTCTAAACGAATAAGATTTGTTGCAAGTCCTATATCTTTGTGATAATCATCTGAACCAATTCTTTTAAATCCGGGCCATACCCAATATCCAAGAGTTCTAATGATATTTCCAGAAATTAATGCTGCACTCGGTCTGTGATATTTTTCCCATTCACTTCCTTTTGGTTGATTTGGTTGTTCAAGCAGATCATACCCGCATGCAACACCCCACCCACCTAATTCCTCTATAGCACTAATCAATTTTAAATCCCAACCTATTGTTCTATAAAAATGGTCATCATTTGCATCAGCATAATATTTATGGTTAGGATAAAGAGAAAATATGTGGTTCATAACAGCGGTCATTGTTTGTTTATTTTCTCCGATAATTATTTCAACATCCTCAAAATAAGAACAAACTTCTTTAACGAATTTATATTCTTCTATTTTTGGATCATCTTGTGCAACATAAACAACCAATTTTGAAAATTCTTCTGTTCTTGTTCTTATGAAACTTATAATCATCTGCATTAAATATTTTGGTCTTCCTCTTGTAGAACACATAACTAAGAGTGGTTTAGGTTCTTGCACTTGCGGTATCTGTATTTCTCTATTCATTTTCTAAATTTTGGATGAACACAACTTTCAGGAATTTGCTGAAAACACATTGCACAAAAATAATTTCCATAACCATCTACGATTATATCAACCATCTGGCTACTTTTCTTAAATTCACATTCATGTTCAGTCATGTTAAATAATAATTTATATATTTTTTGAAACCTCCTTGTTTTAATTTTCTAATAACGGGATTTGGATGAAATAATGCTCCTACAATTTCTGAAGGAGAAAATTGATGTCTGAATTGATAAATAGAATATTGTTTTTTCCATTCTTTCCCTCTTTCTGGTGCATTAACTGCTGAAACTGTATTTTTAAACGGAGTAAAAAAAGGCATTGTGAATAAGTCAGAATATTTTCTTCCCATCTGAAATGTTCTTTCAAAATCTTTTGGATTACTTTGTGAAGGCAATCCATATATATGGCAACCATAAACAGCAATATCGTTTTCTCTTAAAACATTTGATGCTTCAATATTTAATTCCGTTGATTTTTTATCTTTCAAAAATAGGTCTTCGTAAGTATCAAATCCAATTAATACTCCATACAATCCTGCTTTTTTAGCCATACGAACCATTTCAGGATTTTTAGCAATAGTATCTGCTCTTATTTGTGTAAAAAATCTTATGTCTAATCCCTTTGAAATAATTTTATCAAACAATTCCATATGCTTATTTGTTCCTAATCCAAAACTATCATCTCCAAGATATATATGACTTCTTCCATCTTTTACAAGAACTTGTAATTCTTCAATAATTCTATCATTTGTTTTTTGCCTGAATTCTCCCCAATAAACAGATACTGAACAAAAATCACATTTAAATGGACATCCTCTACTTGTTTCCAAACTTCCTGTATATCTTCCTTTAAAAAAGTAGGAAGGAATTTTATTTATCAAATCCCATCTTGGAATTGGATTATCATCAATATTTTTTATATTTGCATCTGCCTTTTGGATTATTTCACTTATTCCTGCTTCTTTTAATTCATCCTGATTATAAAAAGCACCTTGCCCTCCTGCAATTTGATGAACCTTTATCTTTCTAATTTGTTCTACTGCTTTTGGCAATTCCCTTTGTGCTCGAATACTCCAACCAACAACATCTGGCATGAATTCTGCAATAGTTTCTTCAAGATTATTGTATTCATATCTATGTCCATTATCAACAATCTTCACTTCATCATTTTTATAAATAGCCGCAATGTAAGGCAATGATAAATTAGGCCAGTCTGGTTGAACAAGACAATGTCCAAAGTCTGAACTTCTTGGAGGATTAGTAAGCAATATTTTCACTTAAAAATTCCTCCACAGATTTATTTTTATCATCTATATAAAAATCAGCCAAGGGTTTTGCCATGATTAGAGTATGATACTTTACACCATGTTTTTTCAACCATTCAACTGTTGGATTATAATCATGCCATATTCTTGAAGTGTGAAGAATGATTGTATTTCCATCATCAAATAACTGATTAACTTTTATAATTGCTTTGATGTTTGGTTCAATATTTAAAAGCATTGCTCTTAATCTAAGATAACTATCTCCAACTGACCATTTCAACTTTTTGCTCAAAACACCATCTATATCTATACAAAATATCATTTTATTACTCCTTTAATGATATTATCAATTATATCAATTTGTTCATCAATAGAAACTATTTCTTTTACTTCATATCCCTGTTTTCTTCCATATTTATCTGCGGCTCTAACTAAATCATGCACATCACCTGAACTTTCAATTTCAAGAACAACACTATCTTCAATAGCTTTTGTTTTATGGAAAATCTCTTTTGGAATTTGCCTAACAAACATTGGTTTTAATTCTACATCTTCCATATAATCTGTAGTGTTTCCAGTTCTAATCATTCTTGCTCTGCCTTTTAAGAGAATAATTAAAACATCTTTTTTCATATGACAATGAAGAGAAGTTTCTTCTCCTGCTTTAATATGCAACATTCTTAGACTAACTCCGTCTTTGAAAACAGAGTATTCAAATCCCCAGGGCTTATTTATGATTAAATCGGGCATAGAATTCCTCCAATATTAATTTCATCCACTCTCCAAGATACATATAATGGGATGCAGAAATGATATTTTTATCTGAACAAAATTGAGGATTATAATAAGCACCTGCATTAACAATATCATCTTCTATTGAATAATATCCTGAAATTACTCTGTCTTTTACAACCTTTGCAGAGATTAATAATTGAGCACCATGACAAATACTTCCTATAATTCTACCTTGTCTATTCCATTCTGAAATAAAATCAAGAACTCTTTTTTCCCTTCTCAAATATTCCATACATTTTGCACCACCTGGTAAAATTAGCAAATCATAATCGGATATAATTAAATCTTCAAATTTTACAATAGTGCTTCTTTTGTCTGAAGGTATTTTTGTTCCAAGTATTCCTGTTGTTTCTCCATCTTTTAATGCAACAAAAACTTCAAAACCTTCCTCTAACAATCTATAATAAGGATAAATAAATTCATGGTCTTGAACATTCTTGCCAGTAATTATTAAAACTCGTTTCCGTATTTCCATTTTGGTTGTATTGTTGTGTCCTCAAATTTAATTTCATGAACTTTATCCCCAATACCAAAGGCATTCGCTAAACCTTGAATATCAGGGATTTTTAAATTGCAAGCAACTCCTTGACTTAAATATTGTTTCCAGTCGTTTTGAGTTTGTCTTATCATCCCGTAACCGCCATTATTGACCACATAAATCTCAATAGGCAGATTATAGTCTTTAATTGTCTGTAAATCATGCATATTCATCATAAAGCTTCCATCTCCGATGATTACCTTAACTGGCCTATTTGCTGCGATTGTTGCCCCTATACTTGCAGGAATTGAATAGCCCATAGGCGAGTGGTTCATCCCATTAAATAACCTTTGATTTTTCTTTGGTTTCCATCTCTGAAAGGCAATACATCCTATTTGTCCCATATCCGGGATGATTATATCTCCTTCATTTGAATTGGAACATAATTCATCAATAAATCTATAAACAGATGTATCAGTATTATTTTCTTCTCTCACTCCCCAATCATTTCCTTCAATTTTTAAAGGTGAATAATTTTTTAAATTTCCAATAACTTTCATATCAACTTTATGAGGAAACTCCAAACCCATTGAAATCTTATAAGCGTTTGGAGCAAATTTTTCCCAATCAGGACATTGATGTGTGTCCATCTTTGTTCCAATCATTAAAATTAAATCACTCTCTTTTATCATTCTATTTCCGTTTGGACTTCCAGTAATCCCAAAATCTCCCTTACAATAAGGATGATTAAAATATTTGTCTTTTATGCCCCAAGTGAATAAGAAGGGAACTTTTAGATCTAAATCCATCTCTCGAGCGCCATTTCCTATAATCACTAATGGCTTTTTTGCTTTATTAACTAATTCTACAGCATTCCCTGCATAAATTTCTTCAGAATTTTCAAATACATTTTCTTTTATTTCTTCAATATTTGCTCTTTGATAATCATCGCATATTTCTAAAAATACTGGCCCTTGTCTGTTTGATTTTGCAGTAAGTATTATTCTTTCTAAGTCTATTGGAGAAGTCATTCTTTTAGATGATTTTGTTATTGGTTTTAATAATTCAACTCCATCAACTTCTTGAAATCCAAATTGCCTATCTCTGCCTTTATTAAGTAATTTTTCAGGCACCTGACCACCTATTGCTAAAACTGGAATGCTGTCGTAATAAGAACAAGCAATTCCTGTTGTTAAGTTTGTTGTTCCAGGACCAGATGTTCCAAAACAAACTCCAAACCCCTTAAATCTTGCATAGGCATCAGCGGCTATTGCTGCACTTTGTTCGTGATGCATTGGAATTATTTTTAATCCTGCTTTATGAAAACTATCAACAACATTAATTATGCATCCACCAGTTACTCCAAAAACTGTATCGACTTCTCTTTTTACTCGTTTAGCAATATAATCAGAGCATTTCATTTTCTAATCGTAGTTTTATTTATTTGGATATTATGTCCGCAATAAACACATTTCTTTGAGCCAGTTGGTTTATTTCTTGTAGTCTTCTGAAATCCTAAACATCTTTGACATTGAATTTTTATTGTAATCATTTTATCTCTGTCTGGCAATCTATTCCACCAAGATATTTATTTGTTTTTAATTTCAAATCACAAGGATTGCATTCTCCAAAATTATTGCATTTCCTGAAATCATAAGTAATAGGTTTTAATTCTTTCAAATTATTATCTGAATTTTCTGAATGATACAAATCTCTATGACATTTGAAAATATCTCCATCTGGTGCAATTAATAATTCTCTAACTCTGCAATCTGCCTCTTTCTTCTTTCCGTTTAATCCTTCTGGATATTTGTAAAAACCATAAAATTTATCATTAACTTTTCCAAGAAAATCTTTCTCATAAAAAGGTATTCCGTTCTTTGCACAAAGCCAAGCCATCTGCATATTTTCATTAATCGTATAAGGATGTCGGACCCCGAATATTGCAGCATTAAACTTATGCTCATTAAGTCTTTTCACTCTTTTAACTAATTCTTCGGGAACCGAATTTCCAACATGATAAGATGCTCTAATTGAATGATAAAACGGAGTTTTTGATGTATTAAATCTTTCAGGATTTGCATTTTCTATAAATCTATCAACATCAAAGTTCATGTTTGTAAGTAATTCTACTTTTGGTTTTAAATTATTAATTATTTGAAAGAAATCTTTATGAAGTGTTGGCTCACCACCGCCTATTGTTAATTGTAAATCTCCGAAATCAATCTGATCTAAACCTTTAATCCATTCTTCACCAGACAACTCTGTTCTTTTTTCAAGACCTGATATTTTATTTATACAATAATTACAAGCAAAATTGCATCTAAAAGTAAGATACATTTCTGCATAATTAATCTCTTTTGGAAGTTTCATTTGTAAGTTGCAAGAGTTTGCATCCATTTAGCTATAAATTTATTATTGCAATCCATCTGCATTTGCTGTGTGACCCTCAATGACCTTGCTTTTAACATATCCATTCCTTCCAAATGAATTATTGTTGCTGGAACAACACCAACTGTAAATCCTAAACTTCTTGCCGTAAAGCAAAAATCAACATCAATATAATAAGAAAATTGGAAGTCATAAGATTTTATTTTATCCCAGACTTTTTTCTTGATTACCATCCCAGGGCCTGTTACAAATGCACAAGACAAAGGTTCGTTTAATCCTATGTTTAAAAATCCCTGTTCTGGATGATGACCTGTTCCTCTTTTATGAATTGCTCCGCCATAATGCGCTATTGTTCCGTCGGGATAAATTAATTTACAACCAAGAACATCAAATGCTTCATAATGTTTAATTAAATCTTCATACCATCCAAATGTCGCCATCATGTCCGGATGCCAGATAATAACATCCTCTGTAAATTCATTTGAATTAAAATATTCTTGATATAATTCTTCAGATATTTTAGTCTTTTTAGGGTCTGCTTTCTTTTGGATTATCTCTAAATTGGGGGAAAATTTTTTTAAGCTTTCAAGACAGAGTTTATACTTTTCGTCTTCTGTTAAATAGACAAGAAGGATTTTCATCAGAACCATCCTCCCTGACTATCTCGCATGCAATCTTTTCCACATCTTATACATCTACCATGAAAATTGCATCCATCAAATTCTAATATCTCACAAACTTTATGCCATCCCAATCTGCATAAAAATAAAAATCTCATTGAAATTCCTCCAATAATTGAGGTAGCCAGATTAATCCTAAAACTCCACAAACAATTCCAAAAAAAATGCCACAGCAGGGGGACTTGAACCCCCTTCTGAAGGTTGTCGGTCCGTTCCTCTTCAGATGTTCCCTACGCTGTGATATCATTTTTTAAATTCTCCGTTTCCTAACAAAATTTTGTCTAATTTCAGAATAAGATTTGCAACATTTGTAGCAGAATTAATTGCATTGATTTTTATCAAGACTGGTTCAAAAACACATCTTTCTCTCGCATTGCTTATTCCTATCGCAATATCAACTCCCATATCTTTTTGTCCTGATGAGTGCAGCGTTTTTAGAGTTGTTAAAACTTCAATAGCATCTAATCCGCAGTTTTCTGCCAATATTAATGGAATGCTTTCAACAGCTTCACAATATTTTTCTATTGCTAATTGTTCTTTGCCGCCTACTTGCTTTGCTAATTCTCTTAAATGATTTGCAATTTCAATTTCAATAGCACCTGCTCCAATGACCATATCCAATTCATGCCTTAACAGACTTATAACATCATCTAATGCGCGCATGATTTCATCCAACACTTGATTTGTTGAACCTTTAATTACCAATGTTTCCATCAATCCATCTACATAAATTAATCCTGTCTTGCCTTTTTTGTATCTTACATGACCAGAACCTGTATGCTTTTCATCAATCTGTTCAACACTTGCAACACTTGTAGCTTTTACAGAATTACAAATTGCATCAATATTATCTCTTCTATTTACAACAACACCCGTAATTCCGTAGTCTGTTAGAAATGTTTCAAATTCAGGGGTCGTGTCAGTATAAAAAACACATTCTATATTCAGACTTTTTAATTTATCTGCAATTTCTCTCTTATAATTGCTGTCAAGATTTTGTGCTTTTTTCAACTCATCTGCGCTTGTTATCTGAAAATTATCATACTTCATGCTTACTGGAAAATCAAGAACTGCAATTTTTCCGGTTATCTCATTCTTCATTCTGTCGTTTAATGTAAAGCCCTCAAAAATTGTTCCTAAAAATAATTCACTTTCTAACGGATTTGAGTTATTCATCTTGAAAACCTGCAAATTCTCATAATCTTTTACATCCATAACTAATTTTGTCAAGTGAGTGATTATATCATTTGTTAATTTTGTTCCAAAAGCAGTTTTGATAATTTTCTCTTTATTACCCGGTTCTTTCATTTTGTCAAGAAACTTCATACTCTCAATTTTTGCAAGATTAAATCCGTTAATGATAGTTGTTGGATGCAATCCTTTGTTTAAAAGAATTAATGCGTTCTGAAGCAATTGACCGGCTAAAATTGTTGCAGTAGTAGTTCCGTCACCTATTGCTTCTTCTTGTGACTTTGCTAAACTTTTAAATAACTCCATAATCGGATGCCCGCCTTTTACAGAATTAATAATATTTGCTCCATCGTTTGTCATTATCATAGAATTATTTGCCTCGTCTATAATCATCTTATTCATTCCTCTTGGCCCGAGAGTTGTTCTAACTAAATCACTAAAACTAATTGCAAGGTTTAGATGGTCGTATTTGTTATCCATTATCCGAACATTCCTAAAGATTTATTTTCTTCATTACTTTTTTCTATCTCTATATCTTTGTTTGTTTTTAGCTTAATTCTATTTTTTTCAACATATTTTCCTATTGAAATGCAATGATTTATGAATATTACAATTTCATTATCTGCAACTCTTCCATTTAACATTTTTCCAAATATTTGTGAAAACTGAAAAAACTCAACAGCATTCAATTTTTCTTTAAACACTTCAATTAATAGCTTTTTAGTTTGTGTTTTCATTTTTTTGATGATCTTCAATAATTTTAGTCAATGCTCGTGAAAAATTGCCGTTTTTTGCTCTTTTATCGCTAATTTTCTTAGCCAGATTTTGAACATATTCAATCGAACTCATCGATAGATTAACTAATTTTTTCATATAACAACAATCGGCTCCTCTTTTTTTGAAACTTCTCTAATTATAATTTTTTTATCGTAAGGTGAAACTTCCATCACTAATTCAGTTGTTTGGTCCCATTCGAAACAATCTATCCAGCTTTTTGGAATAACTAAGCAATAAGAATTGGCTAATCTTTGTAAATGCTTAATTTTAGAAACCTTATCGAATAAATTATTTTTTACCATGATACATTGTTCTTATCAAATCGCATGTTTATAAATGTTTCTAATGTTTAGTTCATTTATAGTAAGATTTATAAATCATCTATGCTTAATTAATCTGGATGTTAGTTTATGATTAACTTCATCCATTTGCACGAGTAAGCTAACGGAAAACTTTGTCTGCGCGCATGGTTCAAAACCAATAGACAAATTCCCTGTTCAACTCAGGGTCGTGCGTTATTCGGCATATGGCTTATCTCATTATCTTGTAAAAAATTTCCTTATAACTAAGATTTTCCTCACCTCTCACTTTTTTCAGTTCATCATAAATAAACGAAAATCTATTTGCATATTTCTCTATCCAAATATCAAATGCCGCCTTATAGCCAATATCTCTTCCAATTCTTGCACTTTCTTCAAATTTAAATTTATCAATGCACATTAATTGTATGACCGTTCTGTCCTGAAGGCCTCCGTGAAGCGCCATCTCCTTCAAAATACAATATCCTTTGCAATTCTCACAAACTTCATCCAACACCTTTTCATGCATGCTTAATTCAGTTGTTTCAGATTAATAAAACTTCTTTTAATTTTAAATAAATTAATGTTTAAGCTTGTTGAAATTAATGATTTTGCTTAGAACTTCCTGGACTTGTTCAATGTTTGTTTCCAGATCGCTTATTCTAATTTTCATAGAAGTTGCCTGCGCTTCATCAATTTTCTTGCCTTTAAGTGTATAAAGGGCTAAATTAATGTCCGGGTTTATGGTTTGCAGCCAAATTATCAACTCTTCGCTAATTCTAACTACTTTACTTTTCATACTATTTCTAAGTTTCTATGGTTTATATATGTTACGATTTGTTACAAACCTGTTACAAACCTAATAAATATCTAAAAATTGCCTGGATATACTTGAAGGACTAAGTCTTATTTTTATGAACTCAGGATAACGGAAGGGGGAGTGGGTTTGTTCTTACATTCTATATTGTGCGTAGTATTTCCCCTATCAATCCTTCGTCTAATCGTGATTAGGCGTAGGTTTCCCTTTATCCTCTACTTAGGTGGAAGTATATGCACTAAGGTTACTTAGTGAATAGAATATAACCAAACT
>Ga0172381_10005605_pt1 | contig 12685 bp, 14 predicted proteins | sample Leawel6488metaG_FD_119754 | JGI IMG/M metagenome (GOLD analysis project Ga0172381, IMG submission 119754) | Leachate microbial communities from a municipal landfill in Southern Ontario, Canada - Leachate well 64-88 metaG | ecosystem: Engineered > Solid waste > Landfill > Unclassified | place...
AAATCCTACGTTATGCCTTGTTTTGCTATATTGTGTGCCAGGATTACCTAAGCCAACTATTACAATCATATTTTTTATTATCTTACATTATTTTTAACACAATTTAAATATTGACAATATTAATTTTACAAATTATAATCCTAAAAGAAACATACTTTCCCTTTTAAACAAGAAAGGGGGTTTAAAGAGATGGAAAAGCTCTTTGTCATAAATAAATGGGAAAGGAGGTGATCGTCCTTATCTAGAAATAGAGAAGAGGTTCTTGGGGTTGGACAGAGAAGAGGCACTTTTCTGTTTTAGAAACCCTTATCAAGGAGCTGTTCTATGTCATCGAAGACGAGGCGTTGTGGCCTTAACCAAGAACACAAAGGCTTCATTCTGTCCCGGCTCAATGGGGCATGTCGCATGAAGAGGGGTGACTATAAAGCGATAGTAGGCCCTTTTCAAGCAAGGTTCGGGTTTAAGCCCAACATCACGGATGTTCGTCGTCTTCTTTCTAGTCGTAGAGATGCTCGTGGGATGCATGCTCATCGTCGCTCTTCCCGCGGTCTTTCTCGTCGCACTCACTGATTTTCTCAAACAACCAAGGGGTCGCAACACGTGTTGCGACCCCATTTTTTTGCTAATTTTCTGCTATTGCAATGACCTCAAAAACATGGTACAATAATCAAATTCACCCTGGTTAAATAAGATTTTTTCAATCTTAATTTTGCCAGAGGCAAAATTATTTAACTGGGTAAAAATAAAAAAAATGGAAGAAAATATAGAACAAAATAAAGAAATAGAAAATAATCCAAAAATTAGCAATGTTAAAAAGTTTTTGGATTTTGCATGGGAACTTGCAAAAATAGCGCTTATTGCTTTGGTAATAGTGGCTCCAATTCGTTATTTTTTATTTCAGCCGTTTATTGTAAAAGGTGAATCAATGTTTCCAAATTTTGAATCAGGCGACTATTTAATTGTTGACGAAATTTCATACAGATTTTCAGAGCCAGAAAGAGGAGAGGTAATTGTTTTTAATTATCCGGGAGATAGGTCTCAAAGATTTATTAAAAGAATTGTTGGTCTTCCTGGAGAAACTATAAATATTTCAAACGGGGAAGTTCAAATAATAAAAGACGGGCAAGTGGACGTTTTGCTTGAGGAATATTTACCCGATAACTTAAAAACCTATGGAGAAGTAAATATTACATTAAACAATGATGAATTTTTTGTCTTAGGAGATAACAGAGAATATTCTTATGACTCAAGGGCGTGGGGAGTTGTTCCTAGAAAAGATATAATTGGGAAGGCTTTTTTAAGGATTTTTCCTGTGGCCGCTTTATCACAAATAATTAGTCCAATTTATTAAAATGAGTAAACTAAAATTTCAAACTTTAACTGGGATGCACGACGTTTTGCCAGAAGACCAGATTTATTTTAAAAAAGTTAACAAAACCATCGAAGGTGTTGCTAACTATTATAATTTTCAAAGAATAGATACTCCTGTTTTAGAAATGGCAGAAGTTTTTTTAAAAGGAACAGGAGCTGGAACAGACATTGTTGAAAAAGAAATGTATACTTTTAGGACGAAAGGAGGGGATATGGTTGCCTTAAGACCAGAGTTCACGCCTTCTATAGCAAGAAGTTACATTGAGAACGGAATGCACAATCTTCCTCAGCCGGTAAAACTATGGACATCAGGACCATGCTTTAGGCACGAAAAACCTCAGGCAGGCAGATACAGACAGTTTTTTCAATTTAGCTTGGAAGTTTTAGGAGAACAAAATCCTTCCATTGATGGTCAGATTATTCAGATGAGTTACGATGTTTTAAAAGAATTAAAATTTAAAAATTTAACAATTGAAGTTAATTCAATCGGAGATTCAGAATGCAGGCCATATTTTAAGAAAATTTTAACAAGTTATTTTAAATCAAGAAAGTCTGCTTTGTGTTCTGATTGCCAGAGGAGATTAAAAGAAAACCCATTAAGGATTTTGGATTGTAAAGAAGAAAAATGCCAGAGAGTAAAGGCTGGCGCTCCGCAGATAATTGACCACCTTTGCGATCATTGTCACTCTCACTTTAAACAGGTTTTAGAATTTTTAGACGAGTTGCAATTGCCTTATACATTAAACCCTTGTTTGGTAAGAGGCTTAGACTACTACACAAAAACAGTTTTTGAAATTGTAGAAAAGAGTGAAGATGGCTCATCTCAAGGAACTTTAATCGGAGGAGGCAGATACGACGGACTAGTAAAGCTTTTGGGCGGAAGAGATACTCCTGCTTGTGGAGCTGCAGGAGGAATTGATAGAATAGTTAATTTAATGAAAACCAGAGAAGCAAAGCCAACTTCAAAACAAGAAGATGCAAAGATATTTTTAGCTCAGTTAGGGCAAATGGCAAAAAGAAAGAGTATGAAACTTTTTGAAGAGTTCAGGGTAGCTAAAATTCCTGTAGCAGAATCATTTTCAAAAGATTCTTTAAAAGCTCAATTAAGAACTGCTAATAAATTAGGAATAAAATGGGTTTTAATTTTTGGGCAGAAAGAAGCATTAGAAGACTTTATTACTTTAAGGGATATGGACACAGGAACCCAAAAAGCAATAAAGCTCGACAAGGTCGTAAGTGAAATGAAACAAAAAATTAAAAATTAATTTTACCGACACCAATACACAAATTGTACACCAATTACACCAATGACTTATTTGTGACATTCGTGCTTTATTAGTGTATTAGTGTCGAGCCTATCACTATGGTATTAGAAGTAACAAAAAAAGACAAAGAAACTTCACAGAGTTTAGCCCACCGTTTTACAAAAACAGTAAGGCAGTCTGGTGTTTTGCTCCAAGTAAGAAAAACAAAATTTAAAAAAAGAAAAAAATCAGCTTTAGCTAAAAAGAGGTCTGCTATAAGAAGAGTTATAAAAAAAGCTGAAAAGATAAAGGAAGAAAAATTAGCCAAACCAAAATAATAACCATCGCTAATCAATCGCGCGATTAGAGAATATGTCATTAAAACAAACTATACAAAAAAATTTAACAGAGGCTCAGAAAGCCAGCAATGAATCAGTTGTTGAAACATTGCGTATGCTTTTGGCTGTAATAAACTCAAAAGAAAAAGAAAAAAGGTATAATTTTACAAAATCCCGATTAGATCGAGGATCCACGACAGAGTCGGGAGAAAAACCAGAAGCGACAGAACAGGACTTGGTAAAAGAGTCAGAACTAACAGAAGAACAAATTATTGAATCTGTTTCTTCTGAAATTAAAAAAAGAAAAGACGCAATTGTTTTATATGAAAAAGGAGAACGCCCAGAGTTGGCGCAAAAAGAAAAACAAGAAATTGAAATTTTAAAAAAGTATTTGCCAGAGCAATTGTCAGAAGAAGAACTTAAAAAATTAGTTAAAGAATCAGTTGAGAAAACCGGAGCTAAGGAGATGAAGGATATGGGAAAGGTAATGTCAGATTTAAATCCAAAAATAAAAGGAAAGGCAGACGGAGGAGAAGTAAGCAGAATGGTTAAGGATATTTTAGGGACAAAGTAATGGTCCCGATTATAAAATTTTGATAATGTTTTTTACATATATTCTGAGATCAAAAAAGAATGGGTCATATTATGTAGGAAGTTCTGAGAATGTTAATCAAAGGATTCAATTACATAATAAAGGTTTGGTAAAATCAACAAAAAGATATATTCCCTAGGAGATAGTTTATACAGAAAAGTATAAAACATTATCTGAAGCGAGAAAAAGAGAGTTACAAATTAAATCTTGGAAAAAGAGGAGTGCAATAGAAAAATTGATTAAAATTTTATAATCGTGGATCCACGACCCGCGACTAGTCGGGGTCGGGATAAAGGAATTACTAACAAAATAACAAAAAATAAACGGCTCACACTAGCTAGTGTGAGCCGTTTAGAAAAATCACCCTTTAAAATGAGGTGATTTTTTGATAGAATAGAATATCGGAAGATGTGCATTAAATTTAAGTCTTAATGGAAAAAGCTGTAAAAACCCAAAATTTAAATGAAAAAAGGCATGAGCTTTATACAAGGGGCCCAATCTTAAGGGCGCTATTTATTTTAGCTGTGCCAATTATAATAGGTAATTTTTTGCAAACAGCATACCAGATTACAGATATTTTTTGGGTTGGAAGTTTAGGAAAAGAAGCTGTTGCAGCAGTTTCAATATGTTTTCCGATAATTTTTTTGATAATGACTTTTTCTGGGGGAATAGGTCTTGCGGGAGGAGTTTTGGTTTCGCAATATAAAGGAAGACAGGAACACAAAAAAGTTGATTTTATTTCAGGTCAGACTCTTTTTTTGGCTTTTGTTATATCCTTGTTTTCTTCTATTTTAGGGTACATTTTTGCGCCTCAAATAATGGGAATATTTGGAACAGAAGAAATAGTTTTTTATAACGCCCTTAGTTATATTAGAGTTTCTTTTTTGGGAATGGTGTTTGTTTTTGGATATATGGTTTATCAATCTTTATCCAGGGCGGTGGGCGAAACAAAGGCGCCTGTTTTTATTATTTTTGCAACAGTGTTGCTTAACTTTTTTTTAGACCCGCTTTTTATATATGGTTGGAAATTTTTTCCGGCAATGGGAGTTGCTGGTGCCGCAACAGCGACCTTGATTACGCAAATGATAGCGCTTATTGTTGGGATGGTAATTTTGTTAAGAGGCAAAACAGGAATACACTTAAAACTAGAATATTTTAAACCTAACTTTGAACAGATAAAAAAAATAATGTTTTTAGGTGTGCCCATTTCTTTAGAGCAATCATCGCGTGCTGTAGGATTTATACTAATCAATCTTATTGTTGCCAGTTTTGGCACAATAGCCCTTGCTTCTTATGGAATTGGTTCTCAAATGATATCTCTTATAATAATACCAGCCCTAAGCATAGCAATAGCAAATTCTACGCTTGTTGGTCATAATATTGGAGCTGGAAAAATAAAAAGAGCAGAACAAGTTGTAAAAATAAGCGTCGCTTTTGGCTTTGTTTTGCTTACAGCTGTGGGAATATTATTTTTTATTTTTGCCAACAACATAGTAAGCATTTTTATAAACTCAAAAGACATAGAGGTTATAAAAGAGGGAGCTTTGTTTTTAAGAATTGTTTCTTTGTCTTTTGGGTTTATAGCAGTTCAAATGTCAATTTTAGGTTCTTTAAGGGGAGCTGGAAACGTAAAATCAACTTTTTTCATCGCATCTTCAACAGTTGCTTTTCAGGTTGTAAGTGCTTTTTTAATCTCAAAATATTTTTTGAAAAATCAAATAGGTGTTTGGTATGCCTTTCCTCTATCAAATATTTTTGGTGCTTTATTAGCATACTTTGTATTTTTCAGGGGCAAATGGAAAGAAAAAGAAGTATTAGATAGTCCGGAGGTAAAAGAAGAAATAGAAAAAGAGAGCAGTTTAGCAGAATGCTAAAAAAATACTAACAAGATAACAAACCGCCCTATACGCTTCGCGTCGGGCGGTTTTAGGCTATAAAACCCCTAAAAACTAACACCTCAAACAGTGTTTGAGGTGTTAAATAGAGTGGTTTTTTAGTTTATGGTATAATAAGATAATTAAAATAATTAAATTTTTTATAATTATGGAAAAAACAACTAACGTTTTAGTTAATTGGCTAATTATGACTTTGGCAATCATAATTACAGCTTACATGCTCCCAGGAGTATTTATTTCAAGTTTTATTGTGGCATTACTCGTGGCCTTAGTAATCGGAATATTAAACACTTTTATAAAACCAATTTTGCTGGTTTTATCGCTTCCTATAAATATCTTAACACTTGGGCTTTTTACTTTTGTAATTAACGCCTTGTTAATAATGCTGGCTTCATGGATGGTTCCAGGTTTTAATGTGGTTGGATTCTGGTGGGCTTTGTTATTCAGCATTATACTCTCTGTCGTTTTGTACTTGCTATACGTTGGATTAGATGCTTTGGAGAGCAATAAAAAATAGTTTTAAGAGCATTAAAAAAGTCCTAGTTTTTGACTGGGGCTTTTTTTATACAAAAAAGGCAAAAACCCCTTTAAAACGAACGGCTCACCCTAGGGTGAGCCGTTAGGTCGTCCTTCATATTCACAAATGTGATTAGTTTGACAATACTTATTATATATGATATTATTTGGGTAGTATGTGTTGACAATTAAAATTATGTTCGATGAAAGGAGAAAAGACATGGGTAGGTGTCCCGACTGTAATGGTACTAAAACAAGAATAGTTCACGGAGGTGGTTATCACGTCTGTGGCGGGTGTCATGGAACAGGTCATGACCATCCACAATTAGTGGTTTGTGGTGGCAGGGTTGGAGAACAGAAAAAATACTTTCCTGCCCCTAGAATATGTCAAAAATGTGGAACACACCACGAAACGGGTTACAAAGGCGATATATGCAGAAAAGAAATCTGGGTTTAGAGGCCCACTAACCTGTAACAATTGAAACATCGAACAAGAAGAGTTACCCCGAGCAGTGATTAAGTTCACCGCCCGGGGTTTTTGATTGACAATACTTATTATATATGATATACTGTTGGTAGCGTTAAATTGACAATTCAAATCCTATTTTAGTTTCCGATGGTCGGAGACAAGATGGGCTACACTCACATCGGAGGGTAAAAGAATGTTTGTAGTAGTAACTCAGCTTTATGCACAGATGGATGTCATTGGTCCTTTCAATTCCAAAAAAAAAGCAGAATCAGCCCTGGAAAAAAACGGTTGGGAGAAAGATGTAAATGAAGAAACCCCTGTCGGTGATTTAAGGTGGGTTGTTGTAGCCGATCCCAACAGTTGGCACAAGGGACCTAAAGACAGTCCTGGATATAAAACAGCGAAAATCTGCGAGCTCAGTGATACTTCTAACAAGTACTTTGTTCAATGATTTTTGTTTATTTCCTGCCCTGCAACATAACTGAAGTTATGTTGCAGGGCTATTTTTTTTGCCCAAAAAAAAGCCCCAAAAAGCCCAAAACCCCTAAAAACGAACACCTCAACGCGTTGAGGTGTTCGTGGGGAATTGAATTTAAACACCTCAGACGTTTGTTTAAAGGCTCAACTGGGTTGAGCCTTTAAACAAAGCAGGCAAAGCCTGTTTTGTTTGTCCCGACCCCGACTAGTCGTGGGTCGCGGATCCTCGATGCGCGACAAAGTCGGCATCGGGACAAAAACCCCTAAAAAAAGGTTTTTAAAATTTTAAGCTTGAAAATGTCCTCTTTTAGGAATAAAGTAAAGATAATATGAAAATAAAATTTCAAAAAACAGATTTTTATAAGTGTTTTGAATTTCCCGTAAAATATTATTTGGATGAAACGAAGTCGAAGTCTAATAGAACAACTGGCCAGCAGAGAGGCCTGGGTTCTATAATAAATGATTTTTTTCTTGGCAAGCTAATTGAGATCGGCGTAGCCAGATTAATAGAAGAGCAAACCGATGGAAAAAAGTGCGGGTTAGATTTTAGTATTCACGCTAAAGGAAAAAATCACGATAATGACCCAGATATCATAAGTATAGCGGATTTAAATGGTATTAGGGCTCCCAGGCTTTTTGTAGAAATAAAAAACATTTCCGAAGGCGACAGGTTTGTCGGTTTAACCGTTGAGCAGTGTAACACAATGTTAGAAAGTAAAATAATAGATAGAAACTCAGAGAAGCTGTTTATAGTTTATGCGACGATAATGTCTGAGGATTTGGCTAAAATTTGCGATGTTTTTGGTGCTTACCTGAAATCAGAGATTAAAGATAGTTTGCTCGAAGGATTCGCAGGAGTTGATGAGATATGTCTCGAAGTCCAAAGCATCATTAATGCGAAAGAATTATTGGAAAATGGGATGAAGTTTGATAAGGGTTCGCTGTTTTACGAAACTGACATACTCGGCGAGAAAATTGATGAAGCGAAGGCAGGGAAGATAAGGGGCCAGTCTTATAAAAAGCTTTCCGTTAAAAATAGCAAGATTCCGATTATTATGATGAATAACTATCCTGAGCCAAAAGAGTTTGGAGGCTTTCGATTGGAAGGAGAAGTTGAGCTCTTGGTGAAAAACAATGAAAAATCGAAAAGGGTTTATCTGAATGCAATCTCTGATGGAAAGATAACAAACGAGGCTTTAGGCGAGTTTGTGTTTAAGTCTGGAGAAATGCGCGAACTCTTTTTCACGACAGTCGGTAGAAATCCGGTGCTAAGCAGAAATAATATATGGGTTGCGCGTAGAAATATAAATAATTTTATTAAAAATTCTATCGAGGAAAGGATTAAATTTATAGCAGATAATATTTAGGATTCCATCGCGTTCATCATCTGTTTTGCTACAGCTTCAATCACGGGTACGCTGACAGAATTTCCAAATTGTTTGTATAAAGCTGAATCTGAGATTGGAGGTAATCTAAAATTTTCAGGGAATCCTTGGATTCGAGCGCATTCGAAAGGGGTTAACTTCCTTATCCCTTTTTTATCTCTTATAATTGGTACGTTGTGACCACCCATTCCCATGTTCGCGGTAAGGGTGGGGCATACCCCGCTTTTATTTTCTCTTACATATTGCCTGCGCCATTGGTATACCTTGCCTTCTTCTTTAACAAAATTTTTAAGTTTTTTATATAATGGCTTTCCATTATAGTAATATTTTTCAGAAACTTTTTTTTCCAACAAATCAGGTATTTTTTTTGTTAGCCTTGCTTCTTCTGGAAAACAGAATTTGTCCGCATAATTTTTATTTTTAAAACCCACAATATAAATTCGTTCTCGATTTTGTGGTATGTTACCATATTTCATACTATTTAAAACCCTGGTTTTCGTATGATAGCCAAGGTTCTGTAAAGTTTTTTCTATTATCTTAAAAGTTTTTCCTCCGTCGTGGCTTTTTAAGTTTTTTACATTTTCTAAAAGAAATCCCTCGGGTTTACGTGCGTCGATAATACGTGCAATATCAAAAAATAAATTTCCTCTACCTTTTTTATCATTAAAACCCTGCCTGTATCCTGCAATAGAAAAAGCCTGGCAAGGAAATCCAGCAAGTAAAAAATCAAATTTCGGCAAATCGTCGATGTCAATTTTTTTAATATCTTCAACTATTAATTTTGTTCTGGGGAAATTTAAGTCGTAAGTAATTTTGCATGGAATATCAAAATCATTTGCAAACACCGTTTTAAATCCCGCTTTTTCAAAACCTAAGCGAATTCCTCCAATACCAGCAAAAAGATCAATGGTTTTAAGTCCGTGTTTGGTTTTTTTAGAGGTTTTCTCCTCATGATTGATTGAGATATTGCTTATAATTTGTATAACCACGCCCCTCACTTCAATTTCTTTTCTAAAAAAAGGTAGCATGTTAGGATTTCTGGGTTCAAGCCTAAATCTATTTTTTTCTCGGTATATTTTTTTTAATGTAGCTTGATTGTCATCAATTATCGCCACAATAGTCTGGCCATTTTCTGCTGTAGATTGCTTTTTTATTATAACGATGTCGCCATCAAAAATTCCTTCGTCTATCATACTGTTTCCTAGAACCTTCAAAGCATAATAATCTTTTGTGTTTACGTTAGGGTTTGATACGGGGACAGTTTCTTGAAAATGTTCTATTGCTTCTATTGGCTCGCCCGCAGCTATTGTGCCAATAATAGGAATATCAATTACGGTTCTTATCTGTTTTTTCGGGATTATATTTCTAACGGAATTCAAATCTTTTGAAAGAAAACCCTTAGTTTTTAAAGTATTTATATGTTCGTGTATCGTTGACACAGCTTTAAGTCCTAAACCTTTTCTTATTTCTTCGATGGTAGGGGATATACCATTATTTTCTATATAATAGTTTATGAAGTCGAAGACTTGTTTCTGTTTTTTTGTTAACATATTGCGAAAATTATTTTTATTACTTGATTATACCAAAAACAAAAACCGAAAGAAAACCGAAAGTTATCCACAGTTTTTGTTCGTAAAATGGGCCTTGACCTGTTTTTTTGATGGAGTAAAATTAGGGCGAGGATAGCCTCGTTACAATCATAATCTCGACTATTCTGACAAGTAGCGGTTAAACAGCAGGACCGCACAAACGGTCAGGGAGAAGTAGTCGAGCCTTCCTTATTAAGCTTTATTGCCAAAATGAGGCAAGAGAAACATTATGACAGCTAAAGATGCGCCTGGAATGAGAGGATACCGTTCTCGCAACCAAAATGGTGAGTTGCGGGATAAGCGCGATGATACTCATGTGAGTACCATTGAGCAAAAATACGGTATTGACCTTAATACCCGGGGCGATATGCACCTTGGGAACTATCTCAAAAAGCATAAAATAAAATCCCTAAATGACCTGATAACAGGTAAATAGGGATTTTAGACAGAATTGTGGCGAGGCTACGCCTCGTCTTTGGTTTATTATACAATAGACCAAGAAAGCGTGGGAAGTGGATAAAAATTAATTGAGGAATAACCCGCCACTACCAGCCCCGCTAAGCGGGATGGTGTGGGGACAAGAAATTAATCGAGAAATAAAAAAAGTAAATTTATGGAAATGCCAATTCAATTAAAATTTTTTAAGAAGTTGGAGCTTTACCAAGAGCTTAAATTTCAAGACAAGAAAGCCGCAACAAAACCCGAAGCCTATAAAGTTTGGAAAACGGAAAAAGAAATTTTAAAATGGACAGTTTATAACCATCACTATTTGAACGCTGGGATAACCCACGATTTTATTAGAAAAAATATTTTAGTTGCCGCTGAGGAGAAATTATTTGAAATTGAAAAAGAATACGATGTTCGCCTCGCGCAGACTTTTAGTAATTTATCAAAACGTGGGTATATAAAACTTTCAGACCAACGTGGCGATGAAATGTTTTTATTAAAAGAGGGGTTACTCATGGGCGAAGTTGTCTATGATGTTGAGAGCGGCCGAGGTTGGAAATATTTTCTTTTTTATTGGTTGACATGGGCAACAGTTTGGGCCGGCGCTTTAAGTGTAATAATAAATTTTTTAAAATTGATTGAAAATTAATTGAGAAATAAAAAGGTAAATTTATGAGCGAAAACGACGATAAAAAAGCCATTGAATTTTTTTCAGAGCAATATGATTCTACGATAAAATTGAAAGAAAATGTTTTGAGAGATTTTATGGAGCTTAAAATAAGTGTTATAAAAAGTAAAAGAGAATTTTACCAAAACCTCATAATTCTTTTAGGAGCGATAATCGGGCTAGCTTCCTTCTGGGGTTATGAAAAGATAAATAAAATAAGTTTTATTATCGGCGTTGTAACATATATAATTTTTGTTTTGTTTGCCGTATTATATTTCAGGGAAGTCTTAGATAAAGATTTAAATGGGTTACAGTCAATGGACGATAAATTTAGTATCGTTATAGGCAAAAAGCAAAAATTAGTCGAGGATTATATCAAAGGCGGTATTTTTACCAAAGAAAAAGTTTTAGAATTTTTAGGTAGCTTAAAGAGCGATCCAGCTATCGCAAAATTAGAAGAAGACAATAAAAAGTTAGTAGACGAAAGAGACAAAAGAATGGAAAAGAGGCTCCCATTAGATTTTACAGGAGAAATTTTTGTTTTTCTATTTTTTATATCTGCCACATTTTTGACGCTATCTCTGACAGTAAAAAACATTGATTGGCAGGCCATCCCTTTAATAATCATAATTCTGATTATAGTCTCTTTTAATAATACAGCAGACCTATTTATAAAAAATATAAATAAATTTATAAATTATGTTAGAGGCTTTTTAAAAAATTAATTGAGGAATTAAAATATGAGTAAACAAAATTTAAAAATAAATTATTTAGGGTTTCTGGGGTTTCTTGGTTTTTTAGGACTTAACGACCCGTGGTATTTTTTGTTTTTCTTGTTTTTCTTGTTTTTTGTTTCCGCGCCGAAGCCACGCAGGGGCGAAGGCGGGCTTACTTCGAGATTAAAAGTTGAGGCAGAGAGTTTTTCAGGAGGGCTGGAAGAATACAACAAAAAAACACAGGAGAAGAAAGAACAGGCAAAACAAAAAATTTTAGAATTTTTTAAAAATAAAAATAAGATTAGCAACAAAGACGTGGTTAGCTTGCTTAATATTTCAACCGCCACAGCTGTAAGATATTTAGACGAGCTGGAAAAAGAGGGTAAAGTCAAACAGGTAGGAGAGACCGGAAAATACGTTTTTTACTCAATTGTTTAACACCTCAAACAGTGTTTGAGGTGTTAAACCGTTTCGGTCTAAGCCGGGCTTAGACCGAAATTATACAAACAAAAATCGCCCTATGCACTATCGTGCCGGGCGATTTTTTGGTAGAATAAAATAATTAATTGACCCGGCCAAAAGTCTTTTAGACAATTAGGCGGGCAAGAAATATGAATAATAAAAAAGCAAATTGGCTGGCAGATAAATCTTTGTGGGCTTTAACGCTCTCAAATATTTTTTCGATTTATTTTGCAGTAACAGAAGGATGGAGTTTGCCAACTGTAATGTTGGTGTATTGGTTTCAAAACGTGGTCATTGGGATTTTTAATTTTGTGAGGATCTTGCAACTAAAAGAATTTTCTACAGAAAATTTTAAGATAAATGGCCGACCGGCTCAACCTACTCAAGACACAAAAATTTTTACAGCATTTTTCTTTTTATTCCATTACGGCTTTTTTCATCTTATATATTTAATGTTTATTATGACTTTCCCGTTTTCTATGTCCGGCAGACCAATTGCAGATCCGATTACATTTAA
>Ga0172381_10005606_pt1 | contig 12684 bp, 27 predicted proteins | sample Leawel6488metaG_FD_119754 | JGI IMG/M metagenome (GOLD analysis project Ga0172381, IMG submission 119754) | Leachate microbial communities from a municipal landfill in Southern Ontario, Canada - Leachate well 64-88 metaG | ecosystem: Engineered > Solid waste > Landfill > Unclassified | place...
AGTATTCATTCCGTCAGAGGATAGCGACTACGACTACATGCCATTACGCTCCGATAATGTGAAGGTTATAGAATCGGTGCTTGTAGACGAAGACGCGGAAGAAGATGTGAAAGATGTCATCTGCGCTCTCGGGGGATTCTAGCCATGCCCCGCCCAACCTACACCTTCGACAACGACGGCCACACAGTGGTCGCTGGGGATTCTGCAAAACTGCGTGATGAAATAAACGCAGAGAACGCAAGGATGCAAAGAGTTCAAGATGAGTTCTATAAAAAACGGCATATCAGGAATGACCGCAAAGAGGACCAAAAATGATTAAGTATCTCGTTTGGAGAATTGAAACGTCTGAGGAAACTTACCCACACGAAAAGTATTCAGAAGCGGATATCGTAGCGAACGCGAAAATAAACGCTGCATGGAACGTGAGCGTACAGGAGCACTCATGACCTGCGCCAACGCCCGCTGCCTCTACTGGATCACCTGCCAGAAGAAAGAACGGCCCTGCCCCGCGAACACCGCTCGCACCGTCATCGTCCACAACGGGTACGCGGCGATGGCACGGCAAGAACAAGCAATGCGAAACGCCGCTATAGAATTTCGAGGTGATTTCGGATGAGTGGTTTTGGAGTGGATGATTTAACAGTAATATTAATACTATGCATCGGCATCGTTTGCGGATACGTTATATGTCTTGGGACTATTGACCACGCTAATACCAAAGATATTGCCAACCTAGACAATCTAAAAACAGATTGCTACGTATCTGGACTCATTGATGGCAGAGCGTCTATTCTGGAGGAACAATCAACAACAGGATACAAACACGAGAGGCTGGGTATCCCAGAAGGGTATGTATCTAACCGCACACCGGAATGGAGAGGCTACGCTGATTACGTTGCTGGAGTTACTGATGTTGCATATTATCCATACCGCAAATCCGAGTTCGTTGATAAGATGGTGGTGCTGTCACCATGAAATCCGATTCCGTCCGTCACCAGCAAACCTTCACCGACACGATGGCGCGGTATCACTGGGATATTGAGAGGCTGGTGTACTCGGCAGAGATTACTTGCAGCGAGAACCCACTAAAAGAAGGCGTGCAACTTCTCCCAATTCCCAACACATCGAAGTGTTGCGGTTGTCGGTTCCTTGACAAACTGGACAACGATGACCCCACGATATGGGAGTGTTCACTTATCTATATTCGCAGGTGGGTTGGCGACCACGTTGCCCAGCACGACCCAGAGGCAAAAAAATGATAACCATAACCGGTATCCCATTCTATGATGGGATTATCGAGGGTGCTCTGTTCATCCCTAAAATAATGGCCGAACTAATCTCACCCAATCTATACGTTGTGGGATTCTGGATTGGAGTTTGCTTCTTTGTAGTCATCGCACTTCGCCTAGTGTTTGGGTGGGACGCGAGAAGGGTTATAAGGGATGAGAACTAATATATCTAGTGACAGGTTGGCTCCTGGCAGGTGCCGGGATTGGGTCGGACCAATCCCGCATCATCCATAAGAGCACTTGTCGGGAGCCAAATCATGTTAACCATCGCTTACGCCACAGGCACGACAACAGAAATCCTACCCTCAAAAGGAATTCACGCTGAATGTATTTATTGCGGTGAAGAAGTCATTTCTAAATGCGGTCCTATTAATGAAGACCACTTTGCTCACATCCCTAGTGCTGAATGCGACACCAGAAGATTCCATGATAATAAAACACTATGGCATATCAGATGGCAACGCACTGTTGACCCGCTGTTACCCGGTGTCAATATTGAAGTACCTATAGTAATAGACGGGGAACTTAAACGAGCCGATCTAATCAGTAAATCAAACTATATAATTGAATTTCAGCATTCTCATTTGCCCATAGACGAACGAATTAACAGAGAGAAACATTATAAGAATATAATATGGGTTGTTCATACTGATCGACGGAATAGCAAAACTTGGAAGCACCCAACATTTGGTGTGAGAACATTCTTTAACGGAGATGATAATGTAATCCGCTGGGGATCATTCACAATATCAAAAGAAAGATTTATTAAAACTGTTATCAACAACCCGCACTACGAAGATAGTATAATCAATACGATTGAATTGCGGCAGCGTATCCATGCAAACGCAACGATAGAATATTATAACAGGAAAAGCGATGAGCGCAATCCAACGCCGTATCTAATTAGATCAGATTACTATGCTGTGTTACTTTACATAATAAGAGAATTTTCTGCTGTAGAAAAATACCATGCCAAATTAGAAGCGGATAGACTTGAAGCAAAAAGACAGGCTGAAGAAGCCGCTTTCATCCAAGCTAAACAAATCAGAGAAGCGGAATACTCTAGGCGTATGCGTATCAAAGAAGCAACCGCTGCACTTCTTAAAGAACAAAGGCAGATGAGAGATCCTGCATTGCTCCAAGCTCTCCTGAAATCAGAGCGGGAGATTACAGATACATATTTCATTACAGAAAGAAACGAGTGGGTACAGTCAACAGAACAAGAGTTGTTATCCAGGAACCGTGTTCTGTATGAAGCAAGATTAAAATTAGAACACGAACGAGAACTAGAAATCGCCAAACAAATCAATACTGAAATAACAATTAAACACACTCATCAATTAACCAAAGAAACGCAAGAACGTATTCGTATTGATTTAATCCGCGCAAACGGGAAACTTGAATATGCCGCAGAAATCGCTCGAAAGAAACTCACACAGTTGGGGATAGATTATAATGATGAGGCAACACGCGCTGCATACGGAGTGGGTACACAGTGACGGTACGGACGTTGCCTAAAGCAATACTTACCCACTTCTCACACTGGATGAATGTAGTTTGCTGGGTTGTCTGCAACGATAAGAAGCAACCTTGCGATAAGAGAACGGGACTCCTTGCTAAATGGAGAACGGACCCGCAGGATAATATCATCACTCTTACAGAGCTTGAAATATTATATGAATTAGAAGTCGTTGATCGGTGGGGGGGTTTCGGTATAATCCTGGGCCAAGACAACCTCTTGTGCTGCGTTGACTTTGATCACATCCTTGACGACGATGGGAACATTACCAATCCGGAAGTAGCCGCATTCATTGACGATGCCAAAACCTTTGTTGAGAAAAGCAGTGGTGGGCACGGACTGCACGCATTCTTCCTGCTGGAATCCCCCCACGAAGAATACAGTTTAAGAAAGTCTTTCTGTGATGGTAAATTCTATGTTGACCGGTTTATCAAGATGACGGGCAACATCTATAAAGAATACGATTACCCCGTCAGAACCATCAGAGAGCACGGATTCAATATAATCAAAACAAGAATAGGAGAACCAGAAGCAGCACGCGAGAATCTTAAAACGGTTTACACCGGAGATAATACAGAGACGTGGGAATCAATATTAGGGCGTGCTGGTATTCAGATGGTTCAATCTAATTATTCCGGAAAGGTCAGACGCGGGAAATTAGTTATTGAGTCATGGAGAATCGAATGCCCCAACCGTGCTGCACATAGGACAGACCGCCAAGGAGATCCAAGCGCTCATCTGGCTGTGCTTAACAAATACAACGATGGTTCTACATCGGTATCATGTTCTCACAACTCCTGTTCCCCCCACAGTCACCCAAACCTATTACAAAAACTATGGGATAAAATAAGAGCACGCGCAAGAAAGAATAAGTTACTTGCATCCGTGTGGGGGTAATCGTGTCATCTGAATCAACCTCTGTGCCTTCAGGATATACGCGCATCCTAAAACTGAAGACCGTACAGAATAAGATGAAAGGCAAGAACAATTTCACAGACGACGAACGCGAGCAGGCGTTATATGATTTGGTTTACGGTCTGTCTTACAATCTAAACGGTGGCGCAAACAAAGCGCAGAAGATAATGGAAGACGCCATTGCACTTAACCTCAAATTTAAAACACCACTTAATGATGAGACGTTTAAAAAGAAATTCGACGAGGCATTGATTGCTGGGGATGAGATACGGCAGGTTGATACAAAAAAGAACAAAGAGTTGTTGGCCCCGAAAAAGGCAACGCCTTCTGATGCACGAACAGAAATAAAGATATACGACGGTACTAAGGTATACGAAATATCAGAGCGAGCATTCAAAGCTCTGATGGTTAGAAACAATCCCCCATTTATTTTTGTACGGAAGAACAAACTGATATGTTTGGATTATGATCGTGAGACAAACGCGCCCATCATTCGGAACGTCTCACGAGATATCTTAAGCGGATACTACAATCGGTTTTGTTTATTCACGGGGTTCAAAAAATCGGGAGAAGTATTTGTAGAGGCACCGGTGGTCCCCCCGATGAATGTGGTGATAGATACATTGGAGATGAACGCATTCGAGAAGACTCCTATCCTAAAAGGTATAACCACATGTCCAGTCATTAATTGGGATGGAGGTATCCAGGAAGAGAAAGGATACAACCCAGAGTTCATGTTATACTATGAACCCGTTGGGGAATGCCAGCTTATCGTTCCAGATACTCCAACAAACGTTGACGTATATAACAGTGTTCAACATTTAAAGTATCTGATATCCGAATTCCCATTCACTGATGATAGCAGCAGGGCAAATCTTCTCGGACTGCTTATCTCATGCACAACACGGTCCCTGCTCAATGGGAAAACATATCCGATGGCGATCATCACCAAACCAATTCAGGGTGCGGGTGCTTCGTATCTCTGTCGTGTCGCAAACATATTGCTCACTGGGAGAGATGCCGAATTTTTGGCGTCACCACGGGATGCAGAGAGTTTTAAAAAGATATTACTTTCATCTGCTATGAAAGGTGTTGACAGTATGATGTTCGATAACTTATCTGGAACATTGTACTTGCCAGAGCTCGCACAGGCTATAACTGCCACTTGCGTTAATGACCGTATACTTGGAGAGAGCACTATGGCAAGCATAGACTTTACTCCTATCTGGGTTGGCAATGGTATCAATGTAACACTATCCGGAGATATGCCAAGGAGATGTTACGTTATTGATTTGCAACCAAACTCTGACCAACCGTGGTTAACAACCAATTACAAGATTAAGAATTTCATTCAGCACGTAAAGGAAAGACGCGGGGAATATTTGTCATCACTGTTAACACTTGTCCGTTACTGGTTACAGAACAACATGAGATCCCAAGAACCAGAAGTTCCACACATCGGAACCTTTGAAGAATGGGAACGGGTTGTTGGGGGTGTCCTTGCCAATACTGAATATGGGAAACAGTTCTTGGGCAACCTGAAGACAATGTATCTCGAAATGGATACTGGTGTCGAACAATGGTCTGATTTCTTCAGCATGTGGTATAACAAATGGAGATTGGGAGATGTTAAGGTTTCAGAGATTGTCGATGAGATCGAAACACCAAGAAGCGATCTTGGGGGTAATCTCCCAGATGAAATCACCAACGCTATGTCAAACGGCAAACAACTCCAACGGGCAATAGGAAAATCGTTTGGTGTTCATAAGAACCGTATATACAAAATTGTTGTATCCCCTCCAGGGACTATGGAATATAGTGAGATGTATGTCAAACTCAATAACATAAAAGTTTCAAACACGCGATATTGGAGACTCTTGGAAGTTAAGCCAACAAAGCCTGCTTTGGATAAAACCGATGTTCAATAACAATTTTGTATCCACTTTTTGAAACATGTACTGCAAACGTACTGATTTGTCACGTCGGACAGTACATGTGTGTTTTTGCTGTTTACGTCGACAGTGCATGTTGGTACATGTTAAACCTTACGGGGGAACTTTTGAGAGGGAAATTATTTTTTTTAATTAGTACAGTACAAAAAGTGGTTTGGGGTTTTAAACATGTACTCACATGTACTGTCAGACGTAAATCAGAAAATTCAACATGTACTGCAAACGTACTCGAAATCAGAAATCGAACGTTTTAAATATCATGCAAGCATACAATAATGTATGCAAGTAAGCACCTACATAACAGCGGGTGATTATGAAACTCTTGGGAAACATAAACCCAAAGAGTTTGAAACAGTACCGCAGTATATGGCTGAGATCCTTCGCAACAAAGCAAAGGCGCTCCGTTTTGAGAACACCGAACCAGTCAAAGAGGTATAACCATGAAGATGAAATTCCACTTCGGAAGAACCGTAGACAGTGACGTTGAAGTCACCGGAGAAACGATTGCAGAATGCACCCAGAAAGCATTCGATGAACGGATGAAACAGGTAACACCCACGAAGATCCAGGGAGACGTTATCGAATGACCGAACAGCAAATCGACATCGGGAACTTCCAAGGAGAAGTTGTAGAGCGCAAAAACTTCGAGGACCAGAACAAAGGTAAAGCACTTCTCAATTCAGACGATGAGTATGTCTTCTCGCTCATTAAATTCCCGCACGGATTCCCAAAGAAGGAAGAGAAGACCAACGCAGACAAATCCATAACCACCGTCAACAAAACAATGGCAGTCTGTGAGTTTGAGGAACGCGACAGCAAGAACATTGTTGTGACCATGTTCCGGATTGATAAGCTCAACTTCGGGGAGGATGAGAAGTTCCGGTCTGCCGTTGTTAAGTTCTTCCAGAAACTTGGAACGCCACTCCCTGAAAATAAATACCCGAATTGGAAAGAGCACTTCGTTGTGGGTATGCGTTTCCGTGGCCGGGTTGTTATCAAGACCGATAAGGACAAGGACAACAACACGGTGATGAAATACTACCTTGATGTCCCGACAGTCCGTAAACTTCTCCCCAGTGATAAGGCTGGGGAATCGTTCAGTTCTGATACTCCATCAAAACCCGATGCAAGCCTAGCCAATGCGCTTCTGTTGGCGAAAGGAAGCCAGACACACCAAGAGGCTATGGATAAGCTTCAAAACGCAGGAGCGAGCAAAGAAGTTGTAATGGCTCTGTTCCAGGCACACCTTGATGGGAAGGTAAAATATCCCATCGCGTGATTTAGCGGGAGGCGAGAGAATGTTTCATAGCAGCAACAAGAAGAAAGAGAAGAACACAGTAAAAAACAAAGTCAAGAAACAGGACGGCAAAGAACCAAAGACAACAGTAACCGTAAACGAAAAATCGTTTTCGACATTCATTAACGCTGTTAACGATTGCAACGAACAGGTGATGTTGCATATAGACAGGGACAAACTTGTAATTCAAGTTGACATCGGCAACGTCTATATGATAGCAGCAGACTGCGAATGCAAAGCAACGTTTGAAGACGACGCACCGACGAAGATTGGCATTGACGCCAAACTCATCAAGAAAACATTACTGCACGCCAAAGGCAGCAGCATCACACTCACGATTACCAAGAGCACGGTTGAACTCCTGTATGGCCGGTTCATTGCGAAACTCCCAACAGTTGATACGGGATTCCTGAGGAAAGAACCAGGACAGGAACCCAAGATGGCGCTTGACACTTCGTTTGAGATGCCGGGTAAATACCTGTTCGATGTTTGCCGCATGGTCACGCCATCTGGTGGCAAGATTTACATTTACGTCAAGAACAAAGTGGTGTTCATCGCAGCGAACGAAGGCGACCTTTGCATGAAAGAGGTTGTAGGTACTGTAGAGAAACAGTCAAAGGCACGGTCACTGTTCTCGAACGATTATCTCTCGCTTATTGCAAAGAGCGTCAAAGAGGTGTCGGTGAAAGTCGATCTTGGTATTGATCACCCCGTAAGGATTGTGGCAGAGAAAGATGGGTGTAATCTTAAGTTCCTGCTTGCTCCGAGGATTAAGGCTGACTAACTATGGTCCTGTTCAAGCGCTACCACATCTGGGGGCACACATGAGAAAGTGGAACCTACCGTTAACCTACGCACCAAAGATTCAAGCAGTGCGTGACGGAACATGCAGGCAGACAATCCGCATGGTTGGCAAAGCTGGAAGAAAGAACGTTGGCGATCTCGTGTCGTTCCACGGTTACAAGAACGGTAGAGGCACACCGTGGACTTGGAGAACAGAGTATACGCCATTAACAGAAGTCCACGAGATTGATATCAACGCAGTCGGAATTAAAACATACGGATTCGATGGATACCCAGCAGAGTTCTATCTGTGGAAAGAACTTGATGTGCTTGCCCAGAAAGACGGCATAGAATACGGGACGGGGGTAATGCTTGGCCGTGTTCTCAACAGTATGAAGAAACTCCCAACGCTCGGCGGGGTTGAAGCGCAGGTGTTACGATGGTAATGCCCCGCCCATCCAACAAAATCCCGTTCGGCCAAGGCGCAACAATCCTTGTAGGCGCGTGGTGTCCGGTGACGCACGTTCCCATGAACTGCGAGCGTAATTGTGATGCGTGTAACTGGAACGGGCAGACGGGTCTTTTCGATGAGGTGAAGAAATGACAGACCACCTAACCGAAGTCTACGAGAAGTTCAAGCACTTGGATACGTGCTTATCAGATACCGAGTGGTGCGAAGGCGGAGAAGGCTCTGCAATCTATGGTATCGCTGGTGAGATGTGGCGTGCGATTAAGGAAACAAAAGAGCACGACATCAGCACGCTTGAACTTATAGATGGCAGGATTGAAGGACTGCGTATCCTGTTCAATACGCCCAATGATGAAAAGACAATGACGGACGCAGAACTTATGTATGCAATCGGTGAACTTGAAATCATTCGTAATTGTTTAACACCCGATGGAGACGCCCCACCCGGCGCGGAGGCGCATCTGAAATGATCCCACTTACAACAATCGCCTACGACGCTCGCGCAAGAAACGGCGTCTGGTGTTGCCACCCGTATGAAAACCATCCACACGGATGCCCCAACTTTAAGAATGGTTGCACGTTAAAGAAACGGCCAGACTTCAACGAGATAAAGGATCTCTATGACTGGTATGCAATCGTGGAAACGTTCGACTTGAAAGCACACGCTGAACATATGAAGGCGAAGCACACGCACTGGACAGAACGCCAATGCAGAAACCCACTTTATTGGCAGGGAACTGTCAGAGCGAACCTTAGGAACAACTGTATCACGATGAAAGGAGATATCGTTCTTGATATCCCAGAGGCGTGCGGTATCAACGTGTTTGAGACTATGGCACTTGTTGGTGTAGTTCTGGAACGCAAGCCGGATACTGTGAGGAAAGTTATGTTGGTTGGGAAGAAGAAGGCGGAGGCGCAGCGATGACAGACTTTGGAATTCATTTTGGAGCACTGGTGGAACCAATTGCAGAGCAGTGCTTGAAACAAGGGTATAGTCTTTCGGAAAACGATAGCAAGCGGTTGCAAGGCATTGCCGATGCTATCACCATGCTTAAGGTGCATGGTATGATTCCAGATAGTGTAATCCACAAATCACATCAGAAGTTGCTTAAGATGATCACTGAAGCAGAATCGTTTGCGGAGAAAGACGCATGACCCCGCCCCCAGAACCCGCGTGGGCGATCAAGGCGCCGGACGGGAAGTTAAATCCCAACGCAGAGAGAACTCGCACAATGGCGATATATTCTTTTTGTGAGTTTGAATCCGAAGAAGCCACTAGGCAATGCTGGAAAGAAGAATACCGCAAAGGCTACCGCTGCGTGCGGGTCGAGGGAAGGGAGAGTGAGGAGGGATGAAGTGCGGTTGCTGCGGGCACGATGTAAATTCCAATGGATTATGCCAAGTAGACGGATGCAAAGAAGAAGCAATGTATGAAGGCTGGTATGAGAATAAAGATTTCTCTGGAAACAAAGTTGGGTTGTCTCGTTTATTGAAGGTATGCGGAACCCACCGCAAAGTTTTGATTGGAGGAAATAAACAATGACCGTGCTCGATTTTACATTCTATGCGTTTATGAACATCTGTATTGTTGTAGGCGCATATCTTGTAGGCATTATAGTTGGGAGGGTTAGCGAATGGTAAAACCCAACCAACACCTGCTGGCATTCGCAGACAAGGACACGGCAGACTACGTGAAGCTGGTGTGCAGGAGAAAAGGCACGTCCCTTGAAAGTTACATTGTTGATAACTTCGATTGGGACGAGATGCCAGAGTGCATTGAAAATCTGGAATATGATTGGGAGGCATGTTCTGATTGCGACTACAGCGATAGGTGCCCTGATAGGAAGACAAAAGCGGAAGCAAGAAAAAGATTTGGGAGAAGATGATGACTGAGAAACAACAGCATTGCAGTCACGAATGCGTGTGCACTAGGTTCATTGGGTCATTGGCATGGAAAGACAGTACAAGATGCATGGCGAACCAAGACGGATGCAAAGAATGTATTCACGATTCTAGAATCAAAAGCGAGTCAATAACCCTCACCCCCGCCCTCGCCACCCACTACAAGCAGCGGAGCCAGGACACGGGCAAGACGGTGCAGCAGTTGGTGCTCGCAGACCTAACGGCGCGGATGAAGAAGCGCACGGCGCGAGAGGAGAGAAGGGTGTTTAAAGAAATTGAATACGAGAGACTGTGAAGTATGGGCAACTTCGATAGCAACAGATTTAAAAGTTCTAACCAATGTTGGGAAACGCCAGATGTATTATTTGCAGCATTGGATTCAGAGTTTCATTTCACCCGCGATGTTTGTGCCTCCAAAGAGAATACAAAGTGCAAGGAATATTTCTCAAAGGAAAACTCGTGTCTTGACAAACGATTTGACGGAGTGAACTGGATGAACCCACCATTTGAGAATATGAAATCGTTTATTAAAAAAGCGTTTGACGAGCGAGAGCATGCCATAACCGTGTGTATCATACCAGCACGGACAAACACAAGATGGTGGCACGATTATTGCATGAAAGGAGAAGTGAGGTTTATCTGTGGCCGCCCCAAATTCAAAGGTTGCATTCACGGGTTGCCACAACCACTTGCTCTGGTAATCTTTGGGAATCTGAATGGTAGCACAATGAAATCGTTCCATCTCCCGCGATGACCCCGCGTAACGGGCGAGCACCCAGCCGTTCGTGCCCAGAGGGTTCACAACCCGCGTTATGTTTTGCGCTTGGGCAGTCGGCTGGCTCAACTCCTTTTAGAAAGACTTAATACCACAGACAGCGTATGACTGTGTATGACAGAACCAACATGGTTAGACACTTTGAAAGCAGGGGATTCATTATTTGTTTCCTCCAGTTCGTTTAGAGGGTCTTCACTTTCAAAAGCAGTGGTAAAGAAAGTACTCCCAACGATGATCCGCTTGGAAGGTACAGATGCTACGTACGACAAACGCGGGGACGAGAAAGGGAAATTCAAATGGGATCATTCTTCGCACTTGGTTCAGGACACCCAACAGACAAGGGACGAATACGAGATGCAGAAACTTAGAACCGAGTTATACGCTGTGCTCGCGGTTGATTATAATCAGAGATTCAATCTCAAACCTCTCAGCAAAGAACAGTTGGTTAGAATAACAAAAACCATGAAAGAAGTTCATGCAGAATTGAAACCAGCGGAGAAGAAGTAATGTCACGCAAATGCGAATACATCAATGATGCAAACAACCACCAGCCCCCATGCCTTGCTACGAAAGATAGCCAGTGCCCAAAAGCGAGATTGAAACGAAGGATTGCTCAACGCTGCTGGCAGGTGAAAACGAAATGATTTGTATCCCACTCGAAGATCGCCAGCTCATCATCTCCGAATCAACATATCTCGGACTTGAAGACATGGCAGCTGAGAAACGCAAGAAGGCAGACGAAATCATAAAGCCGCTAATCACCCCAAAGTCGGTAGCGCAGAAGATTCTCGCGCTTGCGGTGGAAGCGGATCGGAGGAAGAGGTGAGTGAGGATGTCAAATAAAATACCAAATCCCGGAAGCCCAGCAGCAATCAAGATTGGTTGTATATGCCCAGTGCTTGACAATGCACGCGGTGAAGGTATTGGCAGCGGATTGTTCTGGATGAACATGAAGTGTCCAGTACACGGCCACTACCCGCCAAAGGACGAGGTGAAGTAAATGAGATATAAAACAGACGAGTGCCTAGCATGTGGAGCAACACACACTTACTTCGGAAAGATGCCAAGGTTCTGTACAGCGTGTGGGGCATTTCATGGGATACGAGTAACGCAAAAGGAATTCGATAGCGGTGTTGCTTGGTCTACATTGAAGAAGCGCTGGTACAAGAACCAGATATGTGTTGATTGGGTAGAGAAGCAGGAGCAGCACCCATGACCCCTGGCGCACAGCAGCAGGATTATTTCGTATATCCGTGCGGATTCACCTGCAACGATTGTTCGTTGGTCAGCATGTGCGCAGGCACCAATAAACCCCCATGTTCCCGCCCGCACCCCCCGGCACCGGAACGTGATGATATCGATCTATCAAAAATAAAAACGAAGGATCTGATCAATTTTTATGGGAAGGTGCTTTCTGAAATTGAAAGTCGGGGTGTAACATGGTAAATAAAAAAGAATACCCACACTCACTACGGTGTGAAACGTGTGATCACGATGGACAATTAGAATGTCCAATGCCTGTGTTTGAAACCGATTCGGAAGAATATCCGGGTATAAAAAGAGAGGATATCAATCTCTGCCAGTTTGTTGTGAGAAATTACATAAATAAAATTGGGTGTGCATCCCATAGTGAAGCAGCCCGCACCGCCACGCTCGCAGCATATGAAGAACTCAAAAAAGATTTAAAAACCAGATTTGTTTCTTCAAACAATCAGTGGTGTAAAGGGCGAAATTCTGGATTGATTGAATGCTGCAACATAATTGATGAACATGCAGATCCACT
>Ga0172381_10005607_pt1 | contig 12681 bp, 11 predicted proteins | sample Leawel6488metaG_FD_119754 | JGI IMG/M metagenome (GOLD analysis project Ga0172381, IMG submission 119754) | Leachate microbial communities from a municipal landfill in Southern Ontario, Canada - Leachate well 64-88 metaG | ecosystem: Engineered > Solid waste > Landfill > Unclassified | place...
AAGCGCCCGACAGTCCTCCGATGGGTTTAGACGGCTGGGCTTACATGATGCGCACTGCCGATAAAGATCTGGCTATGCTCTATTTTGAAAATCAGGCGGCGTTGCCGACCTTATCCGGCTTCCTGTCCAGTACATTATATAATTTCCAGTGGTTTAATCCCCGTAACGGTGAGTGGCAAGCGGCTAAAACAATCAAGACGGATCGCAGGGGTAACCTGAACGTTCCACCATTCCCGGATGGGAATAATCCCTCAGCTACCGACTGGGCGGCCAAGATTTCTATTGTGAGAAAAAAATAGTTTAAATATTTTAAATCGAATTTAAAAGGAGTGTTGAAATGAAGAAGTTAGCCATCGTTATTTTGAGTGTCGTTCTCCTGCAAAGTTTGTATGCCCAGAAAATCGAAAACAATATTGTTGTCGATACCGAAGCCGGTAAAAACGTCATCAGCCGGCATATCTACGGGCATTTTGCTGAACATCTGGGACGGTGTATTTACGGCGGAATCTGGGTTGGTGAAGATTCACCGATTCCCAATACGCGAGGGGTCCGGAATGACGTCGTAGCCGCACTGAAAGAGATCGCCATACCGAATGTTCGCTGGCCGGGCGGCTGTTTCGCCGATGAATATCATTGGATGAACGGGATTGGGCCGCGCAATCAGCGACCGAAAATGATTAACACCCACTGGGGCGGAGTCACCGAAGATAACAGCTTCGGCACTCACGAATTTATGGACTTCTGCGAGCAGGTCGGTTGCGAACCGGTAATCTGCGGTAATTTAGGCAGTGGCACTGTGCGCGAAATGGCGCAGTGGATCGAATATCTCACCTCCGATAATGTCAGCCCGATGACCGAACTGCGCAAAAAGAACGGTCGCGAAAAGCCCTGGCGCGTTAAATATTGGGGATTGGGCAATGAAAACTGGGGATGCGGCGGCAATATGACTCCGGAATTTTACGCCGATCAGATGCGACGCTATTCGACATATTGTAAAAATTACAGCGGCAATGAACTTTATCGCGTAGCCTGTGGTCCGTATGATGAATATTACGCGTGGATGGAAACTTTAATGAAGGACCCGAACAATCGTAATTGTTTTCAGGGAGTGTCGTTGCATTATTATACGATCTGTCATAATTGGACGACCAAAGGTTCAGCCACCAATTTTGACGAAAACGAATGGTATCAGACCATGTCGAAAACACTTCGTATGGACGAGTTTGTTACCAAACAAACAGCCATTATGGATAAATACGATCCGGAAAAGAAAATCGGCCTGGTCGTTGACGAGTGGGGCAACTGGTTCGACGTTGAGCCCGGCACCAATCCCGGCTTTTTGTATCAGCAAAATACTCTGAGGGATGCGCTGGTTGCCGCGATAAATCTTAACATTTTCAATAATCATTGCGAGCGCATTAAAATGGCTAATATCGCGCAGATGATCAATGTCCTTCAGGCGATCATCCTGACCAATGAAGATCAGATCGTTCTGACGCCGACATATTACGTCTATAAAATGTTCAAAATCCATCAGGACGCCACCCAATTGCCGATCGCATTGACTTGTGAGAATTACGAACAAGCGGGCGGTTCCATTCCGGCGGTCAACGCCTCGGCTTCCGTTGACAAACAGGGATTGATTCACATTACCCTCTGCAATATCAATCCCAACAAAGACCTAAAACTGACTTGTGAATTAAAAGGCAAAATGCCATTATCGGTCGCCCGCGCTGAAATCATTACCGCCGGTAAGATGAATGCCTATAACGATTTTGGTAAACCGGAAGAAGTCAGCCTGAAAAAGTTTAGCGATGTGAAGAGTAGGAAAAATTCGCTTACCATAAATCTGCCTGCAAAATCGGTGGTGATGGTCGAATTAGCAGGTAAGTAAACCGCCTTAAATACTTGTCGCAATGCTCCCGTATTGCGATAGATTTGGGTCACATCGTAGGGGCGAGGTGGCTGGTATTGATGTAAATGATTCTGCCGACTATCTACTTTTTTACCAGGATCGTATCATCAACTTTAACCAAACCGTTTTTCTGCAAGCCGCTATTAATCAGGTCAGTGTATTGCGCCTGCAATTTTTCGAGGGGTGTCGTCCCTTTTAAAATTTCATCCAGAGTGCCATCGGCTTCAAAATCCATGGCGACGATCGTTTCCGGATTGACCAGTTGTTTTTTGCTGATTATTTTAAACTGGTTAAATGGTTTGGCATTGGCGGGATAAAAACTTTTCAGTTCGAGGAAAAACTCGGAATGCTCTTCGGTATATTTTTGATTAGCCGGGGTCACCTCTTTGAGTCGATTCTCCTTGGTAAGCATTTCCAGGCCGTAATCATAAACCTTTTGAGCTTCGGACAAACTGGTAGTGCCGACACTAATTCTGTCGATAATCCGATCCTGATCGAAATCGATCGCCAGAAAATGCTTGCCGATCACTTCGTTGTAGCGCTCATTATTTTCGGCGGCAAAAATCGAGCGGATACGATACATTTCGCTGTTGTAAGTGAATTGATACTGAGCCACGTGAGCTTGTGGGCGAGTGGTGGCGCAATCATACAAAAAAAGTGCAATGAAGCCAAAAACCAAAATAACCGTTAAAGCCCTCTTAATTGGTCTGCGACAATGAACATTTAACATGACTTGTTCTCCTTTTTGAACTTAATAATTTTCGTTCGTCCCCTCATTGGAAACTAAATCATGCCTTAATTTAAAGAAAAATTACTTTTACCGTTATAAAATTTATAAGACCCTGTAACACCAAGTAAAATAAATCCGATTTTACTCTTTATGGGAATATTTAACGTAACGTTTATCAAGTTCTCCGGTAATCAAAGCCGGATTGGTGAGCGGCATTTCGCCGCGCTCTTTTTTATAGTTAAATATTTTAGTTTTTTGGCGGTTGGTGAATTGAGGCAAGGGACTCTTATTAGTCGTTGTGATGTGATTGCCCTGTTCATCGGTAATGATTAAAGAAGGTCGAAATACTCCCGGTCGTCCGATGAATTTATCCATTAATTCGATCGCCGCGTCATATTCGGTTTGGGTGGCGCGTCCGAGGGCTTCATAATCGTCAACGATTTTATTATCCCAGGTGAACACAGTGGCCATACTTTCAGAGATATATTCTTCCAGGTTAAAGCCGTTTTGCATTGTGTCGTGTCCCGAAGGCATCAGGATTACTTTTCCTCCTCCGCCTTCGACATTGACGGCATAAACCGGTCGTGCCATCCCACTCAGCCAGCCCTGTAAATTTTTAATCAGGATTTTGCCAATTTGGATTGGTGTGATAAGATGAACGAGTCCTTTTTCGCGATGACATTGCAGTAGATAATACGGCTCGACGCCCGCCCAGAGCATCCGTCGACAGGTTTCCGCCAGAGTGCATAGATTGTCATTAACATGTCTTAATAAAACGGTTTGATTGCGCACCGAATATCCGTGCCGGTGAATGCGTTCGATAGCGGCCTTGAATTCGGGAGTGATTTCATGATAATGATTAATGTGCGTCATGAAATAAACATATTTATCGGAATTGGTTGTGGCATTATCTATAAGCGTGAGTAAATCTTCGGTGACAGCCACCGGAAGAGTAACTGGCACCCGTGTCGCTATTCGAATAATTCGCAGATGATCGATTTTCGATAACCGGGTCAGAACATATTCGAGACGATCATGACTGATCATCAGGGCGTCACCGCCGGTCACCAGCACTTCATCTATATTTGTGTTCCAGTCAATATAGAATAAACCCTTGTCGATATCATCGCGGCTGATGGTGGTTGTGCGATCGAGGCTTTTAGTACGTTGACAATGGGTGCAGAATGAAGCGCAATTGGTATTTTCACCGACGAAGAGGGCGACCCGATTAGGATAGCGTTGGTAAACTGCTCCGTAACTGCGATTCTCTTCATTCATTGCGTCTTCGCTACCGGTGCGGGGAAAGAGCAGATGCGCCGGAGTGGGAACCGCCTCCCAGAAAATCGGATCGAGCCGGTTTGCGACGTCCTCGCCAGGTAGCAAATCCGGATGAAAAGGATCGCCGGCCATTAAGGAAGCATAATAGGGAGTAATTCGCATTGGCTCTTTGCCTTCGGAACGCATAGTTGCAATAGTCCGGGTAATTTCACTTTTCTGTATATCAGAGAGCTGAATCACCTGACTGAGTTCGTCAGCTTTCCGGATGGCGTTTCTGCGTTGCCAGAGGGGATCGTGCCACTGCTCTTTGGTAATTTTTCGCCAGAGCGGAATTGAATTAAAATCACGTGGCTGGGTTAAATAGTCCGTTGGTATCATTTATTGCTCCTGATTCGTAAATGGTTAAGGGTTTCGAAAATTACTTCTCATCGGTTGTGGATTGAGTTTCCGATCAAGTGCCGGTGTAAAACCCAAATTTCAAAAAAAATAGCTGTGTCAAATAAGCGGTATTCACTTCAAAAGATAACATAGTTGATTTTTTATGCAAATATTATTTCATTCCGGATGTTGAATCTAACCTCAGCCAGGAGTAAAGGTTTGCGCGGTCAATCTGTGCCAACGCGGGCGTGTCGATACCAGGGAAAAAATAGATCAGTGTCAATCCGCGTTGATCGGCGGCGGAAATGATTGGCAAATTGACCGGAATATCTTAGATTCACGGCGTTTTCAGAGCAAAATCAGGATGAACAGATATGAAACACACCAATGATGTTGAAATGCTGACAGCGTTGAGCGAAGCCCGCCAGCGGCTTAATCAGGAAATTGGGCGGGTTATAATTGGTCAGCATGAGATTATCGAACAAATTTTAATTTCTCTGCTTTCTCAGGGACACTGTCTGCTGATAGGAGTGCCGGGCTTAGCCAAGACGCTGATGATTAAAACTCTGGCGCAGGTGCTGGATTTGAAATTCAGCCGGATTCAGTTTACACCCGATTTGATGCCGTCTGACATTACCGGTACCGAAATCATCGAAGAGGATAAAATGACCGGCGCGCGCGCTTTCCGGTTTTTCAAGGGACCGATTTTCGGCAATATCATTCTGGCGGATGAAATCAACCGTACTCCGCCCAAAACGCAAGCGGCTTTATTGGAAGCTATGCAGGAACATCGGGTAACCGCCGCCGGTGAGACGCATGCGCTGGAAGAACCGTTTTTCGTACTGGCGACTCAGAATCCAATTGAGCAGGAAGGCACTTATCCGTTGCCGGAAGCCCAGCTGGATCGCTTTATGTTCAGCCTGAAAGTTGCTTACCCGACTTTTGAGGAGGAGCTGGAGATTGTAAAGTCAACCACAGCTGATATTGATGCCGATCTGAAAATTGCATTGCATCGCGCGGATATTTTACAATTTCAGCAGCTTGTCAGACGTGTTCCGGTAGCTCCGAATGTGGTCGAATTTGCCGTAAAACTGGTGACGGCCTCGCGGCCGATCAATCCTGATGCGCCGGAATTCATTCGCAAATGGGTGGAATGGGGCGCCGGTCCGCGCGCCAGCCAGTATCTGATCCTCGGCGCCAAAACCAACGCCATTTTAAATAGTCGTCCAACTCCAGCTATTGAGGATGTGGTTAAAATGGCCAAACCGGTACTGAGGCATCGCATTATCCCGAACTTCAATGCCGAAGCCGAGGGTATCGATACCGATCAAATCACCCAAAAATTACTTGAATCGATGGTCTGAACAATTGTCCCTTACTGATTATGCTTGAAAAAAGATCGGATAAGCGCCAATTTCTCGATCCGGCGGTTATCGCGCGGTTGGATAATATGTCTCTGCGCGCCCGATTGGTTGTCGAAGGTTTTATCATCGGTTTGCATCGTAGCCCTTATCACGGTTTTTCGATAGAATTCGCCGAACATCGTCCCTATATGCCGGGCGATGAAATTAAACATATCGACTGGAAACTTTACGGCAAGACCGACCGCTTTTACATCAAACAATTTGAAGAAGAAACCAATCTGAAATCTTATATTCTGCTGGACAAAAGCGGTTCAATGAGTTTTAAATCGACAGCCGTATCCAAACTGACTTATGGCAGTTATCTGGCGGCCGCGCTTGGCTACCTGTTGATTAAACAGCAGGATGCGGTCAGTCTGACGCTTTTTGATGCCGAGATCACAGCTTATCTGCCGCCGAGCGCCAAAAAGAGCCACCTCAATCAGGTGCTCGGCGCCCTGGAGAATGCTTCGGCGAGCGCCGAAACGGCTATCGCGCCATTGTTGCATGAGATGGCTGAAAAGTTAAAAAAACGCGGACTGATTATTCTAATCTCAGATTTACTGGATAATCCGCAAGACGTGATCAATGCCCTGAAACATTTCCGGCATAAACGGCACGAGGTTATCGTTTTTCAGGTGCTCGATCCCCAGGAAATCGCATTTGATTTTAAGCGACAGACCAAATTCATTGATCTGGAAAACCGAGATACATTGCTGACTGAACCGGGGCAGGTCAAGGAAGCCTACCGGCAGGCTATGCGGCTATTTATTGAAGACTACAAAATCCAATGCCGGGTCAATAATATCGACCACGTGTTATTAACTACTGACCGTCCGCTGGATCTGGCGCTGACCGAATACTTAAACAAGCGCGCCCGCATCGGTTGATTGAATAAAAAAAAGCCGGACATTTAATCCGGCTTTTTTTTTACAAAAGAATAACTTTTATTCTAACGACTTCTGAAGCGCACGATACTTTTCGGCTTCCTCGATGTTGCCCTGATTGTAGAGCGATTTCCACAGGACTTCATAGCCAAAAACGTTATTGGAATCCAGCTCGATAATTTTACGGGAATAATCTTCGGCTTCCAACCAATCTTTATTTTTGAAAACTGCCTCGGTAACGCGGATCAGTAGCTCAAGATTTTGCGGGTCGCTGGCGACCACCTTTTGATACTGATATTTAGCTTCATCGAATTTACCGAGTTTGGTAAGTAACTGAGCGGCAATATAGACAAGATCAAGATTGAAGGGATCATTTTCGATCAATTTATTGGCATGCTCGAGAGCCTCTTCATTGCGATCGAGTTCAGCCAGGAACTGAATACGAAGGATCTGCAATTCGAGAGCATCCGGATGCACTTCGATTACCTGATTCAATTGGGCGAATAGCTCAGCCTGACGAGCGGGCTTCCAGGCTACCAGAAAATAGTAATTTGCCACATCTTCGTCGAATATATTATTATCCAGCATTATCTTGCCATATTTTTCGACATTGGCAGAGTCGTTCAGGATGTAAAAACACTTTATCAGACCGTTGTATGTCGGCGTCTCGTCGTCTTTAAATTCCAGAGCGCGAATAAATTCATCAGCGGCCAATCTTAGGAGCGAATCTTTTTCAAATGGCAGAAACGCCTTCAGGGCGCTGTTGAACAAATTTGCGCCTTCGGTATGCAACTCAGCCCAGATGCCTTTAATATTATCATCGCATTCTTTGGCTTTGGTGGGATCGAGTTCTTTGGCTTTTTCGAACATCTTCTTGGCTTCGTTAAAACGTTTGGCCGGGCGATAAATTAATGTGCCCATCAACAAGTAAGCCTGGGCATTATCCGGATATTTCTGGATAGCTAATAATAACTGTTCTTCAGCGGCCTCGAGATTATTTTGCTGGAGATAAACCTTAGCCGAAGTGATTTCGGGCGGATCGCAGGCGTCCAGAACAAACAAACAGGTCATTAACAAGACAAAAAATACCACAATTTTTTTCGGATTCATTATAACTACTCCTTAATCAATCTGAAAATTCATAATAACGGCGCAATTTACAAAAACACGCCGAAAATTCAACTAAATATTATCAAAATGGTACGGTGGCTGAAAAATACCGCGCTCCGTAATTATGGCTGTGATCAGCCGGGCTGGAGTGACATCGAAAGCCGGTGAAATTGCCGGACAGCCGATAGGCGCGATTGACGTGCCGTTGATCTCGGTGACCTCGGTGCCCTGGCGCTCTTCAATTTGAATTTCCACACCGGATTGGATCGTCGGATCGATACTCGAACTCGGTACGACAATATAAAAAGGAATGCGGTGATATTGAGCCGCGATCGCCAGCGAAAAAGTGCCGATCTTGTTGGCACTGTCGCCGTTCGCCGCAATGCGATCGGCGCCAACTATCACCGCGTCAATGGATCTGGTTGCCATAACGTAGGCGGCCATATTATCACTGATCAGGGTGAAGGGCACTTTTTCTTGGGTAAGTTCCCAGGCAGTCAGGCGCGCGCCCTGCAAGACCGGTCGGGTTTCATCGACGAAAACATGAATATTTTTACTATGTTGATGAGCATTAATGATTATACCGAGCGCGGTTCCGAGTCCGCCGGTCGCCAGTCCGCCGGCATTGCAATGGGTGATCACGTTCGCGTTGTCCGGTATCAGCGTCAAGCCCTGCGCGGCGATCTGCTGACACATTTGGATATCTTCGGCGTGAATGCGATGGGCTTCCTCCAGCAGAATGGCCTGAATCTTGGGCAATGGCAAATGGCGTTGGCGTTCAGCCAGGTCTTTCAGACGGTTAAGGGCCCAGCCCAGGTTGACCGCGGTCGGTCGGGTTTTGTACAGTTCGGTGGAAATTAAATCAAACTGACGGAAAAATTCGGCGTGCTCGCCGGCGGTGTACTTTTTTAGACCGAGCGCCAAACCATAAGCGGCCGCGATTCCAATCGCCGGAGCGCCGCGGATCATCAGACGCCGAATGGCGTCCGCCATATCAAGGTGATCGTGAATCTCGATTAATTTATAATCGTGAGGCAGACCGGTCTGATCGACGATCAGCAGGCGTTCGTTTTTCCAGAAGAGCGGTTGAATCATCGGCGTATCGCCCGCATTACTCAGATTTCTACCATTTGGCGTAATTGGCGATAGCGCGTGTTGATCTTCTGCTGATTGAGATTCACTAAACCGTCTACACTGAAATTTTCGACGCAAAATGAACCTAGTACGCTACCGTAAACGACAGCCTTTTTTAAGCAGGCGTAGTCGATATGTTCGCAAGTTCCCAGATAACCGAAAAATCCACCGGCGAAGCTATCTCCGGCGCCGGTCGGATCGACGGGCATCTCGAGCGGGAAAGCCGGCGTATAAAACAAACCGTCCGCCGAACTCAGAATAGCGCCATACTCGCCGCGTTTTATGATAAGATATTGCAAACCAAGCTCATGCAGAAATTTTAAACCTTTGAGCAGATTGTCCGCGCCGGTCAATTCAGCCAGCTCACTGTCGTTAATCACCAGTAAATTTACTTTGGGAATGACCTGCATCAGCTCCGCGCGGGTGGAATTTATCCAGTAATTCATGGTATCGAGCCCGATAAATTCAGGCTTGGGTAGCTGATTAAGAACAGCCATTTGCAGAGCCGGTTGAATATTTCCTAGAAATACTATTGGCGTTGTCCGGTATTCGGTGGGGATTTTGGGACTAAAGTCGGCGAAAACGTTTAGATGAGTATATAGCGTATCGCGCTGATTAAGATCCTGATGATAACGCCCGCCCCAGCGGAATGTCAAACCATCGGTAATCTTGAGACCGGTCGTATCGATCCCGTGGCGATGCAACACTGCCAGAGCGCCGTCGGGATAATCGTTGCCGGCAACTCCGACGAAGTTAACGTGTGAAAAATGCGATGCGGCCAGGCTGAAATAAACCGCCGAACCGCCCAGCGCGTTGAAACGCTTTCCCCAGGGGGTTTCGATATCGTCAAAAGCGACTGAACCAACAACCAGAATCGATTTCTTCAAAATAGCATCCTTTATTTTTCAAGTGGCTGGCAAAAGTACAAATACTTTGGCGGGTTTGCAATAATCTGATAACGGTTTAAAGCAGGCGTCGGGCATTTTCGGCAGGTAAACCGATTTCATGGATCAATCTGATAGTGCGTTGAATATCGTAAGCGATGTAACATACTTCAACGGTGTCGGTAGTGTCGTCGAAAATAATGTACCTGGCGGAATTATTGTTATCGCGCGGTTGACCGACACTGCCGACATTTATAATGTATTTTTTTGAGCGACTCAGCGATGTGCAACCTTTTTTCAGATTGCCGATGACAATGTTTTGACCGTCCGATTCATAAATGCCCAAAATATGAGTATGACCGACGAAAGTAATCCATTCAGGCGTTGCCGCGAAAGCCGTATGCAGTTTGTAATGACTATAAAAAATGATGTAATCGTAAATCGAATCCGGCGGGGCGCCATGCACGAACCGTAAGCCGGTCAATGTCAATAATCCCGGCATAGATTGGATATCGTCAACGGTTTGTTGTGAAATTAATCCGCGCGTCATTTTCAGGGAGATGAAGGCGTCTTCGGAAAACGAGTTCAACACGGCGTCATCGTAGAGTGCCGCTTCGTGATTTCCGAGTATAGATTGGATTTGCCGTTCGCGCAATATCTGGGCGACGGCCTCCGGTTGCGGTCCGTACCCGATGAAATCGCCCAGATTGATGATCCGATCGATCTTCTGTTCTTCTATATCAGCCAGAACCGCTTCAAAAGCCGCGAGGTTGCCATGGATATCTGAGATTACCGCAAGCCGCATATTGATCATGCTATGCTAACAATTAAGCCGTTGATCCAACCGGAAATTTCATACAAAATAATATTCCTTTTTATTTATAAAGGCAAGTGAATTTTCGATAGTCATTGTCCGGCTACCGATTGCGTACCATGCCATACGAGTTGCGGGTTACGAGTTGCGAGTTACGGGTTGCGAGTTCCGAGTTTGCGTTTACAATTCACTCGTCACTGATAACTGGTGAATTAAAAGATTTTCCGCCTAAAATGGCAGTACGGCGCCTTGCCGGTTTTGGTGTAGTAGTCCTGGTGATATTCTTCCGCCGGATAAAATACACCGGCTTCTTCAATTGTGGTTGCTACCTTGAATCCCTTCTGGATCAACAACGCCTTGAGATTTTCCGCAATTTGCTTCTGAGATGCATTCCGGTAGAAAATATAGGAAAGATACTGCTCGCCGCGATCCGGTCCCTGGCCGTCGGTCTGGCTGAAATCGTGGATTTCGAAGTAAAGTTTGGTCAATTCCTCATAAGTAGTTTTGGTCGGGTCATAAGTGACTTCGATGGCTTCTTTGTGACCGGTTTTGCCGGAACAAACCTGCCTGTAAGTCGGATTGACGGTCTGTCCGCCGGTGTAACCAACGCGCGTCGCCAGCACACCTGGCGCCTGCTTGAAGTAATGCTCCACGCCCCAGAAACAACCGGCGGCATAAATCGCCAGTTCGGTTTTGGGAGTCGCTTCAGCCGGAATGAAATTCAGGGAAATGGAATTGACGCAATGGCGGGTGTTCTTAGCCGTAAAGTTTTCACCGATAAAAACATGACCGAGATGCGCGCCGCAATTGGCGCAAATGATTTCAGTCCGCCGTCCGTCCTGGTCGGGAATGCGTTTGACGGCGCCGGGAATTTCGGCGTCGAAACTCGGCCAGCCGCAACCGGAATCGAATTTGTCAGCCGAGCGGTAAAGCGGCGCGTCACAGCGTTTACAGGTAAAAGTGCCCTTTTCACTGAAATTGTTATACTTCCCGGTAAACGGTCGCTCGGTGCCCTTCTGAATAATGACCTTTTCTTCAGCGGGTGTGAGTTTATTGTAAGTCATTTTCTCTTCTCCATAACTCTGATAAGCAAGAATTAATATCAGGCTTAATAATATATATTTGAACTGTCTCATATTCCTATCCGGATTAAAGTTGATTCAACATCTAACAAATTAGATTTAGATCTGCGCAATTAGTCACAATCCTGGACGATGAAATCACAATCTGTTCCTGATTATTAAAAATACCTTATTGACATGAAGATTTTACATTTAAAATCTGCAATTTGAATTTTGTAATTTTACATACGGTTACTTCTGATCGGCATAGCGCCACCAGGCGATCGTGCCGGCAATTCCCAAAAATCCCGTGAATGCCAGGATCAGGTAGCTAACTAAACCCAGTTGGCTACTCTCCGGTCCGGCCGCGCCGGAATAGAGCGCCGGAATCGCCCACGGGAAATAGGGCGCGATACCTGGAACAGCCGTAACCGCAAATTGAGTTATCATCATAATCAGGATTAAATAACCGATCGGCACCAGAAAACCACGGCCATAGCTGGCGAAGAAAGCCACTGGCGGACATAGGAAAATGGTAAGCAGAATCGTTCCGGCGAATGTGCAGGCGGCTTGCCGGCATAACTCTGCCGACCAGCCGTCTATTCCTACTAATCGTCCGGAAATAATTCCGCCGGTGAGTAATATGATTGCGAGAATAAGGCTCCAGATTGTTGCGATGATTAGTTTGGCGTTGATAATTACCACGCGCGAAACCGGTAAAGCCAGCAGGTCTTTGAGCGTGCGATCGGAATATTCGCGTCCGAAAATCCAGCTGAAGACGAAACCGAATCCGATCATACCCAATATGGCGCCCATCTGATGCAATAATATAAAATAGCCCGGCCAATCAGTCTGACCAAGCATTGAGGTCTTAGCGTTAAGAATTGCTGAATTACTGATCAATTCCGGGTGCTGAGCCAGGTAGATGAAAAGTCCCATCATCAAGGATATGAAGGCGAAGATCACAATTGTAATCCACAGAATAATTGAGCGTCGGGCTTTCAGGTATTCGCTCCATAATGCGGCGGTAAATCCTCTCATGCCTCACCTCCGTTCCGACCGATGACCCGGAAGAAAAAAGACTCCAGGT
>Ga0172381_10005608_pt1 | contig 12680 bp, 7 predicted proteins | sample Leawel6488metaG_FD_119754 | JGI IMG/M metagenome (GOLD analysis project Ga0172381, IMG submission 119754) | Leachate microbial communities from a municipal landfill in Southern Ontario, Canada - Leachate well 64-88 metaG | ecosystem: Engineered > Solid waste > Landfill > Unclassified | place...
GCCGATGGTATATTATTATAGCCAAATCGTGCAGTTGTATCTGTCCAATCAATCATATATCGACCATCTGTTTATAGTATTTACTTCATAAACAGATGGTCTTGATTACTTCGGATAACGCTCATCCGACTCACGTAATAGGGCTGCCGGATTTATAAGTCCAAATCCACTGAGTTTGTCTCTACCAGGCTTCTCAATATCGATCGCTGATTCATTCAGGAGATTGAGCATTTCATCCCTATGTAAAGCGGCTCTATTATCTTGCTTCCGATCAGCAATAATAAGAGCAATAACACCAGCAACAAATGGACATGCTGCACTTGTGCCACTCAACATTGCCGTCCTATTCGGTGGCCAACAAGAAATTACCTCATCACCAGGTGCTACAATATCAACGCGATCACCTCGCGACGAATAACTAGGCACACGCTTACGACGATCAATAGCACCGACGCCGATTGTTTCTAAATAACGTGCTGGATAATTTACAGAATCAAGAGTAGGGCCATTGTTCCCAGCTGCACAAACAATAATCGATCGTTGTGATGCACTAATGACTGCATTATGTAGTTCCTCAGTTGGTGTTGGAGATCCAACGCTCATAGAGATTACATCAGTTCCTTGCTCAGCAGCCCAGTATAAAGCATCTATAACAGCCTGATCATAACATGCACCATTATCCGATACGACCTTAGCAACTAACAACTGACATTCAGGCGCAACACCAACTATACATGGGCCATTTTGACGTGCTCCTATTACCCCAGCACAAAATGTGTTGCTCACAATCATGCCATTTGCAGCATATTTATGATGATCTTTAATGGTTAAATCGTATAAGTTACCAGAATAATGTGCTTTAGAAATACTACTAATGGTAGTAGTACATCTGGACTCATTTTTGCTAGCTTTACATTTCTTGATTCGCAGTGAAGATACTAATTCATTACTACTAGCAAGACGAACCATATAGTATGGATTAACAGATTTAAAATTCGTTTTATCTGAACAAGAAACACCATATGAAGCACGAATACCTAACATTCGCGCTAAATCAACCAAATCATTAGCGAAACCAATGCTCGATGTTCCAATTCTAACTCTGTTACCACTGACACATCCGTCACCCTCGATTATGCCAGCTAAAAAAGCCATAATCACCGATCTTGGCGATTTCAATATCAGCTCTGGTATCCGTATAATTAGCGATTTATTCCCGTTTGGAATTCCAATAGCAGTAAGCATATTGTGTAAATCATTATTACAAAATCTATAGCTATAACAATTATTTCGCTGTCTGCAATGTGTCTCAATATTAAATAATTGTTTAGTTAATCTGTCATACAACGCACCAAGACTACTTTCTACAGATGAGCTAAAATCTATATATCCAGCAGCTTTTAATTTGAATAGGTGACCATCTGTAATGATTAGACCAATCCAAAAAGCCAAATCTTCATTTAATGGTATATCATACGTTGTCGGCCCATTATGCCAATTATGCTTATTACATTTGCGACACTGTTTTCTCTTGCCTGCTCTTGCAACGTAGCCACAAAATCTACAAATCCATCTAGTATTCAGTGGCATTCTGAAATAGCCACAAAAATTATTGCAAAATCCTGTTGCAAGAATATTATCACCAATTAATAATTCATCTGCACGTTTATCAACTATTGTCATCTCCTTGCCACGTCTAGAAGATACAACATATACTGGATGCCACGGCGTCAGTGTCAAATCACCTTCACGTGTGGTAATATTGTAAATTGGTCCATCATAATTCAGTTTGTGAACAGCCGTAATCTTTGATGGTACACTGTGTCCATCTAAGCCAGCTGAAATAGTTTTAATATTGAATCTACTTATATCTTTCGTAATTGAGCCGTCGTTTAGAAAATGTGTTACTCCACCAACTCTGTTGAAAAATTCAGAAATCTGCTGTAGTCCACATAAACTAGTATAAATTTTATCATTAGGTGCGATACAGCCATGGCCCAATATATCATCAGCACCATTTCTACTTTTAGTAAAGTCTATCGTTTTAAGTATTGCATCAGCAAGATCATGGTGGCGCAATGCTATGCCAGTGTCGATAATCGCCACTCTAATACCATGGCCTTTAGTGATTTTCCAAAGGCTAGGAATGCCTTCACACATTAATCCCCAATTTACAGTCTGCGTAGAGACCTGCTGCATTTTAAATGGGAGTAGTTGCATTATATTGGCCTCCTATAGGAGGTTTGCGATGACTCTCATTATGCGACAAATTAGATTAAATAATTAAATGATTAGCTTATGCTTCTGACGATTAACAGGTGGCATATTCTCAATACTTGTCGGCAAAGCACCTAACTGCTCTGCAAATCTAATAATTTCACTAGGAATACTGACATCGGGCGGTATTTCAACAAAGCCACCCATAGGTGCTAATACAGTTTGATCGAGTTTGATATGACTCTCTTGGCCTTCTATTATACCAAGATCCCCTTGCATCGACTCCTGGAATGGTATTAAACCGCCACTTATTTGCGTTGCAGCGTCATTGATACCGATACAAGCTAAACCAAGACCTATTACTAAGTCGTCATGATTTCCTGGTCCTTCTTCAGCTTCAGTTTTATCAGTATCACGGCCAGCTCGATCTTTCTTGCGAACATAAATCTGTAACTGCTTTAATAACCGGCGGCTATAGACTTTGTAGCCGCCCTCTGGCTGCAAATAATCTATCAATGCTTTATTAAGTGTCGGTTTAGATGCTTGACCAGTATAAAAACCGTACTCAGCTACTTTAATCGAGTTACGTTTTTGTCCTCTAGTGGGCCTGTCATTGATATCTGTTTTGCGCCATAAGTTTGGATACATCAAATCATATCGCATATCATCAATAAAAGCATCACCGCCGTTATTGCGTTCAATGACCATTAGAGCATTGTTATACCAGCGTCCAATATAATCAGCTAGAAGTTTGAAGTATTTTGGCAGAGTTCGAATCATCATCTCTGCTACTTGCTCTTGAGCATCGACGTCTAATACTTCAAGGCCAAAATAATCACGTCCCTTTCCTGTAGCGATATCGATCCCGATTACATATCGATGTGGTGGTATTCCATGTTTTACTATCCGTTTTCCATCATAGACTGGACGCATGCCATAATTCGGCTTTCTCCAAACCCATAAGCCTTCATCTTTATCTAATTCTCTTCTATTGCCACCATTGAAATTGATTTTAATATGTTCATTCTTAACAGGATGAACGTAAGTCTGTAACCCTTTGACACGCTTAAACTCGTCAGATATAATTGTAGCTAAGTAGGCCAAAACCTTAGCGTCGATAATCGTACTGCCAGATCCAACAAATTCGGCCAGAATCTCTTGCTTAAACTTCCATGCTTCTCCACGCTCTTGCAATTCGCGATATTGTTCCTCTAACCATGGCGACCATTTAGGACCGTATTTTTCAATCTCTTCAGGTGTTTCACAATCACGAATGCCAGCAATTGGAGCGATGACTTTAATTTCACCAGTCATGTCATCGCGATATCGTATTTCCCAATCCATATCCCACCAATCAATATTGATGGGATTAAAGTTATTCAATCCAGCGACAGCATCAGTCCATGTGCTCCAATACCAACCGCCAACACCACAAGTCGTAGAAACAACTATAACAGAGCCACCGTGGATCAATGTCGGCTGTCCGGCTGCCCACATTGTTCCCATATCTCTAATGAACGCGGCTTCATCGATAATATTCAATGACGAAGCATTAGATCGCAAAACGTCAGGATGAGATGTTAATGATTTAATGCGAGATCCATTCGGAAACCGTATTTCGTGCTCATTCTCTTTAATCGGTTTCCAAGCATCTTGCATCCATTGTGGCAAATGGCGGAACAAAAACACGATGTTTTCACTCAAAAAATTAATAGCATCACCGTCCGTACGTGAAACTATTAATATGGTCTTATTTGAGAAAAACATCGCAAACCAAAGCGCATACGCTCCAGCAATCTTGCTGGCACCAGTTTGCCGACATTTCTTGAATATATTATATCGATGTTTTCTAAAAGCCTTTAATGCTATTCTCTGGTATCCAAACGGATTAAACGGAAGCATACCTGCTGATGGGTGCTTCGTCTTACCGAAGTTCTTGAGAAAGAATATAGTGGAATCTTTACAGCGACGTATGACCTGAGCTTGAGCTGAAGTAAATGCCATTACTCATCCTCTTCAGGTGGCTGCGCTAATATATTTTGCAGCTCAGGATCAACACCAGTTATATTAACATTAGTTTGATTCGCATTAACAACAGTTTTAGTGGCTGATAGCAGTTTCGATCTAGAATCAAGCAATTTCACTGCATGCCCGTTTGTGTCTGCTAGAACTCCAAGTGCCTTAACAAGTGACATTGTATCAGTTTCGGCGTCAGCGTTGCCTCTAACGCGCTGTAACAAAAGATCGATGACAGTATCAATTCTGCCACGATCACGCTTTAAATTGGCTTGAACTTCGTTATAATCATGATCAAATTTTTCTATGACTTCCTGTAAATCAGCGAGATTAGTTGGAGATTGCTCTATTGGAAGATTTGGAGGTTCTTCTCCCTCCACATCCTCAGCTGGATCGCTCATTTCTGGATCTGGTATAGGAGCTAAAGCCCCTGCTGCTTCTGAAGATTCTGTCACCTCCAATTCAGACGCATCTTCTTCCTCAGGTTGATTTTCTTCTTGTAAATCGGATAACAGAGCCTCAAGCTCTTCGTCCATGCTGATATCTTCAGGCATTAGATACTCCGCATATTGCGTCATTAAGAGACAGAAGCCATTTACGCTCAAATCGGCTTGGCTTTTGCGATAATCTTGCTATCAACACAGATAACGCAGCAGGATCATTTAGTCCCTTTATATTACATTCCGATATGGGCTTTCCATTATTAGTAGTTAAAAACTCTATTGCTTCCCGAAATCTCTCTGGATGCCTTTTATTACGCTTAATTTGTCGGCGCACAGCATACTTACCGCGTAATGTGGTGGTGGGGTCATTGTGATCTGCTGGCTCATGGTCTGTTTTATCATCGATTTGACGCCCAAGACTAGTATTGCGAGGATCAGCTTTGCTATGTCTCATCTGCCGTTGAATGCGCTTTGCTATGCTTGTTGGGCTTGTCTCAATTATGAATCGATTGAGATCTTCAGCAGTCACAGTTTTCTCGTCGATTGAAGTATAGATTCTTTGAATTGATTCTGCAAGACGATGCCACTTTAGCTTGTCACTAGAGTCAAGACCAGCCCATTCTCTTTTCAATCGATTAAGTTCTTTTTGCGACAACGCACCTGTCTCACCAGAATCACAACCCTCTTCATTGTTGCATACTACATATTCCCAGAACGCTTCTTTGTCTCCTTTCGCAATACCGGTATCCCAGTCTTGCTTTGTAATAGACTCTTCTACTGTGTCTGACTCTATCTCCTCAGCGGCCTCTTTCTCTCCTTCCTCGTAATGCTTAGCTTCCTCAGAATCGAGCTCCTTCAGCAGTTTGAGGAACTCTCCAGCATGAACTTTCTCTTCGTCGGTCACACTATTTAAAACGTTGATAGCAGACAATTCATCAGTGGCATCAGCAATTTGTTTATATATCTGGACCGCCTCATATTCAGCAGCAATCGCAAATCGAATTGCCCTAACAAGCTCATCTTTAGTAAGCTTTCTACCATTCAGTGGTTCAGTAAATGGAGATGAAAATTCTGGCATTATTCGTCATCCTGGCAAAGGAATTGTTTCTTTAATTGCCTGTCATGCTCATTTTCATGGCTTAGTGGTGAGTCGGTGAATTCGTGGCTACGAAGTCTTAGCATTCTTATAAAACTATTGACTTGTACTCTTGATAGGCCCGAATATTCAACCAATTTACCAATCAGCCCATCATATGGCTTGTCGTCTTTTTCGATTACATGCGCAAGTGCTTCTACACACTTCATATAATCCCTATTATGTTTGCATATCTGAGACGCTTCAGCAAAGAATCTCTTCAGGCGGTCCTCATCAACTCTGCTAGAACTACATAAGTAATCTTTATAAGCTGAAGAATTCTTACGATCACGCCCTTCTTTTTTAACAAAAGCTAAAATAACCGTCCTGGATACCTGAGAATTATGAGATATAAAACCATTCGCGATATAAGTACTGTCATCAGCAGCAACGTTTATCTCGCATACTGGACTTTGTGACGGAGTAATAGACACTATTGGTACCCAGATAATATTGTTCTTCGGCCTGTCGAATTCATCTAAACGATCAACGATAAACTGATAATCTAGATCGCTCTGATACGACGCCCATGATTGGATCTTAGCTCGTGCCGTATCAATCGTGCAATATGAAGCCTTTAATACTCTCCGCAACGAATCATAACCAAGAGTGCCACAGCCATATTTCTGCTTCAGCTCTCGGAACTTGTCATTAATCCCAAGTAGTCGCTCCTTATCAGATGGCAATTTAAACTGCTTATCCTGCTTACGTTTTACCCAGAAACCTATCTCTTGATAGAATCGGTTTGAGTAATAAGTGGAACAAGTTAGCTGTTCGGCTGACAGCAGTCTACTGGTATAAGTTCGACCAGATCTAGATTTAGTAAAAAACCTCTTTGTTCTCTTATCTGGTTGTATTTTCGTCAATATTCCAAAATTCAATAAAATCATTCGAAGTTGGCGAATTAACACTTTTGATGTTGACGTATAACCAACAGATCCGTTATGCCTATTCGAATGACCATCTCCATCTGACATTCCAGAGAGTAAGGCTCTAATTATTCTTCTAGAGCACCGCAATAATCTACATGGGATGCACTTTGTTTCGGCGTTCAAGTTGTCAGCAAACCCAAGTAATCTCAAGAATTCAATAAATCTGGCGTTATCTAAAGCAATACACTGCGCCGCTTTATGCTCTAAGAAATTTAAACCGAGGTTATTACCAACAAGCCTATTAATAACCTCCCGCTCAGTGTTATATATCCTTAGCTGGTTATAACTATGTGAACCTTCGGCGATAAATAAACCAATGATGTATGCCAATTCCTCAGTGAGCTGTTTGGGTGGAGCCCAAGTGCCACGTTTGGTCAGTCTGATGTCAGATAGATCATCATCATCACCGAAGATCTGTTGATTAAGCTGAATTCCTACTAAATCACCAACTTTTAAATCCTTGAATTCGCACCAAATTGGACCAGACGGTCCAAGCTTCTTTAATTTATGCTCGAATGACCCTTCGATTTCGTAACGATATTGGGTTTGGATTCTGAGGGTGTCAACCACACCCTTAGTAAGGCCGGCGATTACATTTGTCAACCCATTAGAACCAGCTACTGCAGTTCTATTACTAGAAACTACCTCGCCTAACTCAACTACGCCATTATTTGATAATAATAAAGTTTCTGGTGTTAGGCACCACATGTTAAAGACTTTAGAATTCCCTCTGAATAAGATTGTTGTCGAACCGCCAAAAGTGCCTTGTTTTGGCTCCACTTCAGGTGTCGCACTTAAAACGGCATCACAATAGGGGCATCGCGGTGGTCGACCACCTTTTCGACAGACAATAAATTTCCTGCTACCTGGAGGACAATATTTAGGATCAAATAATCGCTCAAATGTGATGATGCCGTACTCTGATTCAGCAGGAATATATAAGGACGAGCTAACTGGTCGATCGGGATTATAACAATTTCTACAATGTGGTTTCGCTCTAAACTTATATAATGTCCGCTCGACTTGCACCCAGGCTGTCTGAACCAAATCCCCAAACGCTGATTCTTCTTGTCCTGGATAAATCATATGCAGATTCTGCTTGCGAATAATTTGTTTTATCAGCTCCGGAGCATGAGCCATTATAGAGTCTCTAATTGCTACATCAGTGCAATTGGTCCAGATGTAGCGACGTAACTTATCTTCTACTATCTCATTAATGAAATAATGCTTTTTAGATAGTAAGCCCGGATCGTCGGGGGAAACTTCTTCTGTATTTTCTAAGTGTATCTCTGACAAATCATCCATTTCAGAGATATCAAGGTCGTCTTCAATTAACATAATGATCCTCCCTAAAACATTATTTACTCAAAGACAGATTACTACTTTGAGTAAATAATGTCGGTATTCTGCTATAAAATGATTGCTAACATACTCACCAATAAGCTCATACAATTATCTAATATAACTGTATGGGAAGAAGAAATAATTGACAAAAGATTCAGTGCAGAGAGGCCAAATGCTAAATATATCGACCTGTCTGGCGGCTCTGCATGGGATGGTGTCTACCACAAATACAACCGCAGCAATCAAACCATCGCCAGACCGCTCTTGGGCGAACTTCGGGCTTTATGTAAGGAAAAAGATCTGGCTCTCTCTGTCGCTGACAAAAGACCAAAACCGATATATAGGCCAATTGACATATCACTAATTACAGAAGATTTCCTCCCAGGGATTAAATTAAAACCATTCCAGATAGATGCCATTAAGACAGTCTATAAAGCAGAGGTAGGGATCTTTGATATTAGTATGGGGGGCGGGAAAACAGAAATCATTTCTGGTATTTGTAAGACTCTGCTCTGTCCGACAGTTATAATCGCAGAGCAAATACAGGTTATAGAACAAATTCGACAACGATTAAAACTGCGAGAAGTGTGTGAAGAACCAGGGCTCTTCTATGCTGGTAAGATGCCTTCCGGCCAACTCATCATTATTGGATCAATCCAATCATTAGTAAAGCCAAAGCAAAAGCCCGAAAAGCCTATGCTTAAAAATTTCTCAGACAGCAAATCTGGAACTGCTCAAAAGAAATTCGAGAAAGCGTTCAAAAGATACGAGTCGAAGCTAAAAGCATTCCGCAGCAGATCAAAAAAAGCAGACGCCCTCCATAAACTAATCGGCAAATGCGAAATGCTAATTATCGATGAATGTGATCTATGTACTTCATCGACCTACAAGAATTTATTTAGATATTGGTTCAATGGTCGAAGGCGATATGGCATGACTGGTACGCCATACGACCCCGATAAACCAGTAGAGAATCTCGTCTTACAAGAGCATCTTGGCTCTGTCATCTATTCACAAAATAGAGAATCTATTGAGAAAACTGGCCTAATAGTTCCAATAACATATTACGCACTTGCTTATGGCGAGGACGGCAATAAAGATGATGCTTCTGCTTTTGATATAGCAGTTAATGAGATAATGGTGTACAGTGAAAAATTTCATCGTTTCATTGCTGCTATTTGCAAAAGATTCACAGATGAAGGCACGCTCATATTGGTCGAGCGTGACGATCTTGGATATGCATTACAAAAAATTATCCCAGATTCTGAGTTTATCCATGGACAAACGCCACGCAAAAAAAGACCAAAAATTCTACAAGCATTTGAAGAACGAAAGCTGAAAGTGCTTATTGGCGGAAAGAATGTTCGGCGTGGTCTAGACCTAAAAGGCGGCTGTGAGAATCTAATATTGGCAACAGGAGGTAAATTGGCATCAGAATTTAGACAGCGCGTTGCCAGAGCAGCACGAGTCAATCAAAAGGGCAGTGCTAGGATATTTGATATTTATTTCTTGTGTAACAAATATCTCTATGCACATTCACGCAAAAGATTCAAAGCTGCTGTTGCTGCTGGATATGCTTCAAAAGTAGTATTTCAACACTGCAGTGTTGAAGGTGAGAAATTTGTTAAATCTCGCTTCCACATTCCAAAAGCAAAATCAAAATCAAAAGACTTACCGGGGCAAAAGAAATTCTTTTAAAACATCGCTTAGTATTTATTAGAATATAGAAAACATGAAACAAAAGGGTTGGACAATGTTCAGATTCGTCTCTGGTTGGGTTATAGCTAATCGGTTATATACTACAGAAGATTGGCCATCTGGTACTAATTCCTCTGCGATGATAGATGTCGCCTGCGTCGGGCCACACATGTTGTTTCCAGATCGTATTCATGGGGATTTGGGCGACGTGGAAAAGACAATACGATCCAAATATCCCAAACTAATAGATGGTGACTTCACAGTCTACAGCATCAAAAACGATCCGCAGAAACCACGTTTGCCAGACGGTAGCCAGCGCAACAAACATAGTCATCTTATTGAGATAACGAGAAAAGATGATTGGCTGCCAATAGCCATCTTCAAAATATTGCGCACAGACGTAGATGTACCATCATGCGCAATTATCAAAAAATAGGGCTAGATTATATGTCTTGCGCTCGAAGCAACTAGCTGGTTAGCTTCTCAAATTGCTCGTCTATCCCGCTGAGAAATGCGTCTTTATCACGCATATTCGACTCGACCCAAGCTAAGAATGCTTTAGTCTGTTCCGGGCGATTAGTAGAATACCAATTGTAGTCAGGGACTGGCATAGCCTCAAATGTTCTGGCCGCAACCACCAATAGCCAATCTAATTCTGAGACATTACCATCAGTAGCACCCCAACGCAAAACATGCTTTAGATTACTTAAAGCATGTTTTGTATTAAGATAGCCCACAAGCCACAGGCCGATAACTCGTGATACAGGGCAATTTTTGATTTCGCTTGTTAGATTGGCATTGATATATCCAACAATCTCATTACATTTAATGAGTTTAAAACGAGAACCTTTCGAACGACAACCCATAATGCACTTACAAATAATAAAATAATTGTCGCCATCAAGTGCATCATAAATTAGGTTATTTACCCTGTCGTTAAATGTCTTGTTGGATTTTGCGATGCTACGGCATCCTCGCATAGCTGTATAAGTTGAAATCGGTACTGACGTAAATGTGTTCTCTAATGGAGAAAGGCCATGGAAAAAACGTGGCATCAACAACATATCTGTTGTATAGTTAATCTTTTTGCCATCATATTTAACCAACCGCTCGGAAGAAGCACCAAAGCAAATGATAAAAGTTATCGTATTTCCACCATCCTCAATCGAATATTTCGCTATTTCTTTGTCATCTAATATCTCACACAATCGAGTATCAAGCAATTTTCTTGTCTCCAACGCTCCATCACTCGTCTTCACATTCAACCAAGTGTCTGTTGTATTGAGCGAGCACACCCCATGTTCTCTCAGATGATCTAATGCCCATCTAACAAACACTTGAGCCATATCTCTTTGTCTTGGATAGGCGGCATATTGCCGATTGCCAAGATTTCTCAAATGCGTATAAGGCGGATTACCTACGATCACGTCGAACTTCATGTTCCGAAGTTCTTCTGGCAGCAGCCCACCTTCACCAACTTTCTCATCCGGCGACACATGTTCGATTTCCTTTTTATCCGTCCAAGTCCACACTTGTGGGTCTTGCGGCGATTTCACCGTGTTGCCGTGATAGATATGTAGCTCGTTCGCGATATTAGCATACTTGCTAAAATCTCCACCGAATTGCTCTACAACATCGCCGTGCAGTAATACAAGCCTGATATGGGCCGCTTCCCACATATTACGCAATATCTCAAAGCCATACAAACATTGCGTTATGATGTGGTAAGACCGCTCAATTGGATCTGGGAACTTAGCAACGAATTGCTCATGAGCCATCAACTTGGAATGAATTACAACCAAGAAGTTTCCGTCGCCACAGGCCGGATCGCAATATTTGAGCGTGATCCAATCAATCTTTGTGTCGAGATATTTGAAGGCAAGATCGACGGTTTTAGCCACGACGAATTCAGGTGTATAAATCGTACCAAATTTTCGTTTGTGTTCGTCGGAAAACACACCCTGGCCGGTATTCTTTAGCATCTTAATGATTCCGTCTGGGCTCCCAATTCTGCCAGCATTAATAGCTACCTTGAGGTCGCCAGCCTTATATTTTTTGCCGATTTTATCAAATACCGGTTGAGCATATTCTGCAGGGTATTTTTGGGCCAATTTCATAGCCCAAACGTCCGAAATATCTCTGATTTCATCTTCAAGTATGCTACTCCATTCAGATCTGATTTCTTCCCTAATCCTTTCTTCAAGTTCTCCCGGTGCTCCGAACGAATCGATAAGGAATTGATTCTCGGTAGGAATGAATCCAAATTCATCCCTGAAACTCCTAATAAGCCCAGACACTAACCGTGTATTGAATATGTCATCATCGCCGAAAATCGGAAGTATTAGAAAACCGCATGGTTTAACTCGCTGATGTATGTCAACTTTATCATAGAGTCCAATTGATCGTGGTATCTCGCCTGAGTTAATACGGCACCTGTCATCATCTATCAACCTTAGGGCCCTACCCACAAACTGTATCGTACCTCTATCATTCAATCCACGAAGCAGCAGACAACCCGTCAATCCAGGCACGTCTATGCCCTCAGTAAGCATTGCGATCTGAATTATGATAGCATCGTCTTCTTGCTTCAACGACCGCAGCTTCCTTAAAACCTCTTCTTTTGCTCTCGATAGTGGATATGTGATACCATCAATCCAGGCACCGTTCTCAGAATCTATCGCAATTACGCAAATACCAGATCTAGATAATTCTCTAATTTCGAAACTGTTTTTGGCTGCTTGGACGTCAGCGATGCTTGGCATTGCTACTAGCAGCTTAGCACCTATCGAATCTGGTTTATATGATTTGGATTTTAGTGTGGCCTTATGGCTGGTGAAACCGGCTACGACAGCCGAAACATAAGCATTATGGTCATTGCTTAACTCAGTGCGCGGC
>Ga0172381_10005609_pt1 | contig 12679 bp, 19 predicted proteins | sample Leawel6488metaG_FD_119754 | JGI IMG/M metagenome (GOLD analysis project Ga0172381, IMG submission 119754) | Leachate microbial communities from a municipal landfill in Southern Ontario, Canada - Leachate well 64-88 metaG | ecosystem: Engineered > Solid waste > Landfill > Unclassified | place...
AAAATTATTATCTGACGGAACTCCTGCCGAAATTGGGTTGAAAGTGGAATTACTTAAAACATCCGATGGACATAAAAAAGGCAAAATGACCACAATCACAAAAATAAATGGAATGACTGTTAACAAACATGAACACAATATTGACCTATCAAAATGGAAAAATATTGTAGAATGTGAAGGATGGTTAGTACATGTGCAAAATTTAAAACATGTTTAAAACTAAAAACTCATGAAAAAACTTACAAAAAGACAAGAAAAAGTACTTAATGATTTGAATTTGCTAAAAGTCCCATTTGATGGTAAAACGATAATGTATTATACAGATTATAATGAACAAATCATTAAATCATTTCAAGCAGGAATACAATTTGAAAAACAAAAGCATAAACAAATTCGCCACACAAAATGAAGTGCAAGCAAATTGTGTATTTAATAAACAACTAATTTAAAAATAAAACTATAATATTTATTAACAATGAATAAAGGAGCAATACACCTACCAAGCATACATTCTTTTGTAAAACAAAACACGAAACAATTGAATGATGGAAATGATGGTCCTTATGATGTTTATAAATGCTCTAAATGTGGAATTGAAGGTAAAAAATTTGAGCATGAATATTGCATCACACTGATTAATGAATACCCGGAAGACAAAATTAAATTTTGCAATTATCCTGGCAGACCAGATCCATTTATTGGAAAAAAGATTAAAATAACAAAATGCTGGGCAATGGGTGCAAATTATAATAAATGTTTCCCAGATTCAATACATGAAATAATTGAGCCCCCATTTGGAATGGGCGATTATAGTATGGGTGTTTGGGTGCAAGGAACTATGGAACCAATAAAAGTATTTTTTGATGAATTTGTGTTAATCACTGATGAAATCAAACCAATACGGACTAAAAAACCTTTGTTAATCAGGACAAAATTTCCTGTGAAACAATTAATACGAACAAAAGAAGTTCAATTAATAAGAACAAAAAGATGAAAATACTTGGGTGGGCACCAGATAGAAAAAAGGTGTATTAGGACTAATTTTAATAATAAATAAAATTAAACATATGAAAAAATTTAAATTTGGCTATGGTAAATATTGGTGTTTTAACTCAGATAATAATTTTTTTCAAATGGTAATACTGCCAAATTTATTATTTGCTAGATATGATGCTGAATTTCTTATTACCTTGGAATGGCTCATCTGGCATGTGCAAATTACCATTATGCTTAATGATAAAAATTTTTCCAATGATTAACTTTTATTTGATAAATATCCTTTTTACATTTGTGAACCAATCGATATTAGTTCTTAGCCACAACATAAAGATTTTTGGTTCATAAGTTTTAAGTTTTGATCCGGGGGGAGAGTGAGGCTAAGCACAATCCCTTTCGGATTTTTTATTTTTAACTAAACAGGAGGGTATATGGAACGGACAAAACATTCAACAGACAATTCAGAACAGGAAGAAGATGTACAAATCATTTATGATCAGGATAATGAACCTTTAGTAATTGGATCGAGTTTGATTCATGATTTATTGCAATTTGAAAATCCACTTGATTTAATTGGATTATATAATTTTTATTACTACACCGCAAAATATCAAAAGACAAATCAACCAAGAGCAACAGATACTTTTTGCCAAAATGGATTAAAAATTGGGAAGGAAAGATTCTTTAAAGCAAAAAAAACATTGCTGGAATTAGGATTAATAGAAAAAATACAACCCAAAAATGAGAAAGGTTTTTTTAATAAAACGTACCTAAAAGTTAATTTTATTTGGGGCAAAGCCACAATGGAAGCCAAATTCATCCGCACACCTGTTTACCGGAGAGCGGTTCAGCCGGAGAGCGGTTCAGCCGGAGACCGGCAAAACGGAAACAAATGCTTAAAGTATAATAATAGAAATGCTTCAAATATTAATAATAAAAATACTTTAAATATTAATAATAGAAATGCTTCTTTTATGTGCAAAAATAAAATCACCCCAGAATTATTTGATGATTTTTGGTGTATATATCCAAGAAAAACAGATAAAGGAAAATCAAAAACAAAATGGAATGAATTATGTACCCAAAAAAGTAAAGAGGATATTTGCCCAACTTGGGAAGAAATTACAATAGCCATTGAACAACAAATATTGTCCGAACGTTGGCAAGATCCGCATTATATTCCAATAGCTTCAACATGGATACATCAAATGCGCTGGTTAGATGATCCTGAAGAAATGTTAATTCCAAGAGATTTACCAAAATTAAATTTTAAAACTGCTAAAATTGGGGGTCATAAACAATATGACCGTGTAATTAATAATAATAATTAAAATTATGACAACCATTGATTTTTTAAAACAAAAATTTCCAGAGGAAAATGATAATTTCATCACCAATATCCCTTATAAATTATTTCCTTTACGTATTGCAAAAAAATTGTTAATCATAGATTTCACAACTGATTTGCAGAATTTAACTTATTCAGAAACCGGATTGTATTTATATGGAAAATCTGGTGTGGGCAAAACTATATTCTCATGTTTTTATTTGCTTGGATTACTTAAAACACAATCCGATTTAAATAAAATGTTTTTTATTAATACTACGGATTTGCTTTTTAAATTTAAAGCATCTTATATTCACCGATCCGATGAAACGGAAACAGAATTAATTGAAAAATACAGTAAAGCAAAATTGTTAATCCTTGATGATTTCGGGATTGATAAGATAACTGATTGGTCATTTCAAATGTTGTATGTTTTGATTAACAACCGATATGAAAATATGCTTCCCACAATTTTTACATCCAACCATGATTTAGATGAAATGACTGCAAAATTGGGTGATAATAGAATTACTTCACGGATCCAGGAAAGTTGTGAGATTGTGAAAATGGATGGAAAAAATTATAGGGGTTAATATTAATCATTTGAAAATTACGCTCCAAAGATTGAACAATGTACGTCCTTAACATTGCTGGTAACGTTGACGGTATGAGCTGAAACCGATTTGAAACACAACATTATCAACACGATATGGACTTGATTAGAACTACATACTTTGAATTACGCACTGCAACGGTTTTTGCTTATACCGTGTGTTATCGGCTGCCTATTATTATTAAATTATTAAATATCAATTAAATGAAAAGAGAATATTATTTTAGATTGCCATGTACTCACGAAGGTTGTAAAGAAGCCGGAATTTATTCTTATTCAACACGCAGAGAATATGTAGAAGGTATGAAAAGAAATAAAACATGGACTTGTACAAGGCATAGTAAACCAAATGAAGTTCTTAGCATTGATAATTCAAGAACAGAGGCAATAATTATTTGTAAGCAATTGTTATTTAATGGAGGACCACAAATATTGGGTAAATTTTGGCAGGATAAAGAAAATATTGGAACTGAAAAATGCAATTCTGGTTTTCAATATGGTAATGGATATAGAGCTTATGCCTCTGATTTCCCAGAGGGAACAATTATTAAAATAACAGCAGAAGTTATTTTACCCGAAAACTTATCAAATGGCACGGACTTAGGTTGCCGATAACGTTTACGCATAAGACAAGGCAGGGATAACGAGCGACACCCTATCCGCCTACATAAAGGATGAAACGAAGCTCGAACGCTCCAAAGCAGAACAACGCCCTGCTTTGTTTTATGCGGTGTTAGCAACTGGCGTTTTATACTTATATCCATGAATTTTGGACAAGCAATTGAAGCCTTAAAAGAAGGCAAAAAAGTACAGCGAACAGGCTGGAATGGTAAAGGCTTATTTGTATTTATGCAAGTGCCTTCAACTATTAATCGGGAAATTGTGCCTAAAATGCAATCATTACCACAATCGGTAAAAGATGAATTTGAAAGGCGTTTTAATGACCCAAATGAGCAAATTGATGCTATCTATTACGATAATCAACTTGCTTTAGTAAATCCAAGTAATTTAATTACGGGCTGGGCTGCTTCCGTTTCGGATAGTTTAGCAAATGATTGGGTTATTTTGGACTAATTAAAAGTTGCAACAAGCGTAGGACGTTCTTGCGCTTGTTGCTAACGGCACAGGTATGGGCATGTGCACCCATCAATTACGCACAAACTTTGGGACGAGATAATAACTTAAAATAACTGAGCGATGGAAAGAAAAGAAATTACAAGAAGAGCATGGATGTATCTGGCAGATTATGATGAATATGCTAAGATAGTGATAGATGGCAAGATTACTCAAGCATGTGAGTTAATAGCAGATTTTATTGAAAACTTAATTGATAACGGCGTGTTGGCCGAACCTGTCAACGATGCGAGCGCATTGCCTATACCTGATGTTAGCCATCTGGCTTGCGACAACCACGCATTTACTTTTTACGACTCAAGAATTGATGACTATATATGTATTAAATGTGGAAAGCAATTAAAGCAAGCTTGTGGCTAACGTTGGGCATAAGAAACGTGGCCTTTAACCACTTTAAAATTGCCTACCAGCTTCCCGGCCATGTTTTTTATGCCATGTTAACTACAGTGCTTATTTATAATTAAATACATAAAAATGAAAACATTAAGAAAAGTAACAATTAAACCAGTTTGCGTTGAGTTTATCCCTGATAAAAAGGATATGATTCAGGATGAAATATACATTTCAATTGAATACAAAACAGCGGTGCATTTATGCTTGTGTGGCTGCGGTAATTTATCTGTAACTCATTTTATGGATGATACAGGATGGAGAGTTACATTAAGGCAAAGTAATGGAAGAGATGCAGGAGGTTTGAGTATTACCCCTTCAATCTTAAATACCAACTGTCCAAATAGGTATCACTATATAATTACTGATAATGTTGCCAATGTCGTTTAGCATTGTAGTTAACGGTGCGGGGTAGCATTGCAGAGCGGGATTATAAACCGCTCCACTATCCCACGCTACAAAAGATATTGAAAGCAGTAAAGTTAAATATGCCGTAATACCCCGCTTTGCTGCTACCCGTTGTTAGGGGCTGGCATTTATTACAAAACTTATGTTAGTATCAGAATTAATTGATCTATTAAAAACCTTTCCGCAAGATGCAGAATTAGGTAAAGTTAGCCTTTCGGATGATACTGGAATGTCAGATTCGGAAATGGTAAAAGAAGATTGGGGATTAGCCGAAAATGTTAAAGATGCGCAAGGCAACCCATCTGACAAAAAATTAGTTTTCTGTTCATTTGGTGAAATGGATGGTGATGAAGGCTAAAAGTTATCGGGGCAGGCTATTTCTTATGCTTGCCCCTAACGGATAATGTATGAAACGTGGCGGTTTTAGCCCGAAAAACTATCAAAATACACAACAGATGAACAACGAAACAAACACGCAAATAGCACCGCCCCAGCCATGTTTTATACATGATGTTAGCACCAGTATTTTATTTCATGGTTCGCCCATAAAAATAAATGATAGGTATATGGCATCCGAAACTTATTTCACCGAAGATATTGATATTGCAAAAGAGTACGGAAATTTTGTTTATTCAATTGAAATGGATGACAAATTAAGAACTATAATGCAATTAGATTGCTTGGGCGAACATTTTATTAGCACTCGATTAATCCCAATGTACTTATTCAATGTGCAGGAGTTTTAATATTGGTGCTAACGGTGGTTGTATGGTGTCGGTTTGCCTTACGGACACTTTCACCTTACGAAAACCTATCCGGCAAACTGCACTATACAACGTGTTGTGTGCATGTAGCTTCCAATTCTGTTCAATCGAAGTACAAATAAAATTAATTTTTGAGCTATGATAAAAGAATATGTAGTAACATTTTTATTTACAACCAACATGAATGAAGTATGGATGGTTGAAAAGCAAAAGCCAGATTGGCAAAAAGGATGCTTAAACGGAATTGGCGGTAAAATTGAAAAAGATGAACTACCAATAGAAGCTGCTATCAGAGAATTAAAAGAAGAAGCTGGAGTTGATAAAATGAACTTATGGGAATTAGGGTACATGTTCGGGACTAATAATGATAGTTCAGGATTTAAGGTATGGGTTTTTACTGGAGTAACTGACCTTGAATTAAAAACAATGGAAACCGAACAGATACTTCTTAAAAACATTAATGAAATTAAAGACTTTGCACATATTGAAAATGTTCCAATGCTTATTGAAGCATGTTTGTACAAACTAAAAGGACACTCACATTTTAGCAGATTAATAATGGAATATTAGTATGATGTAAAAATTAATTTTATTCATCCAAATTTGCAGTAACCTTGCTACGAAGAAAGGCTATTGCACACAACATCTTAATAAACCAAGTTCAAAATTTTGCACTATGCCTGAAAGATCAGCAAAAATAAGAGAAAGACTTTTCGAAGTAATCCATAATGGTGAAATAAATAATGGGGATTTGGTTCAAATTTTTGAACATATTGGGATTATTTTAAATTTACAAACAATCTCAAATTATGCAAAATCTGAGAAAATAAGTTATAATGGAGCCTTGAAAAGAAAAACAGAAAAAGTCACAATCAATAGCGTAGAATTTATAATCAATAACGATTAAAATGATTGAACGAAACATTCTTATAGGACTAATCACAAGTACGGAATATATCCAGAGAATTTACAATATCTGGAATATAGATTATATTGAAAGTCCTACTGCTAAACGTATGGCTACTTGGGTAATTACGTATTACGAAAAATATAAGGTGGCCCCGAATAAAGACATTGAATTAATTTTTGACACAAAAAAAGCAAAACTACCAAAGGAACTTGCAGAAGAAATTGAACAGGATATTTTACCATCCCTTTCTGAAGAATTTGAAGAAAATTCAATTAATGTTGATTACCTGGTAGCAGAAACTAAATTATACTTTGATAAACGCCATTTAATCATCCATAGTGACACGATTAGGTCATTAACTGATGCAGGTAAGCTTGAGGAAGCAAAAATTGCAGCAGCGACCTTTAATCAAATTTCTAAAGAATTTTCTCCCGGAATTGATTTAAGCAATGAAAAAGTTTTTGAAAATATTGATCAGGCTTTTAAAGATGTTGCTGATCCATTGATTAAATTTCCCGGTCCACTTGGTGATTTTTTAAATGAGTTTTTAGTTAAAGGTGGGTTTGTTGCTTTCATGTCAATCAGAGAAAAAATTGGTAAAACATATTGGATGATTGAAATGGCAATGCGTGCTGCAAGGGCAAAAAAGAAAGTTGCATTTTTCTCTGCCGGGGATATGTCAGAAAATGAGTTAATCATGCGTATAGCAATACATTTGGCGAGAAAATCTAATAAAGCCAAATATTGCGGCAAAATGTGGGAGCCGGTCAAAGATTGTATTTTTAATCAAAACAATTCCTGCACAAAAAAAGAACGGGAATGTTATTTTGGGGTTTTTGATGGTGCCCCGGAAAAAACATTGCGTGAAGAAATCACCAAAGAAGAATTAATCGAAGTTGCAAAATTGAATCCTGATTATTCCCCCTGCACAAATTGCAAAGAATTTGAAAAAAATAAATGGGGGACTGTATGGATGCAGGAAGTTGATGTGGGGGATCCTTTAACGGCTGATAAAGCAAAAAAGCTTTATGATGATTTTTTTATAAAGCACAAAAGATCATTTAAAATCAGCACACACCCAAGCAATACATTAACGGTTGCAGAATCCTGTACAATTATGGAAGTGTGGGAAAAAGAGGAAAATTTTGTCCCTGACATTGTGATGTATGATTATCCTGATATTATGACCGAGGACCAGGTTAAAGAATTCCGGCACAAACAAAATCAAATCTGGATGAATTTGCGGGGGGTAAGTCAGAAAAAATCAAGACCTTTAACAATTATAGTTACCCAAGGGGATGCAGAAGCTTATGATCGTGATTTACTCCGAATGAAAAACTTTAGTGAGGATAAACGAAAATATGCTCACCCGACAGCATTTGCCGGACTTAATCAGGATAGAAAAGGTCGGGAAAAAGATTTGGGGATATTACGAATTAACATAATAGTTGCCCGTGAAGGAGATTTTAACAGTGAGCATGTTGTTCACATAATCCAAAATTTGAAACGTGGCCGACCGTATTTAGGATCTTATTATTAATTTAAAAATAAAAACTTATGAAAACTGAATTTACAAAGCAATGGATTATAGATACTGGCATCCCCATTGTAAAATCCTATAATGGGAATTTAACTTTACGTGCTTTGCATTATAGACTTGTTGCTGCTGGAATGATTAATGATATTGCACATTATAAAAAAGTAGTTAATGCAATGGTTGAAGCCAGGTGGGAAGGTTTATTAAATTTTGATGATTTTATGGATCATGAACGTGAATCATTAGGGCATACAGAATATGAATCAACCACTGTTGAAAGTGGTGTTGAAAATGCAGAAGAACAAATTAAAATTTGGGCAACTTCTTATTCAAAAAATAAATGGGAAAATCAACCATATTACCCAGAGATTTTTATTGAGAAAAAAGCTTTACAAGGTGTTTTTGAAGCTCCTTGTAAAAAATGGGATGTTGCATTAAACCCTTGTAAAGGGTACCCAAGTTTAACTTTCCTTTATGATGCAAAATGTCGTTTTACATGGGCTGCTAATGAAGGTAAAAAACCTATTATTTTATATTTTGGAGATTATGATTGCTCTGGTGAAAATATCCCTGAAACAATACTTGCTAATTTAAATAAAATGGGGTTAGAAAATATTGAATTGAAAAGAATAGCTTTGATGGAGCATCAAGTTGTTGAATGGGGATTGCCCCCTGCCCCCACTAAAATTTCCGATACACGTAGTAGAAAATGGGACGGTATTGGACAAGTTGAATTGGATGCCGTTGAACCATATAAAATTGTTGAATTATGTGAGCAATCTATTATTGATATTTTTGATGTTGATTTATACCATGAATTGTTAGTGATAGAAGAAAATGAAAAATCTCAATTTAAAGAAATTTTAATTCATGATTTTAAATCCTTGCTTGATTAAATAATAATTTAAAAATAAAAACTTATGGAAGCAAAAATTTTAATTGCATTAAAAATTGCAATACTTTTATTTGTATTAATCATTGTTATTTCCATGCCCTCATGTCTTACAAAAGAGGAAAAACTTGCAAATAAAAATAAAATATACGTTGATGAAATACGGGTATTAACCATAGAAGGGGATACTGCAATAATAAATAGAGGTATTGGCACAACAATGACTATTGAGATTAAATAAATTTTTTGTATAATGTATTACTATTTGTTAAATTTATATTTTGTGATTAACAACAAGAAAGGAAGGTGACTATGTGTATGTGGGCTGTGGGTAATACCTGCCCTGTGATTAACATTTATTTTTGAAACGACGAATGTTATAGAATCCTGGTATATGCGGTATCAGGATTCACCAAATCAAAATCATTTAATTAATATATACAATATGAATGAAAGAATTGAATTGACTGACTCCACAATGGATGTTATAGTAAAAATGAGTGAAGGAAATCCTGGATCAGTAAATGTGCTTATGGAAATGTTACAACCGAATAGAATAGACCCAGATAATGCACTTGGTGGATTGGGTACAATTTTAATGCTTGATTCACTTGGCATTTATGGAACTGATATTTATGTTTTTAATAATGATATCTGCGGAGGCAATTTGGCAAAAATGATTGCAGTTATAAGAGCAGTTCAACTTGATTTATTTAGTGGGGATGTATTAAAAGATGCTTGCCATAGACAAGATTATTCTGGACGTGAATTGGTTCCTGTTGATGAATTGTATTTAAAAGTCAAAGAACACTTGCCAAATTTTGATTGTGCAGGATAATCAAATTTATTTTATTTTTACCGAATTATTAATCTTTAAATTTTAATTAAACATGAAAGTAACATCAAAAATGCTGCAAAAAGTAGCAAAAGAATTGGAAGAAACATTTTTTGATCCTGAAAAAACACCTGTAGAAGATTTTAAAACTTTTACTGAAACAGAAATTGTTGAGTGGATTACGGATAAAATACAATTGCGGGAGCCGCAGGATGCATTCACAGAAGATACTGAATTTGTTCTTGAAGCATTGAAAGATGATGCTATAGAAATTATCGAAGAACCGGCTCCAAAAACTGCAAAAGTTGAAAAAACAGTAAAAACTGAAAAGACAGTAAAAGAAAAATCTGCTCCAAAAACTGTAAAAACAGAAAAAGTAGCCCCGAAAGTTGCAGATCCAATCCCGGAAGAAGTGGATTATACGGATTTAATTGCAGAAATTAACGATGCGACAGAAATGGAAGTATTGTTGGAAATTGTGGATGAAGAAGAAGTTTTCATCAATTTCAGGGAAACTGTTGGAACTTTTAAACGGGTCCTTGGATTGAAAGCTGCAATGTTGGATGTTATTAAGGAAGCATCAAATCCAGCAATGCCAGCACTCGATCCAGAACCAGTAAAAGAAGAAAAAACCACACCCCGGACAATTAAAAAAGCAGAAGAAAAAGTTGTTGGAACTCCAAAAACAATTCGTAAAGCACCTGTTCAGGAACCGGTTCAAAAACCTGTAAGAAGCATTAAAACTGTTGAAGAAGAAACCACTGTAAAAACAGAAAAAGAACCAAATTCAGCATATGCTGTAGCGATGAACATTATGGGTGAATTTCCAAAATTGACCTATAAAGAACTCAGTGTAAAAATGATGGAATTGGGTATTGACCCGGATGTTGATAATGGCGCAAGAAGTGCCCAATTGGCAATGTCCAGGACTGTAAAAGTTTTGGAAAAATACGGCCATTATAAGGCATAGTAAATGATTAATATTATTTAAAAGGAGGGAGAAATCTCTCCTTTTTTCATTAAAAATAATTTTTGTATAATATATAATCTAGCTTATAGTGTAATGACAGCACGAGATATTTTGGTTATTTAAGTTAAGGTTCGAATCTTTATGGGCCAACTGATTTTAAACATTTTTATAAACATATTAAATTTTCTTTATATATTTATACTTTAAATAAAAGCTAAATTACATGAGAAAACAAGCCTATTATGAGAAAAATAAAATAGTTCAAGATTATTTAAATGATAATTTTTCTGTTTCAATTATAGCAAAAAATAATAATATATCTATCCAAACAGTTTATGATATATTAAGAAGAGAAAATATTGCTTTTAAAAGGGGACGAAACAATAGAAAAAATAAATTTAATTACCATTATTTTGATATTATAAATTCTAAAGATAAAGCTTATTTTCTAGGTTGGTTATATAGTGATGGTAATAATTACCCACCTACAGGAACTATTCAATTAGGCATCCAAGAATCCGATATTAAAATATTAAAAATTTTGCAGTCTTATATAACTAATAAACGCTTTGATATAAAAATTTATAAACGGAAACAAGGAAAAAATAAAGCTGTATTGAAGTTAACAAGTAAAATAACATCGAAAGCTTTAGAAAAATTAGGTGTTGTTCAGAATAAAACTTTTATTTTAGAATTTCCCACAGAAAAACAAGTCTCAAAAAAATATATCCATCATTTTATTAGAGGGTATTTTGATGGTGATGGGTGCATAACGGCGTTTTTAAGTAAAAAAGATAGAAATCCAAGTTACTTTTTTACTATTTCTGGGAATCATAAATTTTTGAATGTATGTCAAGATGTGATAATATCCATATTAAATTTTAGAAAAACTAAATTAATAAAAAATAGGTCCATTTTTAATATGTGTTATGGGGGTAATAATCAAATTATTCTTTTATATAATTGGCTATATACTGATTGTGATGATTTGTATTTAGAACGTAAAAAATTAAAATTTGAAGAATTGTGTAAACGGCAATAATTGATAAGGTTGCTAAAATTTAAAATTATAAAAAAATTAAATCTATGTCTGGATTCCTACGCACAAAACCACCTAAAATACTCCCAAAGTCAACTGGAAAAAATCTTTCTTGTGAATCTTGTGGATTATATAAAAATTGCATTTCACCAAAAATGGAACCTTTTGGAGAATTTAAAAAAGGTATAATGAATATTGGTGAGATGCCATCATTAGTGGATGATGAACGAAATTCACCATGGCAAGGTAAAGGTGGGAGATTTTTAAAACAATCTTATAAAGAACTTGGTATTGATTTATTTGAAGATTGTATAAATCTGAACGCTATAAATTGTTTTTCAGATGATAAAAAAAGCCCAACCAGTTCTGAGATTAACAATTGCCGAAGAATTGTTTTTGAAGCAATAAATAAATACAGGCCAAAAATTATTATTTTATTTGGGCAATCAGCTTTAGAAAGTGTAGTTGGTGATCGGTGGAAAAAAGAACTTGGGAAAATTGAAAAATGGAGGGGTTTTACCATTCCAGATCAGGATTTAAATGCCTGGATTTGCCCAACTTTAGATCCTTTATTTGTTTCTGATGTAAATATTCAAAGAAGGGCAGATGATGTAATTTGGAAACAGGATATAAAGAAGTTTTTAAGCATGATTAACACCCCTATTCCAAAATATATTCAACCTGAAATTGAAATTATAACAGATTTAAATTTGCTCAATTATCAAAAAGTAAATTTCGGCGCACATGCAAAAATAAAACCTGAATTTGCTGCATTTGACTACGAAACCACCGGGATAAAACCACATGCTACAGGACATAGAATTGTTTGTGCCAGTGTTGCTTATAGTGAAAATCATGCTTATG
>Ga0172381_10005610_pt1 | contig 12679 bp, 2 predicted proteins | sample Leawel6488metaG_FD_119754 | JGI IMG/M metagenome (GOLD analysis project Ga0172381, IMG submission 119754) | Leachate microbial communities from a municipal landfill in Southern Ontario, Canada - Leachate well 64-88 metaG | ecosystem: Engineered > Solid waste > Landfill > Unclassified | place...
AATTTGGTTTGCGAAAATTGCAGAGTTAATAGTAGTAATTGCACTAACGTGATTCAACAAACTTGTGGTAATGGAGTGATTGAGGGTAGTGAAGAATGTGAGGGGACTAATTTTAAGGGAAAAACTTGTGCACAATACGGGTTCAACTCAGGTAATTTGGTTTGCAATAATTGTAAGATAAGTACTAGCCAATGCAAGAACGAAGTTGCTTTACCACCAGAAATTGATCCGCTAGAAGTATTTAATTGTCCATTCAATACTAGTTACGCTAGTCCAATTAAAGACAATTATAACCAAGCGTATTGGGTGAAAATAATTTATGATTCGAAAGTATTCGCATACAAAATTCCTTACAAGAAAAGTGAGTGCGTTGGAGAAACTGTGCTTAAAGAAGATAGTGAAGGAAATTTGATTCCATGCATTACTGGATTTATTAATGATGGTTGCATAATTGAGAAAAGAGAATTAGGTTCAATTAATGATGCTATGAATTATTACATTGATATTGGAAAACACGAGGGCGTGTACAAACAAAACCCAGTAGATTTTGTTGCTAGTGATGGAAACATTTTCTTTTTAATAAAAAACGAGGGTAAGGAAGAATTTATAAAATTCAGTTCAACTAATCAAGAACTAATCCAAAGAATACAAGTGTATGATTCAAACGATTATAATAATAGAATAATTCCTAGTGTGAAAAGAGCAATGGCTTCAGGGGACGTTATTTGGGTAGTGCTAAACGGAGTACTGCATAATGTTTATGTGGATGGAACTGGTAGTACTCTTGATATTGGGACAAAATGTTATAATGCTCCTTATGAAGAAACGCGTTATGATTATGGGGGTGAAGCGGAATCTGGTTTGGTAACTGAAAAAAAATTATATAATTTTGGACTAGTTTTTAAAACATTTAATTATTTAGGAGATTCTTTATCCAAAGTACATGGGAAAGTGTATTGTACTCTTAAAACTAGTGAAACTCCTTACGCTACAGGAACAATAAATGAGGGTTTTATGAGTGGATTTGATTTTGATCCAACTAAGTGGACTTACAAAGAGGAGGGGTATGGGCAATTACTTGTTAGAACTAATACTAATATTTTAGAGTACTCAATTGATTCGAATGATGTTAACAAACCAAGTTTCATTAGGTAATTTAAAAGTAAAAACTTAATTAATTAATTCATTTTTTATTCTCAAAAGGTTTATTAATAAGGCAAGACACTTATTTATAGTTAACAAGTTGTTTTCAAGAGTTGGTTTAATTGATTTCGGAAAAACTCGCTGCATTTTATAATAAAGCAGAGGATAAGTACTTTGATTTACTCGATTTTCTTGACTCAAAAGGATTGCCGGTTTATACTTACTCTGATTTTTTCGAGAATAAAGGAATACCTAGTTTTGTAGTGACAATATCAATAATACTAGTAATGCTTATAGTACTTGGAATAGTTTTAACTTACCAAGGGCCTGATGCTGGGCAACTAACTTTGTCGTTAAAAGATGCTGACGGGAAAGCGTTGAGTGGAGTTAGTGTTATAATTAAGGATAAGCAAGGAATTGAACTCTATAAAGGAACTACGAGTGATGGGCAAAAAATTAATTTAAGCAGAGCGTTATATAATTCTGACAAGATTTATATCACTGCTCAAAAGAATGGTTATCAAAATGCTTCAATAGAATTTACTATTGGAGAGAATAATAATTCGCCAAGAATAAGATTTAGTAAAGAATTTGAATCGATAGAAGCTATGGTGCGTTTAGTTGATAAGGAAACAAAAACTCTTATTAGTGGGGCAGTGATTATTCTAAATTCGAATGATTTGAGTTATGAATTAGTTGAAGATGCTAATAGTTTTTACAAAAAAACAGGAATTCCTTTGGGTGAAGAATTGTTAATGAAGATAAATGCCCAAGGGTATAATGAATATTCTCAAAGAGTATCTTTTGTTTCAGAACAAGTTAAAGAAATACAATTAGAACCTTCAACTCAAGCGTACATTGGAAAAGCAGCTGTTGGATTTAATGTAAAAGGAGTTGATGAAAAGTTAATTAATGATGTTAAAGTAACTGTGTACAATAAGCAGAATGATACTATTGAAGTTAGTGATTATACTAGGAATGGTTCAATAGTTGCTTCAATTACTGCAGGAGTTCCTCTAAGAATAGTTGCAGAAAAACAAGGTTACTTGACTTATGATTCTGATAGAATAAATGAAGGAATAACTATTAGGGAAAAAGAAAAGCAAGTTAATATTACTCTAGAACAAGGAGGACAAAAACTACATGTTTCTGTGAATGATGTTCAATCAGGGTTGTCTTTAGAAGGGGCTCTTGTTAGAATATTTTATAATGACTTGTCTTTATTTGATGAAAAATACACTGAAGTTACTGGGATAGAATTTAATGGGATTGATCCTAGTGACACTGTTTACATAACAGCATTTGTTGAAGGATATTTGCCTAGAACCGAAAAAGTTAGTGTTAGTAGTGTAGAAGAAGTTAAAATATTATTGACAAAAGTTAGTGCGAGCAACTCGGCAAGGTTAGATATTTATTCTATTGATTCAAAAGCAAATCCAATTAATGGAGTAAATGTAGTAGTTAATGAGATTGTTGATGGGAATGTTACTCCAAGTGGGTTACCATTAATTCAAACAAGCTTTGCAGGATATGCTTCAGCAATAGTGAGTGTTGAAAAAACTTTCCAAGTAATCGGATTCAATGATTCCTTTGAGGCGAATACTGTAGTAGAATTACAAGAAAACGAGTTTGATAAAAAAGTTTATTTGAATATGTCAAAAAAAGTTAATGTAGTTGAAATGAAGTTCTTTGATGTAATAGGCAAAGAAGTAGTGGGGACAGTAGTGGTTGATGCTCTTGACGGAACTAATTTGTATGATGAAGAAATTTATTCAGGGACAATTTATTTTAATGGGGATCAAAGAGAAACAGTTGAAGTTAGTGTTACTCTGGAAGATGGGAATACTTTTACAGAAAATGTTATAATAAAAGGAAAAGACTATGTCGAAGTAATAGTTTACAATAAGGACGCTGATTCGCTTACTCCTGTAATAGAATTCGTTGGTTTAGAAAATGAGAATGGGGAAAGTGTTTTTGGAGTAACTCCTGGAGCATTTTATTGGGCAAAGTTTTCAGTTAGTTATCCTCGAGCAGCTACTAAAGGAGGAATTCATTTTAGAGCAGGTTCGGATAACACGCCTTTAGTAGAGAGTGAGAGAATTGGAGTATATGATTTGAGTATGCAAGGAGCAATAATTAATTACTCTACCTCATTCACTCAAAGTCCTTCTCCTGGAAACGAAGCAGTTGATAGAGCTAATAGTGGTTCGCAGGGTGAAAAAAATAAATGGGTTGAGGGTGTAATTGTTCAACCAAAAGGAACTTATACAGTGAAAGTAAAGATAAGAGCAGAGGATTACACTGCTGGAAAAGTACAATTAAAGTACAGGGCTTGGGTGCTTGTAGGAGAAGAATATTATAGGAACCCAATTGATGATATGATTGGAACAAAATCTTATTCGCAAGAAAAATCAGGGTTGTATGCAACTACTCTAGTAAAAGATTTAGTAATGTACGAGACTCTACCAAAATGCACTGATTCTTTATGTATTACAACAAGTTTTGTTGATGAACAAGAAAATTTACTTGATAGTGAAAAATTTGAAGCATTAAGAGGAAAAATTTATGCAATGGAAGTTGAAGTAACTTCAAGAGAACAAGATAATGTAAAGCTAGAAGTTTACTCTGATAATAACATTAATTTTGATTCTACACAAACTGGTTCGCTTTACTTTGCAAGAGAAACCGAATTCACTGGTTCGGTTAAAAAAAGTGCTAGTATTTCGCTTTCAATTCCAAGTGAAGGTTCACAAAAATCACGATTCTATTTCACAGCAGACGAAATAGGGGCTGCTAAAATAAATTTAACTGCGACAGGAGCCTCTCTAGTTGAAAAAGAAATTAATTTTAAAGTAGTTGATGAAAAAACTCTTTTAGTAGAATTATCAGAAGACCAAGTAATTGTTGGAAAAAATTTTACTGTGAAAGTAACTGATTCTGGATTAGTTGGAATGACTAACGCTCTAGTAAAGATAGTTGATGGTGAAGGAAAAACAACAAAAACAATTATTGGGGATAACTCTGATGGGAAAGGAAAAAATGGTTATTATAGAATCCAAAATAATTTGAGTGTTGGATTATACACTGTTGAAGTAACTGCTCCCTCTTATGCTACAAACACTAACCCCTTGCTTGTAACAACAAGGAATGTATTCTCTTTTCCAAGTGAACTTGAAGTAAAATTACCTCAAGGACAAAAATATACTACAATAGATGCAACTTTGGTTAACAACTCTGATTTTGTAATCCAAAACTTAGCGTTTAGTGTAGATGGGTTGAGTGAAGAAGAAATAGAAATTGATTATGAAACAGGAGAAGAGATTTTGTCAGCAACATTTGGAGTAGTTGCAGAACTACCTTTAGCAATGACAAAAAACCAAAAACAAACAATTCCAATAAGAGTGACTTTTAATGGGGAAGACAATGATTCAGCTGATGAAACAATTACACTAACAATATCTGGTTTAGTTGAAGGACAATTCCTTGCAAATGTTAGCACAACAATTCATGCAATTTATAATAGAAAATTAGATCCAAGTTGTTTAAAGATTGATGAGAGTAACTCTACAATAAACTTAATTGGAAATGAGGGGGCTAATGATTCAATAGCAATTGAAGTAACTAATAATTGTGACCAAGCAATAACACTAAAGAAAACAATTAGAGCAAAAACAAAACTAAGTGCAATACAACTTGATGCTGAAGATTATTTAGACTTACAACCAGGTGAGATAAAAGAACTAACAATAAAAGCATATAATTGGGTTGAGAGGGTAAGAGACGAGAGTTACTCTTTTGAATTAATTTATGATTCAAATTATTTAAAGAAATCAATTAACTTGAATGTTAGATTAATTAATCCTACATTGGCTCTAAGTTACCCTGCACAAGTAACACTATACCTTGCACAAGGAGCTATTAAAGATAAAGCAACTGCGGCACAACCCCTATACATTACAAACATTTCCGCGGTTCCAATAGAAAACATTTCATTCTCACAAGGAACAACATACTCTGCGAGTGGAGTAAAACTCGAAATACAACCAGTTGGATCAATTAACCTTGATAGGGGACAATCAATTACACCTGCAAGAGTAATATTTGCGACAGCAAACTCTACAATAACAGAACCAGTTGAGAGTACAATAGAGATTAAGGGAAGATTTGGGAACTTGAATAATAGAGCAGCGCAATATGATAGATACCAGTACTATGATTTATACAATTCGGGAGCCTATTCGCTTGATTCATACACTCCAAATACTTCAACTATGTCAAGTTATACTAACACTAACAAAGTACTTGGAGTAATAAGAGTAACTTCAATGTATTCAGGGTACAATTGCCTAAAAGCATCTCTAGCTGATTCACTAGGAGACCCATACATGTTCCCTAGTTCAGGAGTGCAAATAGGAAAAATGATTACAGTTACAAATACTTGCGCAGAACCAGTAATGATTTCAGGAGCAACTCCTGCTGATTACAAACCAAATACAAATACTTACGGAATGGTTACTCCAATAGCAAGCTCAATAATGATGTTCCTTCCACAATTACTAGTACAACCAGGTGCAGCGGTTAAACTACCATTATCAATAACAACAACCTCTCCAACTGTTAAGAGAGAAAAATACGAGATTGTGGTTAATGGAGTTACTCAACTAAGTCAAACACTAATCTCTTCAAAACCCTTCTCTGTGAAATTATATTCAGGAATAACTCTAAATGAAGAAAAATCTAAATCAACTACAGTAAAACTAAGAGAATGCGTTGCACCAAACTCAAAAGAAGAACCAAGAGAAGTAGAATTAGTTGCTCCACTAACAACAGACTCAACTAATTGTGCAGAGAGGTATTGTGATGCACAAAACGCTGCAAAGTACTTGTCACAAAAAATACTTCAAGTAGTTCAAAAAGCACGTTCAGCTGGTTACTCACAAAAAAATACTACTAGTGATGGATTCCCTTGCCAATTAGAAGGAGCATGCACTTTCGCAGAAATAGGAATGGATGAAGAAGAATTATTTGATTTATACTTACAAAATGATTCTATTTCAATAAGCATGCTAAACAAAGAACTAAATAATTTAAGTGATGGAGGAAATGATACTCCTTTTAGAGAAGGAACATATCTTTCAAGTGGCTTCTTAGTAGAACCAACTCTAGTTGATATAGGTTACATAAAACAAAGAGCACTATCAGGTTATGGAAAGACAGTATTCTTTGACACTTCATTTTCTGGATGCGGGTACTACCAAGTGAGTATAAGCGGAGCATTCAAGTCAGGAGTAGATGGACTTGATACAATGACTCCAGTACTAATAGTAAGAGCAAGACCAATTAATGGAGTCTCAAAAATAGTTACAAAAGAGTGTCAAAACCAAATAACTAATATTACAAATTTTAATCCAATAGATTCTGGTTTGAGTCCGGGAAAAGAATACGGTTCATGGTTAAGCACAATAAACTCTGAAACAAAATTTAATGACCTTGCAAAAAGCATTTCAAAGAACAGATTCAAAACAGAAGACAGAGTAACTTCTTCTTCAAATGGAAATACTATAATAATCAATCAAGGTGCACTAACAAACGCACTAGCCCAAGTGTGTGTGAATGGAAATGACAAGAAAAATATTATTGTAACAATTGATTCATCAATAGCCACAACCATTGATCCAAAACAAAAAGATGCTTTCTCACAACTAATAATAAAATTAGTTTCAGATACTTTAGGTGGAAAATTTGGAGACAATTGCGTAATAAAAACAGGAGACGTTTATTCCTGCATTAACCTCTCCGAATTAGGTGGACTTGGGGATAGAAAAATAGTTCTAGATTCAGAAGAATTACTATTCAGTTCCTCAAATGGGGGTTGTGTGAATGCAACACTATACTCAACAATAAACGAACAATTAACATTCAGTGCAATACCATTAATGGATCCACAACCATTCTATGGAGTAAGAGAAATTAGTATAAGTACTGACGATACACTAAAAAGACCAATGAACCAAATACTTGGACAAACTACTTCAACAATAAACCCACCAAGTGCTATACAAAACACTACTCAAAACAATCCAACAACTACTCAAAATACTACAAATACTCAAAAAACAACTAATCCAACTACTCAAACTGATTCAACTAGTAACACTACTCAAAACAAACTTGAAAGTGAAGAGAGTATTGAAAAAATATTCTTTGCTGATGAAAAACCAACTACTCAAAACAAAATTAATTCAACAACAATAGTAAATAGTGGAGTGGTTTATACAATGAAATTTAATGGAGGAGGAATCTCAAATCAAACAACAATAAATAATCCAATGCAATTAATACCAAATCCATCCTCTCAACAATACAAATATTATAGGAACATAAAGATTTGTGCAACACCAACTGATAAAGATGTACTTGGAAAAGACACTCAAGTAGAGTACACTAAAGCAAACGGAGTGAGATTTGAAATAGCAGTTAGAAATTCAATGAGTAACGAAACTACTGAAGATGCGAAACAATTAATTACAATAAACACAGGAACACTCCACCCAGATGATTTAGCTAAATTCATTTGCAATACAATGAGTGGTGGAGAAGATTACAAATATTATTTTACAACAGGTTGGATGGATACACTAAATGAAGACGTGCCTGAACTAGGAGCATATTTAGAAGGACTAAAAAGAAAAGGAGTAATAGATAATTGTAAGATTTGGACGAGCGAATCAGGATTTAGTGGAACAAGTGCATATGACTTGCCCGCAAGCGAAGCAATTGGAAGTAGTTTAATTGCATATGGAACATCTTGTGCTGCAACATCAGCATTATGCAACGGATTCACAAGTGGTTCAACAGTAATAGGAGCAGTGCTAGGAACAGTATTTGACTGCGGAATACCAATGATTACAACTTACCGAGCAGAAATGTCCCAAAGTAATGGCGCAATAAAAATGGTGAATGATTGGTTCAATTCACTAGGAGAACTAACTAAGAATTGGCCACTAATAGGTGGAACTCTAAAAACACTACTCTCCATAAAAGAAGATGTTCCTGACATAGAAGCTAGACCAGGATTACTATACCAAACTGGAGAAAATATTGCAGATGCATTATTAACAAGACTAACAATAGAAGGGTGGAGCAAGATGACTAGCCCATGGGCAATTAGTGCACAACACAATTGGTCATCAAAAGTAATGAATTACTCAAACGCAGTTGGTTCAAAAGGAATTAGTATAGATACACTAGACTTAGCAAAAACCCCTCTTGCAATTAGGAATTTTTCTACAGAAGCATCATCAATGCTAGCACAACCCTACGAAGACACTCTCAAAACATTGTTAGGCGTAACTGACTTAACAGGGAATAAAGATGCATTAAAACTAATTAGTGATTTAAAGAAAACAATTAATGATGACGTTGCAAAAAGCATTAGTGCCTCTGCGGACGAATTGTACTCAAAAGGAGGAAAAGTGCTTAATTATTCAACAAATAGAATAGGAGCAATTCCTGCCGATTCTTATACAGAAGCAGTTAGAAAAGCACTTGAGAATGTTGATTCAAAATTCTTGGACGTTGCTTCAAAAACAGATTCCATTACAGGACAAACTACTCTACAAAAAGTGCTTGGATTAACTTCTCCAGACCCAACAAGAGCAATGAGCATAGAAGAAGTTATTAGTCAATTACAATTAAATCCAAGAACAAAAGATTTAGGAGACGGTTTATCACTCAAACTAATAAAACCAGTGCAAGTAACACAAGCAGTTAAAAAAGCAGCTCTCTCAATTTGCATTCAAAAACCATTTGATATGACTAATTGTACAAAACAATTAGAAGTAGTGTTCAAAGGAGACAAAACAAAAGCAGCTGATGTAGCAAAAATATATGAAGGAAAAGTAAATGGTTGGACTCCATCTCAACTAAAAACTGCTCAAAAAAATATTGCAGGCGGAACAAGTGTAGATGATTTAACAAAACTAATTGATGATGCGATAGTACCAACAGCTAGTGCAGATGACGCTCTAAAACAACTCACTGAAATGACTAATTCAAAAGCAAAGAGCGCGTTAAAGAAAAACACTGATGATTTAATAAAATCAGCTAAAATAAGTGGAATAACAAACAGAGTAACTTCTCTTGGAAAAAGCATGACTCTTGGAATAGGTTGCTCTTACTTATCAGATTATGCTGGTAGAAAAGCATTCGAAAAAGTGAGTGAATCAAAAGAAAAAGAAGTAAAGAAAGATAGTAAAAAAGCTTTGAACTTAAATACAATTCTAGAAAAAAACAAAACATACGCTCTATCAATAACACAAAAGAGTGGAGAGTGGGATTACTCAATAGTAGAGGTAACTGATTTTAGTGAAATGAATAAAACAATATCTGAAAAGAAAGGAGAAATAATTTCAACTAAAAAACTAATTGATAACAAAGTACTATTAACAAATGAAAAATTACCTGAAGAGAGGAAACTAAGTTACTGGAAAATAAAAACATCTATTAGTGTAGCAAAAAAAGCACTTCCTTTAATGAATTATCCTTTCGAAGAAACAGAAACAAACCACCAATTAGAAATACTTAACGATGAAGGGATAAGAAACTTAATATTTGAATACACTAACAATTCAAGCAAATACAAAATTAGTGGAGCTCACGAACACGAAGTAATAGCAATAATGCTCTATTTTTGGGGAGGAAGAGGAAAAGAAGGAATCTACTCACAAATAGAACAAGAAAAGAAAACAAGAAACGGTTTACTAAAAGAATACGTTGAAAAACTACTCAAAGTACACACAAACCATGATATTGAAAAAGAAGGAATAACTCTAAACTCAAAAGAATTGATTAAAGAATTTGGTGAAGATAAGCTTAACAAAGAAGAAGCAGGAAAATTAATTAAAATGCTTTCATTCTGGAAGATAGTTGAAACAAGATCACCAAACGTAGCAATACCCACTTCAAATACAGGAGTAATAGCAAAAAACCCTAGTTCAGATAGTTTAATTTCAGAAGAACCAACACAAGCGAGTTAAACAAAACAAAACTATTTTTTGTTATGTGTTATAAAAACTAGTTTTTGTAAAAAAAATAATAACTACAAAAAATTCACTTAATGCATTAATTTCATTTTTCAAAAACACATGTTTATTAATTACAATAAACAACATAAATTGAAATGAAAATAAATTTTTCCCAAAAAGGATTCAACATGTTCTCTGCAATAGTTGCAGTAGTACTAATAATGACTGTTTCTGTTCTAGTTGGAACACTAGTAATGAGTGAAGAAAGGACAAGTACTCAAATTTATGGAATGTTAAACAATTACAAACTTGCTGACGCGGCTAACATTGCACGAGCAGATGCTCTTCAAAGCTTCAACTATGCTTTTAGAGAAAAAATGGAGGATTACCTAACTTATAATGAAAGCGAACTTAAAAACGAAATAGGAATGGGTTTGTTTGAGATTAGAAGTGATAGTGAAGAAATTAGTTTTGATCAAATACAAAAAAAATTTGAAGAAAATATTTTGCTAAACTCAAACACTACTGATTATAATGGAAATCAACAACAATTCTCAAGTGTATTAGATTATGTTGCAGAAAACACTGTTGAGAATTTTTCTCCTTGGACTTATGGAAAATATGCTGTAGAGTTAAATGATTCTAGTGTGAATGCAAGAAAAACACTTTATGATGCATTAACAATAGCATTAAACAAGAGCCACTCTGATGGAAAAAATTTTTTAGAAATAGTTGATTGCTCTGAAAGTGGTTGTCCAAAAGGATCATTTTATTTTAATGTACCTCTAAGCAAATTAACGGATGAAGAATACGAATTAATTCCAAGAATAGTAGTAAAAGATACTTTTACTCAAGAACAAATAAAAATGGCTATACTCCCAAAAACAGATATTAAAGTGTATATACCAATAAGATTTTTTAAAGTGTTATACGAAGCAATGGATGTTGCAAAAGGAATAAAATTAGCTCACGAACAAAATAGTGTATTTAGACTAGGTTTTTGCGATGGGGTTTGTCAACCAAGAGACAATCCATTTAGTGCCCCTTCTTCAAGTGAATGGAATAGGGATTGCCCAACTTCATCCGAACAAAAGTGGGTAGTGACTCTACAACAAAGTGCCGCAGGAATTAATAGTTATTTCTCTGGAGGAGACTCTGTTGGAAGCACAGGACTTTGGGGTTATGGGGCAGAAGAAGTATGTGCAAAATCAATTAGTTCAAATGCTTTTAGTGTAGAAAATGATGCGGAGAATTTCTTTGTATATAACAAAGACTTAGCTCTAGGAGTACAACGAAAAGAAGTTATTTCAAATTGCGGATATTATCACCTTGCAATAGGTGCAACTCCTGAAGTAACTGGAACAATTAATGATGGTAGTGGGCAAAAACTTTATTGTGGAAAAATAACGAATTTAGCAGTGGATATTGTTTTTGTAGACACTAACCCAAATTTTTTAGTAAAAGGAACATCAATTACCCTTGGAAAAAATAGTAACAAGTACAAAATAAGAGTAAGTGACATTAGTTTTGACCCCCCCAGTAGTGAAGATGATGCAAACCCCTATTTTTCGTGTAACACTGGTTTAGGTTATTGTAAACCAGCTTAATTTTTTCATTTAAAAAATTGATTGTATTATTAATTAAAAGCAAATTAAAGCGTTTTACAAAAAATACTAAAAAGAGCTTAACAAAAAGATTAATAAAGGTTAGAAGATTATATCTTATAGTTAATAAGTTATTTTTACGTGGTTTTTGATGAGCGCGGTTGAATCATTAAAAGAGTTTTACTATTCTATTGAAGATAAGTGGTACAAATTTATTGATTCAGTATCCGAAAAAGTTCCCGTGATTGGTTCTTTTGTTGATGCGATAGAAGACAAGGGGGTTCCTAGTTTTCCTGTTGCAATATTATTAATAGTACTATTAATTATTGGTTTATTCTTTTTACTAAATACTACTACAAGTTCAACACTTTCCTTAACAATTTTGGATGATTCAAAAAATGCTATTCCGAACGCATTAGTAGTAGTAATGCAAGGCGGAGAAAATATTAAAGAAGATTATACTAACTCGAGTGGAGAAATAAGTTTCTTGCTCCCAAATGGCGCTTATAGTATTAAAGCAACTAAAAGCAATTATGCTACAAGCACAAAAAGTGTTAATTTATTAGCTAGTTACAATGATGAATTAGTTCTCTCAATTCAAGATGTTAAAGTAACAAGAGCAGTTTATTTAAAAACATCAAGTGGGGATTTAACAACAGGGTATGGGAGAGTATTTTATAGGTGCAAAACAGGAAGTGATACCGAAACAAAAGACACTAGTTATTCTAATGGTTCATTTAATGCAGAATTGAGTTCGGATTGTACTGAAGTAGAAGTAATTAGTATCGAGAATTATTCAATACTAAACTCAACAGCATCATTCTCGGGAACGGGGGCAGTGACTGTAGAAAAAATAGAGACAATAACAGGAAATGCTTCAGTAACAATAAGCATAGCAGAATCAAC
>Ga0172381_10005611_pt1 | contig 12677 bp, 19 predicted proteins | sample Leawel6488metaG_FD_119754 | JGI IMG/M metagenome (GOLD analysis project Ga0172381, IMG submission 119754) | Leachate microbial communities from a municipal landfill in Southern Ontario, Canada - Leachate well 64-88 metaG | ecosystem: Engineered > Solid waste > Landfill > Unclassified | place...
ATAAACAGTTGGTTTAAATCATGAGAGGCAATCTCTACTAAAGCCTTAGTTTTGACTATTGACTTCTTATAATTTGCCCCAGTAGCTGTCTTGTACAAATTTAGTGCTTTGTCGTTCTTGACCTCGTAAACACCCCAGGGAATAGAGCCTGCTTTTTGTGCTATAAATGAGACTATCGAATAAACCGAAGGGTTAAACATATACCCCTCTTTGATATACGAGTCAATGTCCGCTTTCATATAAACGGGCATATTAACAACATTTCTAAGCATGGCCTTATAGAAGTCAGACCCCTGCATATTTTTTATAACATCTTCCTGTAATTTAGTAAGCTGTTTTTTAAATAACCACGATGTTAACCCCATTTACCGTAATTTAGCATATAAATATATTTATTATGGGTTTCTACAAAGTTAATATATAATTAGTCTAATTAAAAATAATAAGTGAAAAATGTTTGTTTTCTCGGGGATTTTGTTAATAACTAAGAAAATAGTTATCTTAATGTGAGTACTGGTTTCTTTTTACAAAGCAGATCAGTAAGTCCCCAGACAAGCGCATCTATACGCCCCGGACTGATTATCTTTTCTCTTGAATCCCACGTTGTCATCTGATCTTCTAATTTTGGCAAGCTACCCACATGATGAACAAAACCACGCTCATACAGACCTACTATTGGCTCAGCTCTTATCACTTTACCACGCGAGGCAACCACGTCCACAACTCTTACCTCGTTATCTATATTGTGAATAACCGTTTTAACCATATCCCAGCCTTGATTTTTTTCGGCCACAATATAATTCCCCTCTAACTTGTTAAGTAGTCTTATCCCGTATGTTGCCCATTGGTTAGGGGTCATAATACCTGACACGTCATCTAATACGTAACCATGGCCATCAAACCCTAATCCCACTCCAATAATACCAGCCTCATCTGATGTCTGCAATGCGGAACCGGAAGGATCAATAGCCACAATGATAGTTTTTAACTCAGGCGCAGTCTGTATTCTGTACTTGTCTATCATATCGTAAGTCCATAATGCACCCTCTACATCATCCATGAACTCACCGTATCTGAATCTCTTTTGCTGTCTTGATGAAAGAGTATTAAGAACCGACTCAATGTAATCTTCAGGTAAGTTATCCAGGTTGTCATCCGGGTTCATCCTCATATGAGAATAATACCTCTCGTCCAGAGCCTCGTTAGTATCTGGATTAACGTGCTGGATAAATAACTTATAAGACCAATGCTGAATACTTGGAGGGTTGCAATCACAATACACTCGATTAGTTAGTCCGGTATTTTGTGCTAATCGAGTTAAAAGAGTAGAATAGGAGGCATAAGAGACCTGTGAACACTCATTAATAAACAGAGTGCAATACTCATTACCGAGTACCTTTTCTGTGCGTTCTTTATCATCTAATCCACCAAGCCATATCTGAGAACCATTTGGGAATTCAATAAACCAATCCGATTTATTAAGTGCGGGTTTAACACCTGGGAAACACATGGCGAGTACTTTAGGAATTGTATCATGCCATAATGACTGCTTAGCATGGTTAAACGCAAAACGTGCCAGAAGGTGACGAGAACCAGGCTCCTTCAAGGCTCTGATGATAACCTGTCTGATAATAATAAAGCTTTTCCCTGATCGACTGCCTCCGTATAGTAAACAATACTTCGGCCCAGTACCCATCAGACGAACTGCATCTATTTGCTTTTGTGTTTTCTTGAATGTCATGCGTCTTTGTCATCCTTGTCAAAATGAAGTGTTACACCAGCATTTACATCTAATTCTTGTCTTTCAATATACCCTCTCTTTTTCCCTTTAGTCTTTAGATAGAATATTGTTGCTGTCGTATCACCCTTGTCTATCTGTTTATGTAATTTCGACTCAGCAAAGTCAATAGCAATATCAGTAATATCTTCAACATCCTGCTTATATATCTCATCTTCCTGCATCCATCGGTAATGCGTCTGTCTTGCAATATCAACATCCTTACACGCCAATGTAACAATACCTAAAGACTTTATTAAAGCCTCAATCATCGCCTTCTTTTTTATATTGTCACTATTTGTCATTTAGGACTCCGTTCTTTTTAATCACAATATCAGGATCGAGCTTCTTCATCCTATCTATTATTACCTGACAATACTTAGGGTCAAGCTCCATACCATAACACTTTCTGTTGGTTTGATGACAGGCAACCATAGTAGATCCGCTGCCAAGAAATAAGTCCATAACAATATCTCTCTCTCTTGAGCTATTGTTTATCCCTTTTGCACATAACTCAATCGGCTTCATTGTTGGATGCAATTTTGAGTCTCTTGGTCTGTCTATTGACCATACTTCAACCTCTTTCCTGTCTGCTCTATATGAACTCTTGCCAAACCATCCATAAAAACAAGGTTCGTACATCCTCTGATAGTTAGCAGGGGATAAAACCAACTGTTGCTTCTTCCATATAATAGTAGCACTCCAATGCGCTCCTGCTTCAGTAAGCCAAAGGCTCATTCTCATTCCTTCAGGGCCCAATGCTCCCCACATATAGACATCACCCTTATTAAATGACTTAAAATTAGAGAATAATGCTTTACAGAAGTCCTCCCATTCTTTAGGAGACTGTTTATCATTTTCGATTGTTCTTATTTTATGACGGGGGTTTTTTGAGGCACCATAATCAACATTGTATGGTGGATCTGTAAATATCATATCTGACAAAGTTCCATTCATCAACTTCTCCACACTATCACTATCCGTTGAATCACCACAAAGAAGCCGATGACTCCCTATCTCAAATAAATCACCCAAGACAATATCTGTCTCAATCTCGTCCGGTATCTCATAATCATCCTCAACAGCATCCAGTTTAACGCCGAAGTCAGGAGGTAACTCCATCCCCCATTCAATTAACTTCTCTTTATCCCATTCATTAAGCAGCTCCCAATCATTCTCTCCGAACCCTATATTATCCTTAATGATAAACTCCTCTTTCTCTGCGTCTGTTAGCTCATCTGCTCGCTTAATCCATTTGTCAGGTATGTCTTTATACTTTAACTCCTTGGGTGCCTTAAATCGCATATTCCCCCCAAGTATTAAACCTTCAGAGTCAATGATAATAGGACGTAGCTCCATCATTTTAGGGAACTCACTAATTGACTTAACGAGCTTTTTAAACCTATCGTCCTTTATTAGACGTGGATTAGATGGATTGGTATAGATTTCAGATAATTTCATTAGTACAAAGTTAATACTTATTTAGAATCATTACAAATAAAGTTATCTTATTCCTCCGTCTAACCTTATATTCTGACCTGTCAAGTAGTCTGTATTGATTATATATTCAATAGTATTATATATCTCTTCAATCGTGACAAACCGTTTCTTTGTTGTCTTGCCTTTTGCCTTTGCCATGTTCTTAGGTGTGGATGCTCCCATGCCTATCCCAGTGTAACCTAACTGAATTGAATTAACTGTTATGTCAGGATTCTCTAATGCTGCTATCTTTACCAACTTATCGACAAAGGCTTTCGATGCTGAATACACACCCATGCCAGGTACATTGATTGCAGAGTAAACAGACGAAAACAGTATTATTCTACCTCCTTTGTTCATCTTTGGCAAAAACTCCGCAAGGATATTAACAGCACCTAAGCAGTTTACATCTATTAATTTTTTTGTTAATAGATTGTACTCTGATAGTTTACCTTCTGAAAATATACCGGCAAGGTTAATGATTACATCAAATAATGTTGCGTCAAAAAATACATTTCTGGCACTTGGTAATGGCAATATTCTTGAATCAGCATAATGGACATAATAGTTTTCTTCCATTAAACTACCTACTTTTCTGCCTATGGCACTCGATCCCCCTATTAGTAATACGTTTTTTCTCATACTTCATATACTGCTGCTGCGAATGTCCATCCACTTCCTATCGCAGCCATTAATAACTTATCACCTGTCTTGAACTTATCCCACGACTCTGCTAAAAGAATCGGGATAGTAGCCGCCGATGTATTGGCGTATTTGTCCATGTTCATCAAAACTTTTTCTTCCTTAATCCCTATCAGTTTGCCTACATCTAAAAGTATTTTTTTACTCGGCTGGTGCGGGATCATGTAATCTATCTCATCTATCTTAATATCCCCTAATGCCTCGTTAATTACATTAGGAAGCAATTTAATAGCATTCTTATAAACCTCTTTTCCGTTCATTATAAATGTACTTCCTTGCTTACAACTAAAACCATCATTTTGAGGGGTTGACTTTATTACAATACTCTTTAAATTACTGCCTCTTGTTAATACAACTGCCCCGGCACCGTCACCAAAGAAAACACAATTTCTATCAGTATAGTCTGTTATACTTGAAAACATATCAACACCAATTATCATAATATTCTTGTAGATACTCAAATATTGTTCAGCTATTGACAAAGCAAATAAAAACCCGGAACAGACTGCGTTAATATCAAAAGCGACAGCATTATTTAACCCCAATTCTTTTTGAATTAAACAGGCCGTTGAAGGTGCGATCTTTTCAGGTGTGGATGTTGCCACAATCAACATATCAATATCTTTTGCTTTTCTCCCTGATGTTTGCAAAGCGTACATTCCTGCGTTCAGCCCCAGAAATAAAGTACCCATCCAATCATTACCTCTCCTGCGCTCTTTTATTCCGAGATTGTCCTCAACCCATTTGTCTGAGTGTGTAATCTCTCTATTTAGTACTACCCTTATAGGTACCTGGAACCCTGTGCCTATTATTTTACCCATGTCTTAATTGTTTAGTGAGTTTTAATATATCTGTTTTACGCATCTTTTTATACTTTGCAGGATTGCCACACCATATCTCAAATGAAGGAACCGAGTCTTTAACCAGCGAGTTAGCACCCACTACCGAACCAATACCCAGCGATACACCCGGGAGTACTATTGAGCCAGCACCTAAAAGCGAATGCTTACTAAATACTACCGGTGCAGATTGTGTATTTAAGTACTTATCAGGTATTTGCGGGTTTGTCATAAATTCCCCTGAGTAATCAGCATTTGAAGAAAGAACAATACATCGTAAACTTATCCCTGAGTAATCACATAGCTCAATAAACGCAGACCCTAAAAGTACACTATAACAAGCTATATGAACATAATTCCCTATCTCTATTTTCTCGCCTGCCGATAATAGGCAAAAGTCATCTATCCTTACATTATCACCTATTGAAATATTGTCAGCTCCATATATAGAACACTTGTTAGATATCAGAGCATCTTTTCCCACATAACGAAATCCTATCTTTTTGATCTGTGATTTAGTTAGATACATATATTTTAAATTTACTTAAATCCGGATAAGGAATTGAAAGATCGTCCATAGTCTTTTTAGTACCATCGAAATTATAAAACTGCCCCATTAGTAAAAGTCCCAACTGAGATATGATAGGATTCATGTAAAAATTCCACCCTAACATATCAAGATTATCTTCATGGTAGTTGCATTCTCTCCTCCCTGAATACCTGGCACGTTTAAACCACTTATAAGCTTCTTCGTTGTCTGTTAATATACATCCCCCTTTTCCAAGCTTTAAATGCTTATATGGGCCTGTGAATGAACAACAAGTATAAGTCCCTTGTATGTACATATCAGCAGTAAACCTGAGAGCTGAATCTATTACCCTGCTCCCTATTAGTCTGTAAGCACCTGTTAATATCTTTGTTGACTCTCTAAATGATACCTTGCCTCCTGCGTTAATAATCTCACAAGCGACTGATGGATAAGTGTGAGATGGAATTGTAATTGTTTTGCCTTTTGCCTTATCATAAGTTAATGCAAGAAATAAAGCATTAGACTCATTGTCTACTGTTACACAATAAGGCGATGCGGTGTAGTCACATATTCGCTCTTCAAAAGCTTTTGTTACTTCGTGAGGGTTCATACTAATATCCAGTTAGGTAAATAAAAATCTTTCATAGGCGCATCTTTAAACTCTCCTGCATACCAATTAAGCGGAGCGACCGTTTTCGCTTTCGATAACCAAGCACCCCACCAGCTAAAAGTACTATTTGCCATAACCAGGTATTTAGCATGAGATAGTAAATAAAAATCAATTATCGGAGAATTAGAAGTATACCCTACATTCATTTTAAGCGTGTTTTTAGCCACTCCTATATTGTCAGTAATAACAACAACCTTTTTCTTAGGAAAGTGTTTTAAAGCGTTTGTATAGTACGCAGAATCAAGTTTTGCAAAGCCTGTATTGTTTCCGTAATCCCGAAAGTGCATTAAAATACAATCCAAAGGATCACATAATTCTTTCATTTCAAAATAGTATCTTATCTTATCTTCACAATGTTTAAAATATTCTCCAGAGGCTAATTCTCCGTCAAGCTGAATGTTGTCAGGCACATCAAAACCGTTAAATCCGAAGTCATAACCTTTGTATGTAGCTGGCATCTTCCATTTCTTAAACTCTCTTTCTGTTATCGGAAGTGGATGTTTAAAGTATTCCTGATTAATCCATTTTTTAAAACCATACTCATAACCATTTTTTTCAGCTATCCCGATAGTCCCGGCAATACGAAACAGAATATTCCCAAATGAACAATCTTGCTGAACATCTGCTTTATTCTTGTAAATTAATTGTGACCCGGTTATCATATCACTTTAGTTGCGTTTTTTATTAAATACTCGTGCCTTAATTCAAGCTCTTTATCTGTATGGATTGATCTTTCTTTAAATGTAACAGGGAGCCGATCCCTCTCTCTATCCCTTCTTTTCTTCATCATATCAATTCCTAAACTGCGATAATGAAGTAATTTAATATCCCCGATTGAAACATTAGTTACCAGAGAATATCTTATATGAGCATTAGGGAAATATATATTAATCCTTGGATTAAATATTGTACTCTTGTTATACATTTGGAACGGAACTCCTTCTTTAAATTCTAGTAAACTTTCTTTTGGCATCCCATCACTAACCATCTCAAATCCCTGCATTTCATATATATCGTTTTTTCTCTCTGCTAAAAATTCAACCAAATCAGGTCTGTAAAATATCTCATCAACATCAGGAAAGAAAACTAAGTCTGCTTTTGAGTCTTTCCATATCTCGTTTTTATAAATATGTAGTTCGTTATGATCCCACCACTTAAGACCTGTTTGTGTTATTCTTATATCTCCGTTAAATGATTTCAAAATCTTTAAAGTGTTATCGTCTGATCCGCTATCTATAAATGTCATCGTCTTAACAAAAGAATAATAACTTAAAAAGTACGGGAGTATGTCTTCATCGTTATAAATAAAAGCATATAGATCAATACTTTTATTCTTCATGTTCTTTTGTTTTCGACTCATTATGTAAAATTATTAAATTAATTTGATATAATGAAATTTATACTAATATCTTAAATTCACACGGCTCAAATTTAAACTTACTACGCTGGATAATATATTCATTATCATCGTTATCAACAAACTCCACACATTTACTATCAAAGTCTATTATCCTGCCGTAACAAATTGTTTCATGATGAAATCCTTTTTTAGCTATAAATGTAGCTTTACCGTATTCGCCTTTTTGTAGTTCTTGCATCACTCAGACTTTAGATATTTATCCAAATGTCGCTTGGTGAAGTCATCTATATCGCCATCGTAGAAATAATTTAGCCAATTTTCAATTACTCCCCTTACCTGGCTTTTGTGGTATTGCTTCAATTCTTTAACAAGTCTTTTTTTACACTTTATTGGGATGTCTACAAGATGTTCGCAGCTCATACTTATTAAATCAAGAAGTTCCATTTCTTCCTTGTCGGGTTGTTGCTCAATAGGATATTCAGTTGATGTAAATGTCGGCACATCTTCAATCTCTTCACCGGATAAAGCTTTTATTATCTCTTGCTCTTTGTCTTGCTTGCTCTCGGAAGGATTAAGTAATATCCATTCATAACAAGCTCTCCATCCCATTGCAATTCCTGAAGGTTTTGTAAAATCTTCTTTCATTTTCTTTGCGTATTTGCATAAAGCAGATTCAGATTCCATATTATCAGGTATTTTTATTTTCTCCCCTCCCTGTCCGGCTGGCTCGTCTGCAAGTAATTCATGTTCAGGCAATCCATCTTTACCGCTTGTCAAATACTCAAGTAAATCATTAATGCACTCTGTATATCCATACATAAATTGTTTTGCATCTCTTGATGTTTCGCTTTGTACGTCCTTCTTTGAATACCGCATTGAGCGGAGTTTCTTCTTTATAATAGAAATATTATCTCTTTTCATATCACTTTTTTAATTTCGTTTAGCCAAAAATCACAAACCTCGTCAAGTGTTCTCATACAATCACAATCGTAGTCGTACCAAACATTTTCACCCTTTTCTTCTTGTGGAAAGAATAAATGATCTTCAAAAACTAACCAATATAAAAATGGTTCAGGATAGCTTGGCTCGGTGTCCTCTATTAGATACCAGTCAATATCTACCGTTGTAGTTCCACACTTCCAATTACCTGCAAATAAGTCATAATACGCAATTATCATATTTCCATTTTTAGTCATTGCGTAATAAGGTTCTTTTTCCTCTTTCGGCAAGTCTGCCTCTGTCTTAATGTCTATTCTTGTGTATTTCATGGGTTAAAATATTTGTTTTGATTTAGCTTGTTGAATGTAACCCGATAAATGGTTATGAACTATCATTAAATAATGAGACAATGCCTCCTTAAAAGTAAAATATGTTTTTTTATCGTTATAATTATTTGGATAAAATACAGTCCAATGTTCTCTTGAAATAGATGTTGCAGGATAGTAAATAAGTTTAAATCCTTTTCTTAGTTTTCTTAACAATTTTGCTTTCATCTTATTCTGGTTTAATTAGATTTTTTAATTACTCCGTCCCTTAATGCTTTTGCTCCAAATTGCCTATCTAAATTACAACTCCTTACTGAATCTATATATTCCCCTTGTTCTGCATCGAATCTAATGGGTATATTATGCTTCTCACAGATAACCTTTAAGTCAGTAGGGAACATCTTTTCAATATCCTCGTTTGTTACCTTTGAGGACTGTTGGGCGTATTCTTCCATTGCCTCAATAATTTCAAAAGCATCAAGAATAATTCTATGTTTTGGTATTTCTTCAACCTCAAATTTATTCATAAAGAATATTTCAGCTTCTGTTCTCCATTTATCTTGAGCTTTATCGTAAAACTTTTTTTCCTCCACTTCCTGCGATTCAAGTAAAGAGAGTTCGGATTCAAGTTGTTGATATTCTAATGTTGACTCATATCTATTTTCAGTTTTGTATAGTAGATAATTTACTATTTCTTTTAGCTTTTCGGCAATTGCTTTCCAGTCTTTTGTTTTCATAGTTTTTGTTTTACCTTATTCCAATATTTCAATGTTTTACTTTTGTTCCAATCGATAGCTATTGACTTGTAATCTGATGGGTGAAATTTACAACTGTAAAATAAAAATATCCGCTTTGACGTTTCGTAATCATAGCAATCAGATAACTTTAAATTCTCTCCTGATAGCTTATTATACTCAGTTAGTCTTATCTGTCTAATTTGGAAAGCCCCCGTCGCTCCCTCCTTTGGATTATAAGCTAACGTGTTTCCATTGCTTTCGACTTTGACTATTGCGCTTATAATAGTCTCATACGGCATTATCTTCTCCCCGCAGGTAATTACCATAGCTCGCTCATTTGGAGCCTTTAGATTCAACGTAAATAGGTTTATTATTAAAATTAATGTCATCATTTTCATTACAAATTATTTAGTTAAACTTACTATATCACTTTTCGGATATATGTGCAAATTTACTACTTTTTTATAACTCTATTTTCTGCTATACTTAATGCGATCTTATAAAATCTACTTGTACATAGCTCGAGGTGAAGCATTGATGTTTTTTCAGGGTTCTTGTATTCGTACTCTCCAAGTCGCCTGATCTCGTCTTTTATCTTGTAATACATACCCAGGTCAACGGAGTAAGTTTTTATATGATCCTGTATTTCTCTGTACTCGAGTTTGTATTTAAGCTCGTTTAAATTGTCCTTTGCAAGACTGCTTTTGCCCCAGTAAACTAAATACCATCCAATGACAAATAAAGCCATTATAAAGAAAATAAACAATACTGAGAAGGTTACTAATGAATGAGGGTTAATTGGTTCCATGATTTCTGTTTTTTTTAGTTTTTACAAAATATCCTTTACTTGTTAATCTTTTTGCTTTTGCGCATTGATGTATATAACTCTCCGTAAATCCTACCTCATTTACACAAGATATAACAGTTCTCCATCTTTTTATAAATCTCATTTTTTTATCATATAATGCAATCGGTGATCTATGATTTTGCGTGGAACACTTACGCCCTAATTTTACACCTTCCTTATATACATTATTGAACTTCTCATAAATAATTGAAGAGTCAGTTTTTTTAATCACCTTTAATCTTATAAGCTCAATCATTGCTTTTTTTATAACAGCCTCGTATTTCATTTCACTAACTTATATCGTGCAACGTGCTTAACCCTACCATCTGACATCACCGGAACAAGAGGAGCTTCAATCTTCCATGTTATACCCTCTTTTTTATACATCTTTTTTATATCATTTATTCTTGCGGATAATCTTCTGCATGAAAATAAATACTGAGCATCAAAATCCATTATAGACTTACCGCTCTCTAAATGCTTCCTGATTCTAATTTTCTGGCTTTCCATAACATCAAAATTAAATATAGTTTTTCGTAATAAATATGACAAAAGTCATGTTTCAATTAATTTACAACTTAATTTTTCAATTCTTTCGGGTGGATCGCATTGTGTTAATATATATTCAGCATCCACAACATGAAGAAATATATCCAGGTTATTCACATAACAGAAGTATTGCATTAATCCGATTTTCTTTCCAGTAATATCAGAAGTGTGAACAACCTCATAAAAGGCTTGTATCTGGTTATTATCGTATGTTACAATATCCGGCACAAAGTCAGTAAAATTAACCTCTGTATGAGCCGTATAATCTTTGCTTAACCAATTTCTTAAAGTGGCTTTTGCTGATTTATGTTTATATGATTCTTTATTTTTCATCTGCTAAAAAATGTTGGTTCATCTGTATTTACTGCTTTAAAATCTGGATCAACTTTCGGGATGCCATTATCATCTATGACAATACTAAACTTATCAAACTCCATAGCTCCCCGGATATAATCACAACTTATCTGACTTCTTGAATTGTCCGTTGTATCTTTTGTAACTGACATTAAACATTCGGCTTTCTTCATTATGGATGATCCTAAATGACCAGTAGCAAAATTGTCGTTTTTGTTCTGGTGAATAATTACGCAAATATGTAGGTTATATACTTTCGTCCACCTCATTAAAAGCGAAACAACCCGGGATGCTTCTATCTCATCATTTATTGCCATTGCTAAATCTGCAATTCCATCAATGACTATAAAACTAACATACTGACTTTTCTTTTCGATGAACTGATTAATAATATTGCACCTTTCAATAGGTGAATATTCTCTTAAATCGAATGCACCAAAATTATTTTTATGTTTCCCAGACATATCACAAACCCTTTTAGCTGTGATATAAGCATCGTAATTACTTTGTTCTGTATCAAATAACACAACACCAGGGCGGTTCGTTGGTAACTCTGCTCTTATCGTATAGTCTAATTCTCCGCCAGTACTTGCACAAGCCATAAACATAGTTGCTAAAAATGTCTTCTTTGCTTTTGATTTTCCATATATTGCGCTAAAATTACCAAGTGTTAATACCCTGGTAAACCTATTTTCTACTCCGTACTTAGTTTTTAATCGTATTACGATAGGAGGTTTTGCAACTGGTATTTCTGTATCAATATAGGCTTTCCTAATTATTTCATCTAACTGATCCCCAGTTTTTTCTTCCGGTTTTTCTTCTCTTGGTGTTTCTTTTTGTACATTATATCTGACTGCTAATTCTTTTGCAAACTGCTTAAAGTCTCCATTATAGTCAAGTAGTGTAATAACCTGAAACGCTGTATATGCTTTACAATCCTCAAAAGGATCTGCACTGGATGAAAAATTATAAAATATCCCGGGGGCTACCTTTCCCAAAGTAGCCGATATCCCTCTCTTCTTCCCGGGACGTAACCAATACCCCTCTCTTAACTCTGACCATCCGGCAGACCTTAAAGACTTTTCCATTTCATTTAATGCCTCTGGAGAACTGTTAAAAATATTCCCAGGCAAATCTTTATTTTCTTCTTCACGTTGTTTTACATCAGCATAAGTATTAAACGATTTACAAGCAGATAGTATTATTTCCCTTTCTTCTGGTGTTATATTCTTAATCTTTAAAACATCATTCCTTACAAACTTATATCCCGGTGTAGGATCAATACAAAAATAACCTCCCTCTCCCCTAGTTTCAATTAAAACATCCTTCTTATATTTTCGAGTAGTATTATCATATTTCGGCCTGCTCGCTAGTTTTTGATTACCTGCGATAACTGAACATCTATAAAGCAAATGAAACCCCCCGGAAGTTGTACTTTGAATTGGTAGTTTATATTTTTCATATATTGTCCTAACTTCCTCTATCTGTAAGAAGTCTGACATTACTTGTTTAGCATCTCCAAAGTGGTTATCAAAATCAATACATTCTAACCCACCGGAAATCTGACCA
>Ga0172381_10005612_pt1 | contig 12677 bp, 16 predicted proteins | sample Leawel6488metaG_FD_119754 | JGI IMG/M metagenome (GOLD analysis project Ga0172381, IMG submission 119754) | Leachate microbial communities from a municipal landfill in Southern Ontario, Canada - Leachate well 64-88 metaG | ecosystem: Engineered > Solid waste > Landfill > Unclassified | place...
GGATTTGTAGCACCCAAAGGAATGAAGTTTGTAAATGCAGATTACTCAAGTTTGGAACCTAGAATTTTTGCTTTCATGAGTGCAGAAGAAAACCTAAAAGATGTTTTTAGAAAAGGTTATGACCTATATTCCCAGGTTTATTGTGATGTTGTGGATTTTAGAAAGCAGTACTCTGCTAATCCAGAAGATGAAAATTATTTAAAGAAGAAAAATCCGGCAGAAAGGGTTCGAATTAAACCGATTGTATTGGGTATAGTATATGGAGAGAAAGATGGTCAAGTGGCTAGATTAATGGGTATGGTTGAAAAAGATGGGACTCCAATTTATGAGTCCGGAAAGTTAATCAGAGATTCATACTTAAGGGCATACCCTGGATTAAATCAATATATGCATAAATGTGAGGCGGATTGTATAAATAAGGGCTATGTCGAAACCTTAATAGGACGAAAAAGACACTTTGAGTTTGCCCCCTATGTAGCTAAATTGATTCTCGGAAAATATTTTAAGGATACTAAGGAAACTCATTCATTAAAGAAGAAACTATTTGATGAATTTATAAATACATCCAATTCAAAACTAAATAGTCCTGATGTTAAAATTGGGAATGCTATTATTTTAACAGAAGAAGGTTTAAAAGAATTGGCTAAAACTTTTAAGATTGATTATGCTAAGATTGTAAAAAAGGGATATTGGGGTTTAATTAAAAATTTAGCTAAACAGGAATATAATAATGCTAAAAATATACCAATTCAAGGGTTAGCATCGCATGTCACCAATAAAGCTTCAATTGAGATTGCTAGATTGCTAAAAAAGCATAACATAGAGGGATATGTATGCTTACAAATACATGATGAAATAACTTTATTGGTAGCAGAAGGACAGGCTGAAGAAGCTGGAAAATTGTTAAAACAAGCTATGGAGTGTAATCAATATGCGAAAAGATTAGATGTACCTATGATTGCGGAACCAATCATTTGTGATAATTTAAAGGAGTCAAAATAATATGAATAAAGCTGTAATTTTAGGATTCGTGGGAGTAAAACAGAGCGGAAAATCTACTGCTGTGTCTATCTTAAGAAAAAACTACCCCCAAGTCATAGAACTGATGTTAGCGGGTAAGTTAAAAGACGTCTGTTGCTCCGTATTTGGATTCAGAAGAACCAGTGCTGAGGATGGAGTTCTAAAAGAAAAAGAGCTAGACCCACCTGTGGTTTTAAGCAGAGAAACCCTTAAGAAAATTATGGAAGCTTATAAGGAGGATTTCCTTCGTTTGGGTTTGAATTATACCTACGATAAGCACATAAGACCCCATGTTGGTGTTGTATTATACAGTTTAAGACAAATTTTACAATATGTCGGAACTGAAGTTTTAAAACAAGTTGACCCCAATATACATTGTAATGTTCTGGCACAAAAAATAGAAGCGGGAAAAGTATATTCGATTTCAGATATGCGTTTTCCTGACGAATACGATTTTTTTCATACTGATGTATATGATTTAAAAGCTTTTTATGTTAAGAATAATAAAGCTGAAAATTTAGCTTCAGGGGACATGCACCCCTCCGAAAGATTAATCTTGACAACGGCTTCAAAGTGTGTTACAATAGATAATAATGGAACGCTAGAGGATTTTGAACGATTAGTTAAAAAAACTCTAACTGTAGTATTAGGAGAATAGATGCCATACATTAAGAAACATCACCGAGCTTATTTCGATGGATTAATTAGAGAATTTAACTCTACTTTGCTAATTAAAGAAGTGGGGGATAAAAATGGATTTACAGCGGGGGATTTTAATTACTTAATAACTAAATTTATTCAAGTTTTTTTAAATGAAAAAGGTTTAAATTATGAGAATATTAATAAAATAATGGGAATGCTGGAATGTGTAAAACAAGAATTTTATAGACGGGTAGCAAAACCATATGAGGATAAAAAAATAGGAGAGAATGGAGATGTTTAATTTATTTGGTATACTCATTGGAGTTCGTAAATTTCTAATTATGCTAATGTTTTTTGCGGTAATGGTTATTTTTAGAATTTACGGTTTAATTTCAGGAGATGAATTTGCCGGAAATCTACAGGTAGCAGTAGTAGCTTTTTTAGGAACTAATTTTGGGGAACACGCCCTAGAGTCTTTAGACCAATTTTTTAAAAGGAAAGAGCAGGAGAAAAAAGAGAAATGAGAGATTCTTTAGTATTAATGATTAGTGAATTTGAGAAAGGATTTATGTCTCCAGATGATAAACCTATTGCTGTATATAGGGAAAGTTATTTATTGAGTATGTTAGAAGATAGTTATTGTACCTATACTAACCACTGTCATAGCAATATTATTTTAAAAGACGGCTCTGTGCTATGTGACTATAATCAAATTAAGCTTAAAAGAGTGGAAGTTTTGCTAGTATCTAAATTAAATTGGCTTTGTAGGTTAAAGGTAGGGGATGTTTGTAAAGCTAATAAAATAAAAATACCCCAAAAGATTAAAGTGTACTTTTTTAAACAGTTAAGAACCATACATAAAAAGATTGCAGAAAACGAAAACACTTTTATTTTTATTAAGGATAAATACATTATGTTGGAGACTTTGGATGGGAGTACCCAAGAAATACTTATATCAAAAAAAATTAAAGATTATCCAGAGCATATAGTGAATATTATGATAACAGAAGCATTTACTGGAGTTTATAATGGAGATGACAGCGATTTGAATGAACGCAAAGAAACTTTTCTTAAAAGGGTATTTCGATTAGAGGAAGATTTCATTAGTATAGATATTCCTAGATATAAGGAAGTTCTTGAGGAGAAAAATCATGATAGGTAAAACCATAAAATATGTCATTTTAGGCATCGCAATAGTTTTAGGTTTGTATTTTGGTCAAAAGATTTTGGATATGTTCTATGAAAACAAAAAACTGCATGAGGATTTAATCAATACTCAACAAAAATATGAACAATTAAGCGAGACTTCAGCTAAGTTAGAAATTCAATACCGAGAGGAAAAGGAACTTCAAAAGATTATAGAGGAAGATTGGGCTGAGGAAAAATCAAAACTTGAAGGAAAAGTGAAAATTTTGGCTCAAGCAACTTTTTCACTTCAGGAAAAGGAAAGATTAACTAACCAATCAGATGTTAATGAAAATGGTAAATACAGTTTGAATGAAATTAGATTTAATGATGGTCCACCACTAGGTTATGTTCTAATTTATAATGATGGCAGAGTAGCCAGTAAACTTTATGATTCCGAAATACAAGTTAATACAATAGTAACTAAAGATGATAAAACCGGAAAATATAATATAGCATCAAAGGCTGATTATGTACTCAAAGAGAAACCTCGAAATATTGATAATAATGATTGGTTGGATAAAAAGTATGCTTTACCAATCACAGGTGGAATTGCAACCATAGACCCGGTTGAAGAAATCAGAATAGCTAAAGCCCGATTTTACCTTTTTGCACCAAGAATTGGTGGGGGAGTTCATTTTTACATTGATAATGTAGTTCCATATTTAGGTGTATCTTTAGCTGGAATTGGGGTATCAAAAAGAGACTTAAGTTGGAAATTTTTAGAATTTGGGGTTGAATATAGTAAAGATACTAGAATCGGCTTATCCTTTACTCCAATTTTGTATAGACCTTTTCCAAACATTCTGAGCAATACATACATTGGTGCTGGTATAACTTGGAACGAATTTAGAAAGAAATATTTTATAGGGTTGAATGTAGGATTTTAGTTGACAAATTATTAATTATGTGATATTATAGTTATAAGGAGTGAAGTTATGCAATACGAACAGGTTAATCAAAAGATTAAAGAAGCTTTGTTACTTATTGAAATAGGTAGAACAGGCTTCGCTGAAGCCAACGATAGGGCTACTAAATTTTTGATAATTGTCGCCTTATTAGGAGATTATCTCTATGAAATAGATATGGAGCTTGTTAAACTTAAAACTCTGAAAGATGCGTCATTTTGTGAAGCTATCAGTGAAGTTCCTTCTATAGATAGTACTGGAAATAAAATTAAAATGACTGTTACTGAGAAAAAAACTTATGTGAATGGGTCAAAAAGTTATACAGATAATCGGGAAGCATATGAGGAATTAGAGGCATTAAAAACTTGGATTCAGGGTAATATGAAGATATTTTCCGATGCCCATATACATTATCGCCAAATGGCAAGAAATGAGGGGAATTAAACATGTCAAAATTTAATTTTAAAAAAACAATCTCTGCAGTACAGAAATCTCTAGGCAAAGACCAGAAACGGTCTAATCAATTTGGGTTGGGGAATTCCCTAACCGCAATAAGTAATGACCCCAAGGATTATGTAGTTATGCCCGATTGGTGGCAAAAATCTTTTGGAGTTATGGGTTTACAATTTGGTAAGATATGTCAAATTGCAGGGGATTCAGATACAGGAAAAACATCGTTAGCTTTGGAAGCAATAAAAAGAGCGCAAGAGCAGGGTATAGCGGTAATTTATGTAGAGACAGAAGGTAAAACTGGACCCGAAGATTTAAAAAACAAAGGAATTGACCCAGATGGGGTTATGATAGTATCAACCAGTATCACGGAAGAAGCATTTGATGGTGCTATTCGTTTATGGGAACAATTTTTTGAGGATTATCCCGAGGAAAAATTGCTATTTGTGTTTGATTCTTTTGGTAATACGGTTTCAATGAGGGATTCTGAAATAGACATGACCAAAGAAAGTGCTAAAGTTGGTGGAGCTTCTAAAATCAATAGACTTGGACTCAATACAATGATAGCAAAAATGCAAAATGACCCAGTAGCTTTGTTAATCGTGAATTATACTTATGATAACATAGGTTCAGTTGGTAAAACGGCTGCTGGTGGTAAGGCATTATCTTTTTTTAGTATGATTACCTTACAATCGTCTCGAATAGGCTGGATTACGGCTGTAAGAGGGGGGGTTAAAGTTAAATTGGGGGCTAAAGTGCGTTGGAAAGTTTTCAAAAATCATTACGCTAAATCATTAATTGATGATAAAGGAAAACAGATTCTACTTCCGGATGCAATTGATTTGACTATTACAGCAGAGGGTATAAATCCAGTAGATAGTTTAAGTAAAATAAATGCTGAGGAGTAAACATGAGAACTCGAGTAAAAAATATTAATGTATATTACATAGCATTAATGCGAGATGAAACTCTACCTAAATTACCGTATTTAATTAAATTTGGAAATCAGCAACCTTTTTATTTTGAGATTCCTTATTTGCATATTTTTCCGGAACAAGAGGAGAGTATTCTTAAGAAAGAAGTACTTAGAGTTTTTGTGAAAGAATTGGGTGATTTTGTTAATCTTAAATTAATACGGGGTCAAGTGGTTGAGGAAACTGAATGAAATTTACAGTTATTGGAGACATTCATGCCACGCTGAAAGACCGGGATAAAGTTAATCATCTATTTGATATAATTGAAGAAATGGGTAATCCTACTATTTTACTGGGGGATTTATTAGATAATAAAGCCATAATTCGGGCTGAGTGTTTGAATTTATACTACAAAAGATTCAAGGAATCCAAGTTAGATTTTATTGTATTAGTGGGAAACCATGATTTGATTTCGTTGGACTCTACGGAACATAGCCTAGAGACCCTAAAAGAACTCAAAAATGTTACCGTTGTGGACAGTCCCGTGGTACTAGAGGGTATGTATTTTGTGCCTTATATACATGATTTAAAGCGATGTAAGGAGGTAATTTATCGACCTAATGGAGTTAGATTTGGATTAGGTACTTTGTTTATACATCAAGGTATAGTAGGTTATGATTATGGGAATGGATATCTAGCAGAAGATGGGATGACTAAACACGATATTATGAATTATTCTCGAATTATAGCGGGACATTTTCATAAATTTCAACAGGAGAATAACTTAGAACATGCACTTAAGCAAAAAGGGAGTTTAACTTTTCTAGGTACACCATATAGTAACTCTTATGGAGAATCTGACCAAATTAAGTACATCGCAACTTATGATTCGGAGATTGATGAGTTGAAACTCATTGAAACGGATTTTCCTAAGCACAAAACTATAGAAGTTAATTTTAAAGATACAACTAATTTATTAAATTTAAATAATAAAGATATATATCGATTAATCTTAACTGGAACTCAGGCTGAAATTGATTCTTTTCCTAAAGAAATGTACTCAGGTATGAAAATAGTGGAAAAACCCATAGATGATTTTGAAACTAATGTAGCTATAGATGAAACCTCCGATAATACCCAACAATTTGAAAAGTGGGCTAGGGATATAAAACAACTTGACGAAGAAACTATAAATATTGGATTGGAAATAGTCAGGAGTTGTAAATGATTAAAAAACTCCGCATTTCTAATTTTCAATCTTGGGAAAAGCTGGAATTTAATATAAATTCCGGAATAACTTCAATTGATGGTTATAACATAGATGATGATTGTAGTGAAGGTTCCGGGAAATCCGCAGTAATTAATGCACTTTGTTGGCTTGCTTATGGTGAAATTCCCAAGGATGTCAAAGTAGATGAAGTAATTCGTAGAGGACAAAAAGGTTGTTCGGGGGTACTTACCTTAGACCACCCTGTTTATCAAAGCATTAATCGGTCCCGCAATCCTAATCAGGTTTACTTACTTACTAATTCTGGAGAAAAGATTACAGGGAAAGATGCCCGAGAAACTCAGGAATTAATAAATGATATTTTAGGTATGTCATTTAAAACTTTTTGTATGTCCTGTTATTTTTCTCAAAATCAACATAGTAAATTTATCTCAGCTACCCCGGAAGAAAAGTCTAAGATTTTATCTGAGATTCTGAATCTTTTAACTTTTGATAAAGCTTATAAAAAGGCACATGAGCTACTTAAAATCGAAAAATCTAGTTATGACTCCCTTATGACTACTCGTACAAGTTTAGAGGTCGAGCAAAAACATATTGAGGAATTAATAGATATAGCAGATAAAAGGATTGTAGAGAGAGAGGCTCAGGCTCTAAAGAAGATTAAAGAAATTGAAACTAGAATTTTAGACCTAAATTTATCTATCACTAATACGGCTGATAAAATAGATAACTTACTCTCCCTTGAGTTAGACGATTCGGACATCTTAGCTAACCTTGCCAAATTAGAAAAAGATAAAGTTGTACAAGAAGAACTTAGACAAGCTTTATTAGTCAATATAGGAAGTGTGGATGAAAAAAGACAATTCAAGATAAGACTACAGACTAGCCAGCAAAGTCAGTTAAAATCTTTAGAAAAGGTAGCCCGGGATTATACTAAGTTAGAAGCGTTTATAGCCAATCCTACTAAGGTCTGCCCCACTTGTGGTACCGTTTTAGAAAAAGCGGATACCTCCCATGCGATTATAGAACTGGAAGGACTAGGCAAGAAAATAGAGGATTTAGGTACAGACCTGGATGCTTTAGAAGAACAAATTAAAGCCGAACCAGTATTCAGCTTAACTCAACTACAAAGTGAATTAAGTAAGGTAGATGAAAGTTTGAGGGATTTTAGACTTTCTATAAAAACCGAAAAAGATAAATTATTAAAAGCTCAGAATATTAAAAACCAGATTGAGTTGCTAAAAAGACAAGTAGAGAAAGATGCCGGTAATTTAAGTAAGGAACAGGATTTATTAGAAACTGCTGGTTGTTGTTTAATTGATGATTTAATTGAAGAAAAGGCGAGATATCAAGTAAAACTTGACACCTGTATTGAGAATCGAGGTACCACGGATGTTTTATTAGCTGAAAAGCTATCTTATATGAATAGGCTAGAAACACTAAAGGTGGGATTTAAGGAAACTAAGAGTTACGTTTTTAATTCAGCTCTTGGGGAACTAACTAGAAAATTAAACAAATATGCTTCTGCTTTGTTTGAGATGCCAGTAAAAGTTAAATTTAATAACGATGATATGAAAATAACCACTTCAATTAACCTAAATGGGGATGAATGTAGTTTGGGAACTCTTTCAGGGGGACAGGGTAGCCGAGTATCATTAGCTTGTGATTTGGCTCTAGCGGAGATGGTATCAACCCGGAATAAAGGATTAGACTTAGCTATCTTTGATGAACCCTTTCAAAATTTCAGTGAATCTTCTATGTTAAAATCAATCGAATTATTTCGTGGTTTGAAGAAACCTATTATAATTATTGAACATAATAGTATAGTTAAATCAATTGTTAATAAAACATTTTCCGTCAAATTGCAAAAGGGAGTTAGTACAGTATCATGAGAAAACCCACACCAACTCAATATTTATTTAAAAGAAAAACTGTTATTAAAACTATAACTTGGAGAGTCATTTCTATTTTGTTGGGATTCAGCATGAGTTTGATTTTCGGATTTTCGAGTAAAGATGCTACAGTATTTACTTTAGTGTTTAATTTTACAGCTATGATTTGTTATTATATGCATGAATTAGTTTATCGTCTCATAAAGTATAAAAGAAAATACGGGAAGAAAAATGCCAGTAAAGTATTACAAAAATAAAGAAACCGGAGAAGTTAAACGAACTTTAAAGGGTTGCCCCAAACCAGAGAAGGATTGGGAAGAAGTAATTAAAGCTCCATCTAGTAAAACTATGGAATGTTCGGATGAAACTACGGGAAAGTCTAAGATTAAGGGGGTTGATAAGACACTCAAAGAGAGAGCCAGGAATCATAGTCGGGACACCGGAATAGATGACCTCATTCAAATTAATCGAAATGCCGGGTCAGATGAGAGTGCCATTAACCAAAATTTTCTTAATGAAAAGGGTGAAAAAAGACGTAAGGTTGATGATATATGAAAAAGTTATTAAGTTTAGATTTAAGTACAACATGCACGGGATATAGTACCTTTGATATATCTAATAAGAAATTGCTAACTTATGGGACTATTAAACCCGTGTTAGATAAGAATCAAAAAAAATTAGTATATCCAGAGATTCAATTAACTAAAATGTTGTTTTTAGCTAAAATCATACATGAGTTAATAATAACGGAAAATCCAGATATTATATTAATTGAAGAAATAGCCGGTTCCAAACAAAGACTTGGACAAAAGGTTTTAGATGGATTACACTGGATTTTACTTTTAGTGATAGGAGATTACATACGAAAAGTTCGTTACATGGATGTCACAGGATGTAGGGGTTGGAGATACTTGTTAGGTTTAAAATTATCGGAAGCGGATAAATCAAATAATAAAGAGAATAAAAAATTGAATAAAAAACTTAAAAGGGGAACCAAAAAACTTCCAATAGTTACAGCAAAACATTTAGCTCAGAGAATAGTAAATAAGGTCTATAAAACTACCTTTGACGTTAATGTAGATACACAACATGCTGATATTTGCGATTCTATAGCTATGGCTTATTCTTTTTTAACACATATATTGAAATAAAGACCTTGCATTTTTATTCAAAACCTGATATACTATATAGTAGGAGGTTTGTCACTTGTATTTATACATAGGGGGATAAACTTTGAGTAATATCACTGAGTTGCAGACCAAGATTGCGGAGATTCAAGAGTTAGTTAGGGAAAAACTAGAAGCTGGTTTTACGATAAATGACCAAAAAACCTTTAATATTTGGTTTCAAATGGTAAAATTACAGGCGGATTTACTGGAGGCTATGCATGGCAAAGAACCACCAAAACAACGACGAAAGAGCGAGTATGATTAATGAGGGAATTAAATTTCTTTATGATAATGAGAACTTAAATTCAACTCCGGTTATTAATCACTTGTATATGAACATATATCGAGTATCTTGGATAATAAGAGAAGCTGAATTAATTATGGATACTAATGAAAAACTCATTTCTGTATATGTTAGATTGAATTGGTTGAGAATTTTTAAGTTTCTAAAAAAGAAAATATTTCTAAGAATAATAGATGGGGTCCAGGGTGTTCTACCTAATTTCGCTGTTCGAGTGACAGCTAATTATCAAGCCTGGGCGAAAGAAGTAGAAAAAGCTAAGGAGAAAGCTAAGGAACCAGAGAAAGTTTCAGAAATTTTTAATTTAGTGGAGAAGGAATAATGGATAATAAAAAATTAATTTTATTTCCGGAAAAGTCTAAAAGGGGAGTAACCGTAGAAGAACTTCAAGCTACTTTTATAACAGAAAGTGTCACTTTTGCGGAATTAGCTGAAATGTATGGTTTACCAGAATCAACCATAAGAGCTGTGGCAAAAGAATCGGAATGGATTGAACTCAGGAAGGCGTATATCCGTAGTGGGGTAGCTAAAATTCAGAATTCCCAGATTCAACAGGCGGAAAAATTATTAAGTTTAGAAAATGGTTTTAAAAAGCTCAAACTTATTCAACTAGAGAGTCAAATGGCTTCTTTTAGTGCCTATTATGCTAGATATGGACATTTGTATAAAGTTTACCCAGGAACCGAAGAAATTCTATTAGATACAAATGGTTTAGCTATACCGCTAAAAATTCCAGACATTTCTAAGGAAATTAAGGATTTAAAAGAGTCTATTAATATTGGAGATGGCATCACTAAGATACTGGATAGATTGGAACAGTTAATGTTAATCGGTCAACCGATAAAGGCATTAGAGGCTCCGGATGAAGTTGATATTTCTGAATTTGAAGGTGTATTTGAGAAAAAACCAGAAGATATAATCTATGAGGATGATTCGGAGAAATAATGTTTGATTTAGAAAAATTAGAAAAACTCTCCGAAGCTAAGTTTGATGCTCTTTTTGTGGAATTACACAAAAAAATCATAGAAAATCCACTTCAAAATTTCATTGAAGCTCAGGGATTTGTGGGAATGAGTGTAACTTTAGGTCAGCGAGTTTTAATTAAATTGGTAATGAATCAAGAATTAGATTCCACTACTTTATATCCAGTGTATAAAGAAGATTTCACTAAAGAAGAATTTAGTTTACTTCAAGATACAACTACAGAAACTGATTTGTATGAGTATTTTACGGGAAAGATTTATGACTTTAGTAAAGTAAATAAGATTAGAGATATTTCGCTAATCGTAGGAAGAAGGGGAGGAAAAACTCTCATAGCATCCATTTTTGCAGTTTATGTTGCTATAAAAAAGAATTGGAAACCATTACTGGGACGTAAGAAATTTGCTACAATTTTGGTTCTGAGTCAATCCAAAGAATTTTCTGATGAAACCGTAGCCGAAATACGAGCTGTAATTGAGGATTCACCCATATTAAGTAGGCTACTGAATAAGAAAGCTAAAAATACATTTAATACTATCAATTTGAAGATTCCTTTTAGGGATAATTCTGGAAAAATCACATATTCCTATGTTAGAATTAGAACTAATGCGGCATCGTCCAAATCTTCCAGAGGTTCAGCTTGTCCAGCTATTTTATGTGATGAAATCGCTTTTTGGGGTTCTGAGATGGATAGCAGGGAAACTGCCAAGTCAATAGTTAGAGCATTGAAACCTAGTATGTTGCAGTTTGGCAGAGAGGGTATGTGGATTGAAATCTCAACCCCTAATGCTAAAAATGGTTATTTTTATGAAAAATACGAAAGACGAGAGGAGTTTTCTGGAAAGTATTTAATCTTAAAAAGCCCCTCTTGGGTTTTTAATGATAGATATGATACCGAAGAATTTAGGGATGAATGGAAAGAGGACCCTGTAAATTTTGACAGAGAGTATCGAGCTAATTTTTTACAATCTATAAGTAACTTTTTTAATATCGCATCAATAGATAGTGCTATTATGCTAGGTACGGGAGTAATACCCCCCGCATCCAAACTTCAGGGAGTTCGGTATGTGTGTACTATAGATTCAGCCTTTAAAGGGGATAGATTTACAGTTAATATTTTAGGCAAATGTGGAAATAAGATAAGACAATATGCAACTTTGGGGTTTATGGGAACTCCACATAATCCGGTAAAAGCTTTTGATGTAGCAAAAGCTGTTAGAACTCTGAATAAGTCTTATGATTTTGACCAAGTTTTTGCAGACCAATTTTCTTTTAATCCACTAAAAGAGATTTTTTCTCAATTTAATTTAACTTTAACCGAATTGACTTGGAATAATACTTTTAAGCAAAAAATATATAAGAATCTCAAGTACTTATTCGATTCTCAATTAATAGATTTGCTAGACCATACTTTGACCGTAAAGGAATTGAAAGAACTTCAAGTGGAAGTAGGTGTCACAGGTAGAATTCGTATTGGGCATTGTTTGGGTGGTCATGATGATTTTGCGGCTAGTTTAGCTATGGGAGCTTTTATTTTAGTTCAAAATGAGGGATTGATAGAATCCAACGCAGAAGTAATAAATACTGAAAAAACCTACGGAATTCAAAGGGATACAAATGGAAGATGCTTTGATGCACCCCCACCTGAATTGTTATCAGATGAAATAGGATATTCAGTTTTAGATAATACAGCCGATTACACGAAAGACCCCAAAACGGGTAAATTGATGAGAATCGAGGACTTAGAAGATGCTGAATTTGATGATATGGTAGATGACGATGATGATACTATGATATAATTTTATAGTATAATAATTAAATTTAGGAGATATAAAATGAGTATAAAATCAAAATTATCAGTAAGTTGGCAGAGTTATCAGGGAAATTTAACTAATGACCCGGCTGATGTAGATAAGATTTCTGGTTATGTAGAAGAAGATTCAGTTACTCAAGTTTTTCGAACTAGAGATGCGATTGCAGATGAAAC
>Ga0172381_10005614_pt1 | contig 12676 bp, 8 predicted proteins | sample Leawel6488metaG_FD_119754 | JGI IMG/M metagenome (GOLD analysis project Ga0172381, IMG submission 119754) | Leachate microbial communities from a municipal landfill in Southern Ontario, Canada - Leachate well 64-88 metaG | ecosystem: Engineered > Solid waste > Landfill > Unclassified | place...
AAAAAAAGGGACAAACAAAAATGGTTGTTCGTAACGATTCCACCGGTCGCTTAAAAACACTGTAGGCGGTTTTGGAAGATTACGCAAACATCCTGCCTTCCATATCGGAAAGCGTGCGGCTGAAATCCAGACGGACTTTCTCGATGGCGGCCAAGAAGTCCTTGCGGGAGATGGCAGATCTCTCGTTCCTGATGGCATACATCCCGGCTTCCATGCAGATCGCACGGAGATCGGCGCCGTTCTTTCCCTCGGTCAGGTTTGCAATCTCCAAAAGGTTGACTGAGTCTTCCATCGTGAGAGATCTCGTATGGACCTTTAATATGGAGAGCCGGCCTTCTTCGTCCGGCAGCGGGATCTCAATGATCCGGTCAAATCTTCCAGGACGTAAGAGCGCCTTGTCGAGGATATCGATACGGTTTGTTGCTCCGATGATCTTCACGTCGCCCCGGTTCTCAAAGCCATCCATGCCCGCCAGGAGCTGCATGAGGGTACGCTGCACCTCACGATCGCCGGATGTGTTCGCCTCGGTCCGTGACGCTCCCACCGCGTCGATCTCATCGATAAAGATAATGGTCGGGGCTTTCTTCTTTGCAAGATCGAAGAGCTCACGAACGAGGCGGGCACCTTCCCCGATATATTTCTGGACAAGTTCGCTCCCGACCACCCGCATGAAATGGGCATTTGTCTCGTGGGCGACAGCTTTTGCGAGCAGGGTCTTTCCCGTCCCGGGCGGACCGTGGAGCAGCACACCTTTTGGCGGTTCAATCCCGATACGGGTGAAAAGTTCGGGACGCTTTAACGGGAGCTCGACTGCTTCGCGGATCTCGTTTATCTGATCTTTTAAGCCACCGATATCCGTGTAACTCTCTTGCGGTGAGTCCACGAGTTCCATGCCGTAGACCTGTGCATCGAAACTACTCGGCAGCAGTTCGACAATCGCAAGCGACTGCTGGTTGAGCGTGCAGCGTGCCCCGGCCTTTAAGTCCTCCGGGTTGATGCTCGGTGAACTCCGCACGAGAAATCTGGGCCCGGCGCTGCTCCTGACAATGACACGGGATGAATCGATTACGTCTACGACCGTTCCGATAATCAGCGGAGGGCTCCGGAGCTGTTCGCTTTCGCTCTTGAGCTTCCGGACTTCGCGTTCATACCGGATCTTCTGGGTCTCGATATAGCGCTTGTCTGCCTCTACCTGCCGGAGCTGCTCGCGGAGCTCGAGGTTACGTGACTCAAGATTGCTTACCCGATCGAGCATCTGGGTCTCGATCTCGTGTTTGTCACCCTCGATCTGCTGGAGCTGGTCACGCAGCTGCTCGCTGAGCGTGCGGTACAGCCTGCATAATTCTTCCGGGCTCTGCGGTTCAGCGGTATCTCGGAGAATATCTGCCACGAGAGTTCCTCAAATAGGTATATAGGGAAATCTGCATATAAAGTGTTTGTGAGATTATGCAGTGCGAAATGTGTGGAGAAACGATTCGCGGCATCCCGAAGCTGATCCGTGTGGAGGGCGCAGAACTTCAGGTCTGCGCCCGGTGCGGGAAATTCGGTACCGAGGTCCAGCAGCCCCGTCGAACTGACGTGCAGCGGCCGGCTGCCCGGCCCGCCCAGGGGGCCCGGGCACCAGCGATGACGGTTCCCGCACAGCGGAAACGGGACATGTTCGATTATATGGAGGGCGATATTGTCGAGGATTATGCGGAGAGGGTTAAAAACGCCCGTATGGAAAAGGGACTCTCCCAGAAAGACCTCGCCCTGCAGATGATGGTGCGGGAACTCTTAATCAAAAAGATCGAGAAGGGAGAACTGATCCCGGAAGAGGAGGTCAGGAAGAAACTCGAAAAGGTGCTCGGTATCAAGCTCGTCGATGTACTTTCGACCGATGCGGAGAAGAAGACCCAGGCGAAGATCACTCAGACGCTGGGTGACCTGACCGTGATCCGGAAAGCAAAGAAATAACGCCGGGTATTTTCCCGCACCCTTTTTTTATTCAGGAGCCCGTCTGCCATATTCGTGGAGATCGCGGGAAAACACTTTTTTTCAGGAGCGTGGGTACGGGAAACCAGGGGAAAGTCCCGATCGGGGTCATGTTACCGGCCCTTGAAGAGAGATACGAATATTCATACTGCCTGCTCTTTTAGGGCTACACGTTAGTGCCTGATCTAGTTTTCCAGGAGGTATGTCCTCATAACGCCCGGATCCTTCCCCTGAAAGGTACCTGACAAGGGTCTGTTTCGCAAGAGTACATCCCAAGTTTCTTCATGGACTAAAGAAAAGAGAAATTACCGAACGCCCGGTCAGGAACGGATATGATCTCCATTTTGTATGTGGATGATGAGCCTGCCCTGCTTGAGATCGGAAAAGCCTTCCTTGAGCAGGACGTCCTGTTCAGCGTTGACATTATTCCCTCTGCACCGGCCGCACTCGCACTCCTCACTACAAAAAAATACGATGCCATCATCTCCGATTACCAGATGCCGGACATGGACGGTATCGAATTTTTAAAGCAGGTAAGAGCGGTGGGAAATACCCTCCCGTTTATCCTTTTTACCGGACGGGGCCGCGAAGAGATTGTGATCCAGGCACTGAACGAAGGGGCAGATTTCTATCTCCAGAAAGGCGGAGATCCCCTCTCGCAATTCACCGAACTCGCGCACAAAACCCGGCATGCCGTCAAGAAAAGATGGGACGAGGCCAGTATTCGCGATCATGAGCGTCGTGAAGCAGATATCATCAATTTCCTGCCCGATGCGACCTTTGCCATCGATAAATCGGGAACCGTCATCTTCTGGAACCAGGCAATGGAGGAGATGACCGGGGTACTGGCATCGGAAATTATCGGAAAAGATAATTCTGAATATGCGATTGCATTGTACCACGAACGGCGCCCGCTGCTCATCGACCTCATCATGGCCCCCAATGAACCGTGCAAAGACCGGTATATCTATACCGCCCGCGACAACCGGATGCTGACTGCCGAAACCACCTTTCAGGGACCTGACGGGACCCCTGTCCATCTCTGGGGGAAGGCCAGCCGTCTTTTTGACGAGAACGGCAATCTCGCTGGTGCAATTGAATCTATCCGGGACATCACCGAACGCAGGAAGGCAGAAGAAGCACTTGCCGATAACCGGCGTATGCTTGATACCCTCATGCACAATCTGCCGGGCATGGTCTACCGGTGCCGTAACGATCCGGACTGGACCCTCGAATTTGTGAGCGGGGGGTGCCGTGATCTCACCGGGTATGATCCTGTGGATCTGATAAACAACCACCTTGTGTCGTTTGGATCCCTCATCGTCCCGGAAGAAAGGCAGTATATATACGATGAAATCCAGAAATCTGTCGAGAGCCTGCACCCGTTCCAGCTCGAATACAGGATCACCGATAAGACCGGCCGGATACGGTGGGTCTGGGAGCAGGGGCGGGGTGTCTTCAATACCGAAAACGAACTTGTGGCGCTTGAAGGATATATCACCGATAGCAGCGAGAACAAGCAGGCATCAGACGCACTTCGCCAGGCAAACAGGAACCTCAACATCCTGTACGGTATAACGCGGCATGATATCAACAACCAGATCCTGGCCCTGAATAGTTTTATCGATTTACTCCATGAGAAAACCCCGGATCCAGCACTTGACTACTATTTTACCTGGATCCTGCAATCGATTGCCCGTATTTCTACCATGATCCGGTTCACCAAAGAATATGAATCGATCGGCATCACCGCTCCCGCCTGGCAGGATCCACGCACGGTTGTGGATACTGCGATACAACAGGCCCCGCTCGGGAAGATCCCGGTAAAAAACGATCTACCTGCCGGAACTGAAATATTTGCCGACCCGATGATTGTCAAAGTCTTCTATAACCTCATGGATAACGCCGTACGATATGGGGGGAAGATTACCGCCATCCGGTTCTTCCTGGAACCCCGGGATGGCGATCATATCCTCGTATGCGAAGACGACGGATTTGGCATCCCGTGCGGGGATAAGGAAAAGATTTTCAACCGGGGTTTTGGGAAGAACACCGGCCTGGGGCTTTTCCTCGCCCGCGAGATCCTGTCCATCACCGGCCTTACCATCACGGAAACCGGTGAAACGGGGCTGGGTGCACGGTTTGAGATAACCATACCCCCCGGGGTATTCCGGCTTTGTGAAGTGCAGTGAGATCCTGATTTGCCACCGGGAATGGCCGGTTTTTTCTTTTCTTTAAAATGCCCCGGTACTGCCGGCCGGTTTCAATTGGTTTATCGCAGGTATCTACCCGAAGGGTGTGAAGATCCGGGTGGTACCGGGTATTTCTTCACGACAAGCGTATGCGCATTCTTGCCAACTTTGTAGGAGTTCAAGCGTTCGAGCAGGTCGGGCGTATTGATCTTCATATCGATAAGTTCGGAGTAATTGAACGACTCATACGTCTTTTCTTGTTCTGTAGAAAAAGACCGACATAACAGATTCGCATTGGATTGCCCAGGTGGAACTGAACAACCTGATTACACCATCGCGAATATTTACCGGCGAGATGTACGATCTCCGTACCCTTACCCGGAGCAGGGAATTACTGGTCCATAACCGGACTGAACTCAAGAATAAAATTCACCATCTTCTCGATAGTACTAATATCCGTTTGTCTTCAGTGTTATCGGATTTATTCGGGAAATCCGGGTCAATAATCCTTAAAGGACTTGCACAGAACAAATCTCTGGACGCGATCATTGAGTCACTTCCGAAAAAAATGAGAGGCCACGCGGACATAATTCCTGCAACGTTACCTGCTTCAATCTCCCCGGTTGTTCTTGTTCTTCTTCAATCATACCTCAAACTCGCGGATGATCTTGATGCCGAGATCAAACTTCTTGAAGGTCGGATACGAGAATCCCTGGCAAACAAATCCCGGGAGTCATCATAAGCCGGTGATTGGCAGGGCGGTTACTTATGCTTGTGGCACGTGCTGTTTATCGTCGGGACTTGGCAGGAGTCAGGCGCTGAGCGGGATAAGGATATCAGGTTACCCAGTGCAGCACGTTTCGTAACACGGACCAGCGGGGCTCGGTCGATCCGGGGATATTCCCGAGGACCCAGTAATCGTACTTCTTGTCCAGCATCCCGTAGTCCTTCTCCATCGTGATCCAGTAGTTGAGCGAGAGCAGCCAGGATTCGCTGCTGTCTCTGGCTACCGGGTACGCATACATCATCTGGTAGGAATCGTGGGGTTCGATGATCGCCACATCGTAGAATGGGTACAGCAGGGTCAGGGTATACCCTTCCTCGGCCGGAATCAGAAGGGCATCCGCTTTGCCATTCTCGAAAAACTCCTCCCGTGAGTCGATCGGGACGATCGTTGCCCGGGGAAGCAGCCCTTTGGCTACCTTCACAAGCGCCGTGTTGTTGAAGACTGCCACTCTCAGGCCGTCCATCTTCTGTACCGTATCCAGCTGAGTGAACTCTTCTTTTTTCCCGTCAGGCACTACGAATGCCAGGTGAACAGTGACAATGGGATCGGTAAACTTCATCTCGTCGAGCCGGTCCGTATTGACCATGACCGAAGACATGATGATGTCGCAGTAACCGCTGTTGAGGGAATCGGCGAGGGTGGCCCCCGTGATCGGAACAAAATCGATCCGGGAGACATTCAGGGACCGGGCAAGGTCGTAAGCCATCTCCACGTCATATCCCACCAGCGTGCCTTTCCCGTTAAAGAAGACGAACGGGACGTTGTTGCTGTTGTACCCGACCCGCAGTACACCCCTCTCTCTGATCTCTTTGATCTCATCTCTTGGACCGGGGCCCGGATGAGCGAGAGCCGGTACCTCCTCCGGGCGTAGGTAGACGGTCGTGTTCACGACCGAGTCCAGCCGGTTCCCAGCCGGATCAAGGGGAAGCTCGATCTGGGAGATCTGGTCGTCTCCATGATAGGTGCCGGCCAACAGGTGTGCGAAACCCGCATTCAACCCTGCGATCATGAGAACCGTCAGCAGGATGATGAGCAGGACGGACAGGATCGCCCTCTTCCACCGGAACCGGGCCCGGTTCGTCGTAAGGGCGATGCAGATGGTGGAAAACGAGAAGATCGATATAACGCTTAAGGGGGCCACAAAGCACTGGCGCAGGATCCCGGAGCTGATGTACAGGTTGAATGCGTCGGCAGGGAGGCGCATCAGGTTCAGGAGCGATATCACTGAAAACTTGGATGAGCCAAAGAAACTGGGAATCCCGACCACAACGAGCTGCACCTGCTGGATCAGGTCCAGCGGGTTCTGGTAAAGCCAGGCCACGAAGAGGATAAAGAGAAAGGGGACTAGCCCACCCAGCAGTGGAAAGGTATAGGCAACAGGCACCAGGATCTCGCTGTACGACCGTATATCTCCCCGGGCCGGATCCAGTTCCGTCCCGGTCCGATCCGCTACGCTTTCGATGTTGTTACCCGGATCCCGGGCCCGACCCGCGAAGAGCTTCTCCACCCCTTCGGAGATCTGCGGCAGGGTGATGAATTCCGTACCGGTCGAGAATGCAAGGAGCATGGCCCTGGACGAGGCAGCGAGGATGTCCCGGTAGCAAAAAGTCGTAAAACAGGTGACCAGCAGGGGCAGGACAACGAGGCCGAGCAGGACGGCGGCTACAGCGAGCGTGATCAGGAAGACCTGGAGATCCAGGAAACCCTCGATGGTTATGGTGCCTGCCATTACGGCGGTGATGACAAAGACGCCAACGGGAAATGTCCGGGAAAGAATGTGCGTCATGCGGTCGAGCGCCCGCAGAAGAACCCGGAGGAAGCTCACGATCGGCCCGCTCCCGTCATCCAGCATCAGGGCAAAGCCCAGGAACAGGCAGAAGAGAACGGTGGCCGGGATAATTCCGTCCGATAATGACAGGAAGGGATTTGCCGGGATGAACTGGTCGATGAGGTTGAGATCGACTTTACCGGCCAGGTCCTGGGTGCTGAAGAACGATGCCTCCTCCCGGGGGGGAAATGCCAGCTGGAATGAGAAGAATCCCACGACCCCAATGATCCAGAAGAGAAGGAGGACCAGGCCCGCTTTGAGCGCTATCGCTTTTGCAGTATCTCTTTTGAGGCTCCCGATACCGACAATAAGGGAGATCGCCACGGATGGAAGTATGGTGATCTGCCAGATCTTGATGAATGCCTCGCTGAACGGTTTCAGGGCCGAGCAGAGATCACCGAAGACAAGCCCGGTGAAAATGCCGAGAATGAAACCCACCAGTATCCAGGCTGTGAGGTTTAAGCGGGGCAGTCTCATGTTCATAATCTCCTTTCGGAGCCATGGTTTCAGGATCGGTATGGATCGCGATTCGCCGCGTGACAGCACACTCGATGGCCAGCTGCAATGGCACCCTGCACCCGAGTCCCTATGCAGCGTCAGCTGCGGGCCAGGCTGTTGGTGTAATCGACTATTACATCCTTCATCATCATTATGTTTAACCGTTCCTGCGGAAGAGAATCGGGAGATATCAGTCCACAGGGAAATGGTCCGGCAGCGGGAAAATCTCCTAAAAGAACCAAAATAAAAAAGGGGTTATAGGGTGGCACCTCCCGCGTTGCTTTCACGAAGACAACTGAAAGTTCAGGCAACGTCGGAAATTTCAACGCCGGAAATTTCCTGAAGGATGGACGGCAATTTTTCTTGGGCCTCTTCCTGCCTTACACCTTTAAAAGGGCTGCCTGCTTTTCAGGCAGATGTTCCCTTCCTATTCAGCCCGTATCCCGAGGAGGCGTCTATAGTTTTTGTCACCCCCAAACGGGGCTCCATTTTCATCGTGCCGTCTGCCTGCATGATCCCGACCATCGCTGAACCTGCTGCGGCAGCCGGGACAACCGGCTGGCATGTGCTCTCACGCCGGATCATCGTACTGACCCGGACGGGAGCTGCATTAACCGGAGTGCGGATGAGGCCGCAGGTGCCGGAGATGCGGTTCCCTGAACCACCGGTTCCTGTACCGGGATATCCGGACCTTCTGATTCTTGCCATACGGGCGTATTGCCGGGTCAACGATCCTAATCCCTGCAGAAATACACCGGTCATGAAAGCATCCGGATGTGTATCCAGTTTAATGAAACAGGTGATTAAAAAAGACGTCTGAAAGAAAATGGGAATCGTGGATTACCACGAGAACGGGCAGTACCATTTGCCGTAGGATGGGCATTCTGTTTTGTTACAGGCCCATCCAGTAACTACAACACCTGTCGAAGATGTTGCAACTCCTGATCCTGCAGCCGTGATCGGTGCGGTAATAGATTCTCCAAGTTTTTGACACATGGTTTAGTTCACTTCCTTTTTCTCGGATCCTCTTGTATGAGAGAGAGTGCAATGTATTATGCAAAACGGGATATACGTGGCGTTAAGTGAAAAAAAAACTGCACTAAAAAGTGCTGTTCAGCCCGGACTTTTTGCCAGGTAGGAATATCAGTTCCGTATAATGCCGCAAGAAGCCGGAATACTCGCCGCTCCCTCCCGCATAAGGGCCCGTATTTCCTCTCCCGACAATCCTATCCTGCCGCTCCCCTGTTTTTTTCGCCCGGTCACGCTGCCTTTGCCAGATGCACGATGGTGCTGCCCTCTTCGATATCCGCCTTATTATGGGTTACGATAATCACCGTCTTATCCTTCAGCTGCCGGATGACCTGATAGATGGACCGTTTGGATTCTTCATCAATGGAGCGGGTGAATTCGTCAAAGACAATCACCGGTGAATCCCGCAGGAGGACCCGGGCAAGAGCGGTCTTCTGCCTCTCCCCGCTGGAGAGATTGAGACCGTTCTCCCCCACACAGGTATCGTAGTGCCCAGGAAGTGTCTGTATCAGATCGTCAAGTCCTGCTTTCTGCGCAGCCGAAATAACCTCATCCCGTGTTGCAGAGAGGTTCCCGATCAGGATATTGTCGTAGATCGTGCCATCGAAGATCAGGGAATCGGAAAAGACAATCGACACATACGACCGGAGAGCGTCCCTGCGTACCAATGCGAGATCCGTGCCATCGATCGTGATCCTGCCGTGATCCGGGGAATAGAGCCGGCAGAGAAGGCGTAACACCGTGGATTTTCCCGACCCGTTATCGCCAGTCAGGTAATTGATCCCCCGGGTGAAATGCCCGTTAAAGTCCGTAAGGATGACCCGGTCGTCATACGAGAACCCGACATTCTCAAAACAGATCTCCCCTGTCCCGTCGGGCGGCAGGGGAACGCTGCCCTCCGCACCGGGCTCAAGATCCAGTACTTCGGCAATACGGTCATAGGATGCCTGGGAAGACTTGTAGGAATTCCAGAGGTCCGAAACCTGGAGGACCGGGGATAAAAAGAGGCTGACATATGCGACAAACGCGGTCAGGGTCCCAACCGTGATGGTCCCTGAAATGACGGCCATGCTCCCAAGAGTCAGGACAAGAAGGGTGGGAACGCTGTAGATGAGCATGGTGACCGCGGCACTTAATGAGGACAGTTTAATGACCGAGACCGTGGTATCGGAGAACTGCCGGAACTGCCGGTCGTAATTCTTCTCTGCCCAGCCCTCAAGGCCGAATACCTGGATCAGGGGGGCCGAGGGCAGGGTTTCCTTTAAGTAGGACTGTATGCCGGCATCCGCATCCAGTGCCGGCCTCTGGGCGGCTTTCATCCGTTTCCCAAACCAGGCCGATGAAAAGACAAAGAAGACTGCCGGCAGGATCACGACCGCTGTAAGGACGGCATCCATACTTACCATGATGGCGAGCGGCAGGATGATGCCAAGGATAATTACCAGGATCTGGGGGAGGGTCCGGATCGCGGTCTGGACAACCGTTGTCACATTCCCGGTTATCCGCGATAACAGGTCGCCGGTCTTGAACTTTTGCAATGCTGCGTATTCTGCCCGCTGGACATGAGAAAAGACCCGGGAAGAGAATTCCCGGTACAGGTCGATATACAGCGTCCCCTTTACCCGGGCGGAGAGGTAGTTTGAGAGGGCTGAGACGAGGAACACTCCTGCCATTGCGGCAAGCAGCGGGATGAGAAGAGAGGTGTTTTTCCCGATCAGTACGTCATCGATCAGCGACCGCATGATAAGCGGGCTGATGATGGCAAAAAGCATGCCGGAGACGCTCAGTCCGATGACGGCGATGTAGGTGAACGGCCGGGCCGAACAGATCTCCCGGAGAAGCCGGTTATACCTGTATCCCTTGCGTTGGGTCATTGCTGCACTAGGGTTTTACCCTACAGATCACTTGAGCGTTCCGGTTCTGATATCCGGATTACCGGTGCGGGTGTTCACCGGATTTCACATTTAGCCGGTACGTGAGGTCACGGCTGAGTATCAGGTTTGCCGGAGTATTATCTCGAAAACAGTGATCCCGTGAAAAGATTCTCCTTCTATCACACTCATTTTACTGCTTCTCTGCGATACCTGCAGCATGTTTTTCACTCCTCGCCAGAAATTTTATCTCAATCTGACAACATTGCAACGGGGTGTTATTATGAGCGCAAAAGCTCCGTTCATTTGCCCGAAGTGCGGTCATGAGGATATGATATTTCACGAAATCTGTCCCGAGTGCGGCCGTCTTTTCTTCCGGGATTATATCGATACCCGGGTGTATCCGAAGGATCCTGACCTTGCGGGCGTATGCACGAGTAAATTCTGGACATGGATCTTCCTGCTTCTGATACTGGGAGGCATTTTTATGGGTATTCTTTCCTTGTTTGGTATCATCAGGTAGATTACCCTCCACCCCGCAACAGAAAGTTGTCCGGTGTACCCGGGACGGATCGAATACGTTCGAACTGCTCGTTGTCGGGGGTGTACGGGACCACTCATTCCTGCCGGTTAAAACAAAAGAGAATCGCTTAATGCCATACATGTAAATACAGATATCCCATGAGTCCAGCCCCCCGTTTGCCAAAAAGTCGTCGCGTGAACAACGCCACGATCTGGTCCCGGGTTATTCCCGCCGTTCTCCTTCTTCTCGCAATTACCGGTATTCCGGCTGCGGCATCCTCTCTATCAGGGTGTTTTGGCTGCACGAACTGGAGTAATACCTGCGCCGCGTTCGAACAGAACAACGAAACGGCGTACAACAAGGCGATTGAAGCATCATTTGCACCGATTGCCGCGAATATGACACCGACTGCGGATTACCGCAATCTTTCGTGGACCTGGGCGTTTATCTCCCTCAATGCTCTCATGAAGGAGCGGTATGCATTTACCGAATGGCGGTCCGTGGATTTTGACGCGCTCAACAAAACATGGGAGCCCGTGGTTGCCGATGCCGAGAAGAGGCAGGACAAAGCAGCCTATATCCGGGCGCTCCGGGGATACCTGTACTCGATTCCTGACGGGCACGTGAACATGCTCTCGGAATCCGGCGATTATGGGGCAAAGTACGCCGACATCGGAGGCGGATTCGGGATTGCGCTGGTGCAGATCGATTCCGGCGAGGTTGTCGTGAGTTACGTGGCGAACGGGAGCGCAGCGGAGAACGCGGGGATCCGCTTCGGGGATACTGTGACTGCCTGGAACGGTGCGGAGATCCACGCGGCGGTCAATGCCACGCCGTATATCTGGACAACAAAGAAACCCTCCACAGAAGAAGGTATCGCCCTCCAGAAAACCCGGCTCCTGACCCGGGCCCCGGTGGGAACCACGGTCTCGATTACGATCGCCAGCAATTCCACCACCCCGTCCCGTTTTGTCAGCCTGAAGGCATACGATGACAAGTATGACAGCCTCATCAAAAGCAGTTTCTTTATCGGTAAACAGATCAACGACATCGGTAATGCGGACCCCTTGAATGGGATCACACCGCAGTTAAGCAACCAGACCGTGACGGCCCGGACCCTTCCGGGCGGGTATGTATACATTGAGATCCTCGAAGAGTCCTATAGCGCGTACCAGCCGTTTAAGGCCGCCATGCTCGCCGCGATCGCGAACAAATCTCCTGGAATAGTAATCGATCTCCGGTGGAATGGCGGCGGGGAGGACAACCTGGCATCCTGCTTTGGCGGCTGGTTCGTGGACGAGCCGGTCTTCTACGAGACTGCCACGATGTACGATCCCGGGACCGGGAAGTTTACGCCCCTCACGGAATCCTGGACGCAGCCACAGCCGGCCCGGTACGACGGCCCCGTTGCGTTGCTTGTCTCACCGGACGCGATCAGTTCCGGAGAAGGGCTGCCGATGGTGTTTACAAAGTCGGGCAGGGGTACAATCGTCTCCTGGTACGGGACCGACGGGGCGTTCGGGATGAACGGTTTCCAGGCGATCATGCCACTGGAGATGTATGTCCTCTTCCCGGCGGGAGCCTCGCTGGACCAGACCGGCACGATCCAGGTGGACAGCAATGCGTCGCTTGTGGGCGGAGTGGCGCCGACCGTCCGGGTACCGTTGAATAAGGATACGGTTGCCCGGGCAATGGCCGGCGAAGATGTCCAGCTGAAGTACGCGACAGAATGGCTGGACGGGGAACAGCTCCCGGATGCGAGTGCCACACCGACACAGAAGGCCGGGGTGGGAATGGCAGGAATCCTTGCGGCAATCGGGGGAGCGGTACTGCTCGCGAAGCGGAAGTGAGGGGGCCCGGCTGGATAACGGGCAGCCTCCTAAAAGTCACTGAAAAAAAAGTATCGGGAATTTTTACCATACTTGTCTGGATTCCGGTTTACTTTTTTGGCTCACCGGATTTGCTCATGTCTGC
>Ga0172381_10005615_pt1 | contig 12674 bp, 24 predicted proteins | sample Leawel6488metaG_FD_119754 | JGI IMG/M metagenome (GOLD analysis project Ga0172381, IMG submission 119754) | Leachate microbial communities from a municipal landfill in Southern Ontario, Canada - Leachate well 64-88 metaG | ecosystem: Engineered > Solid waste > Landfill > Unclassified | place...
CGCAAACCTTTTTTACCAGTTACATTTGCCATCCTATTACCTCCTTTAAGTTACTATTAAAAATCACGTCCTTCTTGTAAACCCTGACCTACCCCAGAATCATCTTCTTTTTCGGTTGTATCTTCTGGTTTGTAAAAACCTGATTGACCTTTTGGTAAAGGATTAGTACCTTTATTAAGTTGATTCTTTAAGTAAGCAGATGATTTAATTCCAGGTGCTTTCCTTATTGATTCAGCTATTTCTTTTTTTATACAAGCTAATATCGCATCTCCTCTTTCAACCGCACCATTAGTAGAAAATAGATATTTTGATTTTTTAGCAACTTCAGGAAAGATTGTTTTATTAACTACAATCCAACCTTTAATTATTGCATCATCAATAGACCTTTTCTTCTTATTTATCCAACGGAATGAAATTCTATCTTCATAGACTTTAAATTCTTTGGGTAAAGTAAGGCGATGTTCTCCTGGTGCGTATCTTTTTTCTTTCACCATTAAAACATCATCTAATGTTCTTGGTTGCGACTTCATCCTATCGGCAATATATCTATCATCTTCTGCTAATACTTGAAGGATAGGAGTTGCATCTTCTTTTTCCTGTATATCTTCCTTAATTACTTCCTTTTCCTTTTCTTGCTTAGTATCTAATGGGTTCATATTGAAATACCTCCTCTATCTCCTGATTTACTCAGGGTTCTGGCATAATCTTCATAAGACATACCGTTCTGGTCGCAAAAATCTCTTTGCTCCCGTGTTAATATAATTTTATTAGTAGAAGCTATACGACGTGAAGTAGGTAAAGAAGTACTTGAGGCACGTGCTATTCTACTAACCTCATTTTTTACTATCTCTCCTGTTTTACCTTCAACATCATAACCTCTTTTTCTAAGTTCATTTTCCATTTCATACATTACAAGTAAAGGTCCATCAGGAGAAGTTCTCCATCTGGGATTATTACTTAATATAGATTGGAATATTACTGATTTTTCAGAACCATCCTCGTTTAATTCTGGATGTTTAGAAACAACATTTTGAGCATTAGCTTCCATAGTTGTACGTACTTGTATTTTTTCCTGTTGTTCCTCAATATGTTTTTTCTCATCATTAAGTATCTCACGAGCTTTACGTTCTGCAAGTTTATTAACCGCTGCTTTCCAATCTGTTTGAGCTAACTTATCAATCTCATCGAGTTCAGTATTAACTTCTTGTTTAGTAGAAGAAGGTTCACTTACTACCTTTTGGCGCATTTCTTCAATTTCCCTACTCATCTTTTGGATAATCCTATCTTGTGCAAATACTTTATTACGCCAAGATTGGTCATCAGTAGATGGTTTAGGTTTAATTACCTCTTCCTTTACTACAACTTTAGGTTCTTCCTGAACTTCTTCCTTTAGAGTATCTTGTGCTTCTATAGAAACTTCAACTCCACCATCTTTAGTTTCTATAATCTCAGAAGTTTTTTCTTCTTTTACTACCGCCTCTTCTGGTTTAGGCATATTTTATTACTCCTTTCATTTCTCCAAGTTAATATCTTGGTTTCTCCTCATCTTGAGGGTTTTCTTGTTTTAAATAGTCTATAAGTAGACTATTTCCTATATATGTTGCACCATCAATTTTACCCTGGACATATATTGGTTTATCTTTATCCTCAGGATTACATTGACGGAGATAAACCGCTTGTTCCTTCTGCCTGTCTTGCAGCCACTGAACCAGCAGGTTCTGAAATATTACCCAAGCTGGGTTGTTGAGTAGCTCCTTGATTAATTCCACTTTGTCCTGTTTGTCCACCTTGACCTCCAAATTTATTCATTGTTGCTATCATTTGTTGCATCATCATCATATGTTGCTGAATATGTTGTTGAATAAATTGAACTAATTGTTGTGCTATATTAGGATTATTTTGTAATACTAATTGCAATGTAGGTGATTGTAATAACTGTTGATGTGTAGTAATATGTTGTAAATGATTTTCAGTCATTTTAACAGTTACTTTACTAAAATCACCTTGTATCATTAATGTGTTTTCATCTTCAGGCATTAATAAAGTTAATTGTTCAGGTTTCGGTCCGATATACTCAACTGGATTTTCTTTGTGGGCTTCAATTAATGAAGCAGTAATAGAATAAAGGTTTATTGGGTTACTTTGTACTAAAGGATTTTGCATAAGTAAAGCATAAAGGTTACTTATCAATTGACGTTGTGTATTATCAGAACCCATAGAAGCATCCTCTAAAAGATAAGCATCATATTCACCACTTATACCTTCTTCTGTAAGTTCGTTTGATTTAAATATAGGCTCATCATCTTCACCAAGTACCCTATTTTCTAATCCAGGAGGAATATTCTTTTGTAATTGGTCTAATATCAAGGTAAGTATTCTACCTGCACCTTCCCTAAGTTTTTCAGCTGGTATGGCAAACCTTTGTTCAGCTGCACCTACTATTGCTTGAGTACGAGTTGCAGTACCAGAACCACCAACTATTTCTGATTCCCTACCTAATACATAACTTGAAGCTGCGGTTAAACGTTCAATAAATTCCATAACAGTTCTTATAGCAACTATTAATCTTTCAGTAGGTAACTGAAAATCAGGGTAATAAATATTGCGTTGTGGGTTAGATACAGGTATAAGTTTGTTAGGTGCTATGGTAATATTTTGTGGTACTAAATTACCACTTGGGTCATAAAAACCTGGTCTTAATATTGATAATGTATTAGCATCAGTAAGTTGGTTAAATATAGCATCAATCTCTTCTGCTAATGGTTGAACCATTTCAAGATAACCATAACCTTCAAGAGCAGTAGGATTTTCTATTAAGTCATTAATCTTGGTAAAATCTATTGGGCGTTTGCCTCTTTTACTTATGTCCTTAATGGCTACCCCACCTAAATAAACCTTTCTTAATGGGTCTATTAATAATCTTACATCTTCAGGAAAACCATCCCTATCTATATCTATTTTCTTATATACTTTTAATACATCTATGGGTGTAGAACGGAGTTTAACCTCTTTTATAGTTTCAATATTTTCAGCAGTTGAATAAGCATAGTTTTCATTTATTTGGTTATCAATAAGTTTCTTTAAGTAGTTACTATTTTCATAAAGTTGGGTAGATACATTAATAGCTTTACCTTCTTGCTCCATTTGCTCAAGTTCAGAATATAACCAATTACATTTAATAACTATTGGGTCATCATCTAAATTATTACCAAAGAATATATTTTCCCTTGGGATAATTTCTGCTTTGGTACTTTCTTCTATCTTTAATTTCTTTTCTTTACTAAATGAAGGAGTGCCATCTTTTTCCCTAAGTTGTATTCCAAATTCATCAAGTATAGGAGTTTCTAATACTTCTCCGGTATCAGTATATTTAATATCCCAACTTACTTCTGTAGCAACATCACCATAACTTACTGAAACTTTACACCATTGGTCAAAAAAACCTTTCATACGAGTTCTAACCCGTATCCACCAAGTCATTAATTTATTTATTCTTTCTACCTTATCTTTGTCTGTTTTTTCAGTAGGTTTCCATTTAACTAAATCTTCATTCCATACAATAGGAAACATTCTTGAATGTAGTAAATCAATAATAGACATTGCAATTTTAAGTGAACGGTTACTACAATACTTCCAAGGAATTGTCTTTGGTTCTCTATTACCATAGTAAAGGTCTTTTAATGATTTTTGTTTAGTATCAAAAGTAAAACCAACACCTTTTGCATCTTGCCCATAATCTTTTTTATTCCTTGTTTCTTCTAAAGATTTAAAATCATCAATAGCAGTTTCTACAAGCAACTTTTCCATTGCTTCATCTACTTCAATTTGTATAGAATTAATATCTTTTGGCACTATTCTTCTCCATATGTTTCAGCTATAAAATTAAAAAATATTCCTGCTGATGCAGTATTTGTAATTGATAACAAATAATTAGTATTATTTTTTAAAATCCATTCAGAATTATTCCTTATATTATTAGTATTAGATGGAACAACATTTAAACCCACCCCACCACCAGTATTTCCTACTATCATTGCATTAATTAACATTGTTCCATTGGTAGTTATAGCAACGGTAGAATAACATTTAATTACTGCAACATTACTTGAGGTTCTATTTTTATTACTAATATCTATTAACCCAGCAGTTGTAGAGGCAAAACAATTTTCATACATATTAATAATAGCTGGACCATTAGTATAAACTTCACCATAAAAATGTTGGTTTTTTGTTTTAGTATCTAAAAGTAACCTCATTATTTGATTAGCAGTTAATGTTCCATAAGCGGTTATAGAATATAAATCACCATTATGAACTTCTGCGTGTACTCTATCTATAGTTTTTACATCTAATACATTCTTAAATCCAATACCCATTATTTACCTCTTAACCTCTTTGGTTTAGTAAAATAACCTAAATCATCCATACTCTTATGTTCTTTAGATACACTTGGAAAACCTTGTTTGTCTTTCATTGGTACCTTCTTTTCTCTCATCATCATTTGTTCTTTACTTGCCGCTGATTTGCCCATCTATAACCTCCGCTTTAATGTTAAGTATCTTTTCCTCTAACCTACGCTTCTTTTCTATTAACTCATCATCAGTCAAACTATTAAACTGGTTAAACTGTATAAAGTTTTGGCTATGTTCTACTTTTTTAGTTTCCTCTCGTGCTTCTTTTAAACAAGTTAAAGCAACAGGTATTCTATCTTTAGGGTTTTCAATAGTAAGCGCAAGATTATATAGTTCCTCATCACGTTCAAGCCTTATTCTTTCCTGTGCTATAGGTACATCTGAAATCTCGCTAAGGTATTTACCTCTTAACCTTTCAACAAGTTTTAAGTTCTTATTCTTAATAACTGATAATGTCATAGGATTTAATTCAACATTATGTACTTCCTTTAAAAGTTTATTTACTTCTGCAGCTGTTTTATATTGGGCAAACAGGTTACAGATAAAGTAATTACGCTCGCTTAACCCGCTACTTCTTTTAGGTATTTTAGTTATAGGATTTTCTATAATAGTTTCCATTAGTAGTACGCCCCTACTCTTTCATAAGCCTTGGGTAAATTAAATGTAGGCTGGGATATAATAAGATACCTTACCACATCAGCTCCGTGTTCATCTTTAGGTTTAGAATCTTCTTTAGGGTCTTTATCAATATTATTTTTCCATTCATCATATTGGTAATTCATTATAGAATGTATTGTCTTTGGGCATTTATCTTTAACAAAAAATAACTTTGGTTTATTATTAATATCTAAAGGCTTATCTCTATTATAATGTAAATATTCTTTAACCTTTAAACGCCCGCCCTCTTTATTATCATCAGCTTCAGTAAAAGAACACTTATACTTATAAAGTTCATCTATTACTGACATACCGGTTGATATTAAAGGCTTACGCCCAAAGTTAGGGTCTATTAATCTTTTAATTACATTCCAATTAAAATATTGTTCAGTAGCACGAATATAAGAAGCAAGTTCAGCAATAGTTCCTTCCCTAATCATTTCATACATTACATAAACATCATTAAGCCTATCTATCATAGCCCAGATAACGTGGTGAGGTAATCTATCGTGAGGGTCTAATACACAAATTACAGGGTAGTTATCTTCGTATTTAAACTCATTAATAAAATGTACTGCAGGGTTAATCTCTTTATAAACTAAACCTTTAAGATGATAAAATCTACCGTGGATACGAGTTTCCTTTTCATCATCAGTAAGCATATCCTCAAATTTAGCAATATCTTCTTCTCTGAGTATAGGTGTGCCTTCAATATCAAATTTATTATCACGAGTATCAGCAGTAAATACTTCTATGGTTTTACTATCAGCTCTATCAATAATTTCTTCTTTCATCCAAGGTTCAATTAGGGGAGTAAATGTTAGTATGGTAAGACCACCCCTATCTATCAAACCACGCTGGGTAGCAATATACCTACGTCTTTCTACTGGTTCATCACCCCAGAATATATCAAGGTCTTGACCTTCAAAAGCCATAAGGTCTTGTTCCATTGTAAGAAATTCTATCGTAGAACCATCTTTAGTTTTAAGTTTGTTTATGTAACCTTGGGGGGAGCGACGAACCTGAATTATTTCATCTGCTGGTAAGTAATCTCTAAGTTTAGGTTCTATTACACTATCTATCTTAAAAAATCTATCGGTAGCAATTCTAATCTTTACTGGTTTATTAAACCTACGTTCTTGGGGAAACCAATCAGGGTACTTCTTGGTAATTGCCCAAGCACACTCCATAGCCCCAAAAACTGACTTTCCCACACGATTACCTGCTACTATTGCTAATGTTTTACATTTAGATTTATGGGCTGTAAATTGGATAGGATTAGGAACATAAAAATCCATTCCTCGTATCTTACGCCGTGAGTTTAAAACAGCAATTACTTCTTCGTGTTCAAGAAGTAAATTCTTTTCTTCCTCACTTAATACTTTTTGGTTTTCTATTTTCTCCATAAATATTCACTTGAGGTTTAGTTAATAATACTTTAGGTTCTTCAATACTTTTCTTTTCAATAACACTTAACTTAGCTTCTAAAAACAAAATCTTTGTTTCTAAAAGTAACACACGCCCAGCCAAATCCACGCTTGAGGTTTCTTCTTTAACTTGAGTTTCTTCTATGGGTTCTATTATAGATTCTATAGGTTCATCTGACATTTACACCTCCAACTATTACAAAGTATATCATAAGAAATACCCACTAAAAAGAAACTGTAACTAACTTTAGTATTACCAATACTTTACTTGATAATATGTTAACAATGTGCTATACTTTATTATTATAAGGAGGTGATATATATGAGTATAGATAGAATTTGTCATTATTGTCGTAATCATTATCAAGCACCAAATAGAATAACTAAATATTGTAGCGATGAATGTAGAAAGACAAGAACAAATGAAAGAGCCAGGTGGCAAATGCGTACTTTTAGAATGCGTTGTCATAAATTAACAAAAAATAATATAGAACAAAAAAAGTGCCAAGTGTGTGGATTTTCCGAAACAGTTGATTTACACCACGAAGGATTAAAGGGATATTGGTTGTGTCCTAACCACCACGCCTTAATTACAAGAGGTTTAAAAAGAATTGATGATTATAAAATAGAACCAAGTTTTACCGAAAGTTTGGGTAATTTAAAACAAATATTGTTAAATAGTCACCGTACTAAAAAACTTATAAGATTTATGTAAACTATATCCTAAAATTTAATTTTAAAGAGAATGTCCTTAAAAAAGATATTCTCTTTTTTTTAACCTTATATACTACAATAGGTTAGATAGTATTACTACAAATCAGGGGGGGGTGCTCAAAACTTCAGCCCTACCTTTACCCCTATATAATATCTATTAATAATATATTAGTAATTACAGATATCTTTGAATACAACAAATAAAACATATACATCAATACAATAGTATTACAATATAACTACAATAGTAATAGCTATAGTAATTGGTTTAGTAATTGCATAAGCATTGGAAATAGAAGGGGGGTGTATGGAATATTAGTATTAAGTTATTAATATTTTAATTGTGGTTGAGTATTATATAGCAATATAAACCCCTATAATATCTAATCCAATAGGTACGCCATAGCATTATAAACCTATGCTTATGTTACTTATAATAAATGTTATGTTAACTATGTATATAGTATTAACTATATGTATATCAACAGCTTATGTAATAACATATAGGTTAAGTCAATTATTATTAGTATTATTATTGGGTATGTACTATTAATGATTATGCAATAGTATAATAGTTTTACTTTAGAATAGTAATCTATTGTAAACCACTTATTTATTATTAGTTGACAATAGAATTATAATTAGTAATTGTATTGTAAACCAAATAATTAATATAGGTTGACAATAGCTTTAGATTAGCTTTATAAACTAATTAAGAATATAACTAACCCAAATAAATAAATATGTTATACTTTTATTATGATTAGTATTCGTTGCCCAGTATGTACAAATCAAATAAGTTATGTAAGATTAAAAAGCGGAGAAGGTGTTTGTACCTGTTGTGGTAGAATCTTAAGCCCAGAAGAAGTTAAAGCTCAAAGAGAAGCCCAATTAAAACCCCCAAAGCACCAAGATTAGCCAATCTAAACCAGGGTTAATATTGCCTTACCTAAACCCCTAATTAAGCCCCATAATAACCTTACCTATATTAGTACTATCCCAAAGGCACAAGATACAAGATTGATAGTTTTTGGGATAGTTAAAATATACTGTGTGTGGTTTATCCCAATTTTCAGTCCCACAACACTACTTAAGAGTATGTATGTTGGGACTTGGGATAGTAGTAAAAGTTGAACCCTAAAAACAAGCTTTTTTACTCTCCTTTACCAAACCTTATTTATAACTTGGGACACTTTTTGGGATAGTTAAAATTAGTATAAAATTAACCTTGATATTCTTTGCGTGTGTGTTATACTTCTATTAAAGGAAAGGAGGTTAAGATATGAATATTATATGCCCAAAATGTAAAAGTAGGAATGTAATGTTTACTAAAAGGAATAACTCTTTTTGGTGTAGGCGTTGCGGAGAAGAATGGAAAAAGTTAATGGAGATTGATAATGTGGGTAGACCAGAAGAAAAAAAGAGCGAGTATTAAACTAAGTAGAGCCATTAGCAAAGGATTACTTGTAAGAGCTGATAAGTGCGAGGATTGCCTAAAAAAAAGTAAAACTATTGGATACCATCCAGATTATAATAAAACCCTTGAGGTTAATTGGCTATGTAATTCTTGTTTTAGAAAGAAACTATCTACATTGTTTCATAAGATAAAAGTATTGCATAGTTCTTTATAACCCTAACCATAACAAAAATAATTAAGATAGTTGTTGACAAATAATACTTATATGGTATACTCATAATGTAAACACATAAAGGAGGTGAATATAATGTTAATAAAATTGAATAAACTTGAATGTAAGCGTTGTAAATATAATTGGCTACCAAGGAAACAAGAAATAAGACAATGCCCTAAATGTAAGACGGCATATTGGGATATAGCAAAAGGAGAAGATAATGCAAACAAATTTAGCAAATAAAAGAGAAAAAGAAACATTAGAAGAACATTTAAAAGAAGGATGGCAATTTATAAATAGAGGTTTTCCTGACTTTTTATTTTATAAAGAAATGCCTAATGGTAAAATAGAAGCATTTTTTGTTGAGGTAAAAAGAAATATCCGTCCTAATCAAAAAAAATGGGATAAAGATTATGGTGTTAGCTTAAACCCTGACCAAAAAATAGTACATTATGTATTAAAAAAAATGGGCTTTGAAGTAAAAATAGTTTATAAAGACATTCCCAAGTAAATAGCTCAAGCTGTTTGTATTTACTAACAAGAAGTGATTTATAGAAAGGGGGATTTATGAAAATTACTAAAGAATGGTTAGCGGAAAAGTCAGCTTGTCATAGTGGGGTGAATTGGTTTAATGCACAAAAGGAAAATGACGCAGTAAAAGTTATAAAGAAACTTATCAAAGAAAACCTGTTAAGCTGGGCTAACTGGACAATCGTCAGGGTTATGGATTATAAACAATATGTCAGTTATGCAGTATTCGCAGCGGAACAGGTAATTGGTATTTACGAAAAGAAATACCCTAATGACAAAAGACCAAGGGCAGCGATTGAGGCAGCAAAAAAGTGTATAGAAAATCCGAGCGAAGAAAATAAGAAGGTGGCTGCTGCTTATGCTGCTGCTGCTGATGCTGCTGCTTATGCTGCTGATGCTGCTGCTTATGCTGCTGCTGCTGCTTATGCTGCTGCTGCTTATGCTGCTGCTTATGCTGCTGATGCTGCTGCTTATGCTGCTGCTGCTTATGCTGCTGCTGCTGATGCTGCTTATGCTGCTGCTGATGCTGCTGCTTATGCTGCTGCTGCTGCTTATGCTGCTGATGCTGCTATAAACAAAATGAGAATTAAGATTTTAAAATATGGGATTAAACTTATTAAAAATAACCTATGAAAGACCCCTTAATAAAAGCATATGAAGCTATAAATTTTCCAGATTGGTCTAAAAATATTGCGCCAAAAGTTTTAGCCTATATGAAAAAAGAAGAAAAACGCAAGCAGAAGATAAGAAGCGCGTTTATCCTTATTGGCTCAATTTTACTTTGTGGAGTTATATTATTAATAAGTGGATGTCGTGAGCCAGTCTGGGCAAAAGTAATTAATCTAAAGGCTTCTTGGTATTCAATAGAAAGCCTAAAAAAAGAAGGAACTTATAAGTATAGTAAAGGAGCGATGGCAAATGGTAAACTTTTTGATGATAACGCTTTTACTTGCGCTAATAGGTTATATCCTTTGGATAGTATCTTACGGATTACTAATCTTAAGAGCGGTAATAGTATTATCGTGCGGACCACTGACAGAATTGGAAAAAGGTTTGCAAGAACAAGAATTGATTTATCCAAAAAAGCTATGGAAACTCTTGGTGGTAAACAAGCACTTGAGAAAGGGTTATTGCTTGTTAAGGTTGAAAGGATAAAATAGGTAATCTTCTTATACCTTTTATAATTTTTACCCCCATTTTGGGGCTGTAGCGAGCAAATTTGGGCAGTTTAGCGTAGTTAGGGCAAAAGGAGGTAACTAATGAAATATGATTTAAAAGCTGAAGATGTAACAAAGGTAATAAAAGATTTATTAACAGTATATAGCCCAGAAGAAATAGCTGTAGAAGTAGGAAGAACAGGACAAACCATTTGGCGGTGGGTTTCAGGAAGGTCAATACCAAGTAAAGGTGATTTTAGGTTATTAGAAAATATGGCTAAAAAGATAAAGGAGTAAAATATGTTTAGATTTATAATGGCAATACTATTTACTTTATTTTTAACTACTATTGTTATGGCTGAAACTACTTCATATACTATTGGTAATACTACTTATTATAATGGAGATTTAGAAGGTACTGCAACTAAAACAGGGAGTTATACTTATTATAATATTAATGGTGAAAGAGGTACGGAAGTTAAAGTAGGTAGCACAACTTATTTTAATGGGGAGTTGTTTAATAAGGATAAGTAATATCAAATCGGAGGGGTAAATGAATAAAATAAAGAATAAATTACATTTTTGCAGTAATTGCAAAGAGTTTTCCGTAATAAGGCGTAATTATATGCGTAAGGCTGATAATAGGATGGAACGTCTTGAATTTTGTTTGAATAAAGGATGTGGGTATAAGTTAATGTTACCTTTTAGGGTATTATTACCAGAAGAAATAAAAACTTGACTTTTAATATTACATATGCTATATTTTAAGCAGATTGAGGGGAACGATATTTTTATTGCCAATAACAATGCCACCCAGAGGGTTGGAAGACTTAATCGTTTTCCTCAATCTACCCAAAAGGTGGCATTTTGTTTAGGAGATAAAAATGCCTAAAGGATTTAAAAAAGATGGTTCTTATGCTGGTAATGTTTTTAAAATAGGGAATAAAGGATTTTGGTTAGGTAAAAAAAGATTAAATATGACTAAGGAAAATAATCCTGCTTGGAAGGGGGGAGTTACAAAATTAAAAAATTACGCAACTAATTATAAAAAAGAATATAGACATAGAATGAGAATAAGCAAAAAATATATATCTGATTGTAATATCTCTAAAACTAAAGAATATAAAAGATTAAATAACCAAGCATATAGAAGTCGCATTAAAATAGCAGGAAAACTATCTATTAAAACTGTTCAGCAAGTTTATGAGGATAATATTAAGCAATATAGGACATTAACTTGTTATCTTTGTTTGAAACCCATAGAGTTTGGTAAAGACCATTTAGAACATAAGACACCATTATTCAGGGGTGGAACTAATGTAAGAAATAACTTAGGTATAGCTTGTCAATTTTGTAATTGTAGTAAACATACAAAAACCGAAGAAGAATATAGAAAGGAGAAAAAATCTAATGTCTGAACCATATGAAGAACATCTATTTAGATGTAATGAATGTAATGAAGATTTTATTAAAGAGCAAATGATTGAAGAAGATGGATTGTTATATTGTAAAGATTGTTTTATTCTTTTATTGGAAGGAGGAAAAATATGAAATATAGTATCGAAGAAGTTAAAGGCGAACCAGATAAAAATATTGTTATGAGATTTAGAGGTGATGATATTGTTTTTGTTGCAACAGCAAATAACATCAGTTTATATATAGATGAAAGAACTGCTGATAGCATAGCTTTCCATTTACAAACAATTATTGAAGATAGAAAAAGGCAGAAGAAAAATAGTTCTTGACATTATATTTTTAATATGGTAAGATTATAAGGTAATCAATCGGAGAGGATAAAATGAAAAATAAAGTTAACAAAATTAATGGCAACCAAGTAAAAGTATTGGTTGCTTTTTTATTGCTCCCCCAAAATACCCTGCCTCTCCGAAAGGTAATTCATAAAGGGTTGAGGGGGAGTTTTTTATGGGTTTTTATTACTAACAAGATTTAGGGTCTGGGGGTGAACCCCCAGGTATAAATGGATAGCCTAACCTTAATTGATAAACTTGCCCACTTACCAGAATTGTTAAGAGAACTTAACCAAGAAGAAGAAGCTGAAAATCTTGATTGTCTAATTGAAGAATTAAAGAAAGGATAATATGATTAAGATAATTGATATGCGCTTAAAGGACTTTGAAACTACTA
>Ga0172381_10005616_pt1 | contig 12674 bp, 14 predicted proteins | sample Leawel6488metaG_FD_119754 | JGI IMG/M metagenome (GOLD analysis project Ga0172381, IMG submission 119754) | Leachate microbial communities from a municipal landfill in Southern Ontario, Canada - Leachate well 64-88 metaG | ecosystem: Engineered > Solid waste > Landfill > Unclassified | place...
ATTATTTTCTTCTTTTTTATTTTGTTCGCTATAGATTACCTGGAATAGCTTTTTAGTATTTTCATTAATTTCTACCGGAATAGAATCTTCAGCGCGTTTTATTAGATTTGGGCTAACCATATAAAAAAATATGAAATTTCTTTTCAATATTATTGTAACGTGTTTAATCGCAAAAGGCAAACTCCGGGACTTGACAAGGGGTTGACTATTTTGTATTATAAAGACATATAAATAAGGTGACCGCGAGGTCATTTTTAAATACCAATTCAAGCAATATGAACAAACTAACTAACTACATTAAAGAGTCGATCGCCGAGATGAAAAAAGTCACCTGGCCGTCTAAAAAAGAAACCCGCAACTATACTATTTTAGTCATCGGTATCAGTATCGGCGTGGCTCTATTTTTAGGCCTTTTGGATTATATTTTTACCACAGGTTTTCAACTTATTATTAATAAATAATAGAAATCAATCGTTCTTAAATTTTAAATTTATGGCCAAGCAACTATTAAATCAAGGCCGACGTTGGTACGTTATCCATACCTATTCCGGATATGAAGAAAATGTCGCGCAAAATCTTAAACAAAGAGTCGAATCTTTGGATATGGAAGACAAAATTTTTAATATTCTGATCCCCACCGAAAAAAAGATTAAAATCAAAAATGGCAAACGCAAAGTAACTGAAGAAAAAATCTTCCCTGGATATATTTTAGTGGAAATGATGGTCACAGACGAATCCTGGTATATTGTCCGTAATACCCCGAATGTGACGGGCTTTATCGGCACCGGCACTATCCCGACCCCAATTGGCGAAGAAGAGGTTAAGGCTCTTCAGAAAAGAATGGGCGTCGAAGATCCTAAATTCCAAATTGACGTTGTAATTGGTAGCCCGGTTAGAATCAACGAGGGGCCATTCAAGAATATGGAAGGCAAAGTAACCGCCGTTGACGAGGCTAAGGGCAAGGTTAAGGTCTCCGTTTCCCTCTTCGGGCGCGAAACGCCAGTCGAACTCGATTTCTTACAGATTAAAAAAGTTTAATGAAAAAAGGGCGATGCTTCTGCGCTCTCAATTAATAATTATATGGCAAAAAAAATAAAGACAAAAATAAAATTACAAATTGCCGGCGGTCAAGCTAACCCAGCTCCTCCAGTCGGTCCGGCTTTAGGCCAACACGGTTTAAATATCGCTGAATTCTGTAAAAGTTTTAACGATAAAACCAAAGATAAAATGGGTGATGTTATTCCGGTTGAAATTACGGTTTATGAAGATAGAAGTTATGATTTCATCCTTAAAACCTCTCCGGCTTCAGAACTGATTAAAAAGGCGGCGGGAATCAAAAAGGGTTCCGGCAAACCTTTAACGGAAAAGGTTGGTTCCATCACTAAAGCCCAACTCGAAGAAATCGCGAAGACAAAAATGCCTGATTTGAACGCCAATGATTTAGAGGCCGCTAAGAATATTATTGCGGGCACAGCGCGTCAAATGGGAGTGGATATTAAATAATTAATATAATTGTGGGAGTTCGCTCTAAGCGGACGTTTGACCACGAATAAAACTATGGCAAAAAAAGAAGAAGCCCCAAAAACGGCTAAAAAAAGTTCAAAAAAGGAAATAAAAAAAACGAAAACGGTTAAGAAGGTTGACAACTCAGCTATCTATGACCGCTTAAAGACTTATTCTATTGAAGAAGCTCTTGAAATCGTTAAAAAATTAACTAAGACTAAATTCGATGCTTCAGTTGAAGTTCATTTCCGTCTTGGTATTAATACTAAAAAGGGCGATCAACAAGTTCGCGGCGCAGTTAGCCTACCTAATGGCACCGGCAAAACTGTTAAAGTGGCCGCCTTCGTGTCTTTAGAAAACGAAAAGGCAGTTAAGGCAGCCGGCGCTGATTTTGTCGGCGGCGATGAATTAATTGCTGAGATTAAAAAAACCGAAAAAACTGATTTCCAAGTGGCAATCGCCGAACCGGCTTTAATGAAAAATTTAGCGGTTATCGCTAAAATTCTTGGTACGCGCGGTTTAATGCCTTCCCCGAAAAACGACACGGTAACGACTAACCCAGCAAAAACTGTCGAGGAATTAAAGAAGGGTAAAATTAGCTTTAAAAATGACGATACAGCTAATGTTCACACTGTTATCGGTAAAGCTAGCTTCGATACTAAAAAATTAATAGAAAATTATCAGACTTTGCTTGAAACTATTAAGAAAGCAAAACCCGCCTCTTCCAAGGGAACATTTATCAAAAATATCAGCGTTTCTTCTTCGATGAGTGCCGGCGTAAGAGTATCAATCTAAAAATACATATTAGAATTTATAAAAAAATAGGGCTTCACTTCCCTATTTTTTTATTGACTAAAACAGCTTAATTCGTTAAGATAAAGAATCAAAAATAGAACCTTAAAATCATAATTATAAACCCTTAACGAAATAGGAGGAAATAACCATGCACCCACGTTACGAAAATAAACGGATTAAAAACATCTGGAGCGACGAAGGTAAGCTCAGTGGCTGGCAAGCGGTAGAATTGGCCGTTATCAAAGCCCGAGTTAACCTTAAGCGAATACCCGAAGAAATCTACATTAGAATAAAGGATTTGCTCGAAGCAAACCCAATCGACATTGACTGGTGGAAAAAATGCGACAGCGAATTACAACACGACTTAAACGCCTTCGTGTTGGAACGCGTGCGTTTCCTGCCAACCGAACTTCATCAATATTTCCACGACGGCCTCACCTCATACGATACCGAGGAGTCGCCCTTCGTGCGCAATCTGGAGAATAGCCTTATGGTTTTAAGCGGCCAATACGAAAAAATTCAGAAACTTTTAGAAAAATTGGCGCGAGAACACCGTTTCACAATCATGATGGGTAAAACTCACGGCCAGGATGCTGAACTTCAGAGTTTCGGTAAGCGCGTGCTTACCTGGCTTGTCAGTTGTGACGCGGCCTACGACCAAATTATGCAAGCCGGCAAGGTACTTGAATATTCTAAGCTTTCCGGCGCAATCGGTAATTACGGCGGACTTGATCCGGAACTCGAAGTTGAGGCTTTAAGTATCTTGGGCCTTAAACCCTACTACGGTGCGACTCAAATTATGCCCCGCGTTATTTATGCCCCGATTGCCCAAGGAATCTGCAACCTGGTAATGACCCTCGATAACATAGCGTTAAACATTCGTTTGTCTGCTAGGACTGGGTTACCTCTGCTGCGCGAACCTTTCGGCAAAAAACAGACCGGGTCAACGAAAATGCCACAAAAGCAGAATACAATTAACACCGAACAAACCGAAGGTCAAATGCGCCTAGTTAAAGCCTACATGCTGGCTTTAACAGAAAATATCATCACCTGGGAAGAGCGAGCCATTGAACAAAGTTGCGTTGAACGCGTAGCTTGGCCCGATATTTTCCACGCCTCTAGTCGAATTTTGACCGTGATGGAAAAAATTCTCTCCGGCCTAAGGGTTTACCCGGACAATATGCTCCAGGAAATTATTAATTCCCGAGGCACTTATGCCGCCGGCGAAGTCAAAGAATTTCTGAAAAAACATTTAGCTGACACCGCCTTAACTTACGAGGATATTTATCGCCTCGTGCAACTCGCCTGCTTTAATGTGTTTGAAATCTCGCCGGAACGACTCGCGATTCGTAACACATTAGCCGCTTCATACGACGAGGCTATGGTAAAGCTTTCTGAATTAGGGAAACTACCGGCGGAAAAAAACATTAGCATTATGGATTTGATAAAAGATGGCAACTTAAGAGTATCTGATCAATTAGCAATTACCCAGGACCAGGTAAATGTTTTCAATCGGCTCTTACAAAATCTCTTTCACAGCCAGTCGGGCCAGATTGATCTTGATATTCTTTTCGAATGGGTAGCAATCTTTTCCCCCGCCCATCTCTTGAAAAATGAGGAGACGCTCTTTGCTAATGTTATCGGCTTATAAGCCCAAACCACGACTATTCAAGTAGCACGCGCCAAGCAATAAAGTTAAAAACAAACTTTAAAACTTGGCGTTTTTTATTTTAAAAAGCTCTTTTTTTACACCTTGACTTATTATTAAAAATAGGCTATACTAATTTCTAGGTAAGCTATTTTAAAAGTAAGAGCGGACCAATAATCCGCTTTTTCTTTAAAAAAAGGTCGTCTTACGTTTAATAAAATAAGTAAAAAGAAAACAAAATGAAAAAGTTATTTGTCGGCGGCTTGTCTTTCAAGACGACCGAACAAGGTTTAGCGGATGCTTTCGCTAAAGCTGGTACTGTTTTATCCGCTGTTATCATTACTGATCGCATGACCCATCGCTCAAAAGGCTTTGGTTTCGTCGAGATGGAAAATGACGCAGATGCAGACAATGCTATCGCCATGTATAACAACCAGGAATTAGATGGACGCAAAATCGTTGTTAACGAAGCTCGTCCTCTAGAAAAGAGATTCTAATAGATCTTATTTCGATTGAAGATACAAACAAAAACACTCCCGCAGGGGGGTGTTTTTGTATAGCTAAAATGTTTAGTTTAAAATTTTATTTCTTCTTCTTTTTAGCAACGGTTTTGAGAGTTTTCTTCTTGCCAAAACTTGGTTCTATTACCTGTCTCCGCTCATAATCTTCAATCGCCTTTCTTAACCCCTGGACGGCCATAACTGAACAATGAACTTTCTGATGAGGCAAACCGCCTAGCTCAGCGACAATTTTTTCCCATTTATATTTCTTTGCTTCCGCAATCGTCATGCCTTTTATTTTTTCAGTCATGATTGAAGCGGTCGCGATATTAGAGGCGCAACCAAAAGATAAGAATTTTACATCTTTAATTCTTCCCTTCTCGACTTTTAGAAAAAAATCTAATTGATCGCCGCAAACCATATTGCCGATTTGCGCATAACCATCTGGTTTTTTTATTTCTCCAATATTCTGCGGATGCAAAAAATGATCTACTGTCTTTTTCGTATAATTTAAAGCCATATATTAATAATTAATTATTTAATCGGACTAAAGCTACGTAATCTTTTGATTGTGTCTTTTAAACATTTGACTGTATAATCAATTTCCTCCTTGGTATTAAAACGCCCCAAGGAAAAACGAATATTACTATTTAACATATTTTTATCCAGACCAATCGCTCTTAAAACGTATGAGGCGCGTAAATCAGTGGCTGAACAAGCTGAGCCGGTTGAAACATAAACCCCCTTATAGGATAAGTCCATGAGTATCGCCTCACCTTCAACTGAACCGAACATCACATTTAAATTCGCCGGTACGCGCTTGATTAAACTGCCATTGGCTTGAACCTGAGGAATGTTCTTTTTTATACTTTGCCATAAATAATCACGCAGACCTTTTACTTTTTTTAAATAAGCTGTTCTTTCTTTATAGGCCAACTCAAGAGCATGGGCAAGCCCCATAATTCCGGGAATATTATACGTACCAGAACGGATGCCGTTTTCTTGACCACCGCCGACAATCAAAGGTTTAATTTTTATCCCTCGGCCGATATAAGCGACCCCGACTCCTTTGGGCCCATTAAATTTGTGCGCCGATAAACTCAGCAAATCAATACCCATTTTTTTTACATCAATCTCTAAATAAGGAATGGCCTGGACAGCGTCGGTATGAAAATAAGCCCCATGTTTATGGGCAATTTTTGCAAGCGCGGCAATATCTTGAATGGTTCCAATTTCATTATTGACGGTCATAATCGAAACCAAAATTGTTTCTTTATCAATTATTTTTTCTAGAGCTTGCGGAGTCACGATTCCATCTTTATTCACGGGCGCGAATTCTATTCTAAAACCGGCGCGCGCCAGTTCATTAGCTGATTCGCGCACACAAGGATGCTCAATGCTTGAAACGATTATTTTATTTCCTTTATCTTGATTGGCTAAAGCGACTCCTTTAATAATCAAATTATTCGCTTCGCTCGCGCTAGCGGTAAAAATTACACTTTCGGCTTCTCCGCCCAAAATTTGCGCAACTTTCTCCTTGGCAAATTGTAAATCGAAAAAGGCCTCCTGTCCTAGGGCGTGAATAGAAGAAGCGTTGCCATATTTTTTAGTAAAATAGGCGCTCATTTTAGCGAGCACCCGGGAATCAAGGGGCGTGGTCGCCGCATTATCTAAATAAACTTTCATATTTTTATTTATCTAATTTTTTATAAGATTTTAACTATAACAAATTTTCTTGCTTATGTCCATTATAACCCACTTTCGGCAATTTTAGAAATATTGACAGCTACTCATAGATTATGGCATTATATAGTATAAACGCTATTTATAGCTTTGCGAATCTGTTCCTTTATAATACACAAAATTATCCAAAAAAATCAGAAAAGTGAAAAAAATATCATTAGTCTTAGCATTCATAGGTTTGTGTGGCTCAATCAGCTGGGAAATCTCCAGCTCTTATAGCCGCGGAAGCTTTTGGCTTCTAAAAAACCAAGAGGGTGGTAAAGTTGAGGTTGAATGGCTAATGGTTCTTTTCGTCAGCTACCAAGTTATTTTTCCCCTCTTGTCCATGATTTTCTTCTCACACCTAAAAAATGGAGTGCCGGCCAATAATTATAAAATTTCCTGGCTCCGCTGGCTTAACAAAATAAACGGATTTTTCACTCTGCTTATTTTTAGCATTGTCGGCTCTGCTTTTAGTTTTGGCGCGATAACACTTGATCCGCTCGCGGCTTTATTTTCCTTCTCCATCGGCCTCTTGTTTTCTTTTATCGGTTGGAGAATCGGAATAAAATATTAAAAAGCGACCTGAAAAAGCTTAAAAAGCTTAAGCAAAAAAGGCTCGGAAAAACCGAGCCTCTTTTTTTATTCTGACTTTGTTATCTATTATTTTACCAATTCAATGCTATTAATGACCACATCTTCTAGAGGGCGGTCATTGGCGCCGGTAGCGACCGCTTCAATTTTTTTGACAACATCTAAGCCGCTTACCACCTCGCCGAAATTAGTGTGCTTGCCGTCAAGCCATGGAGTTTCTGGAAGAGTAACAATAAAAAACTGAGAACCATTAGTTCCTGGACCGGCGTTAGCCATCGCCAAGCTTCCGAGAACTAACTTATGAGTATTAAATTCATCTTTAAACTGATAGCCTGGGCCGCCTGTTCCCCAAAGAGAAGTATTAGACTCCTTGCTTAAAGGATCGCCGCCTTGAATCATAAAATCTTTAATCACGCGATGGAACTTTGTGCCGTTATAGAATCCCGCCTGAGCTAAATTTAAAAAATTATTTACTGTCATGGGCGATTCGGTCGCATAAAATTTAACGGTAATATTACCAAGGCTAGTTTTAATAATCGCCTGAGAATATTTTTTTGTTAAGTCTTCTTGTTTGTCTGGAGTAGGCATAGTAGTAATATTTTGAACCGGTGTTTCTGAAGCAACATTTTGGCTGGTGCTAGAATCCGGTGCGGTCGTCGTTAGATCGTCCGCTAAATTAAAATTTTCATCTTTATTAGTGCAGGCCGAAACACTGAACGCAATCGCGAGAATTGCAAAAACCAACAGAATTTTTTTCATACGCTTTAAACTTTATATTGTTTTTTAATTAATTTATCTTCTTCCGCTCTCTTTTCTTCTATTACTTCTTTAGCCTGCAAACGCAATTCTTCCAGTTCAAATTCGCTTAATTCTTTAGCGCGTTTTTTGAGCCAAGCGAGACTATTTAGTTTAGGATCTTCAAGCACCTCGCCCAGTAGTACGTCGAGTATCGCGCCAATCTTCGGCCCGGGCTTAATTTTCAAAATTTTAATGATATCATTTCCATTAATCTTTAACATTTTAACCGACACCGGATCATTCTGTACTTTTTCCATCATATACTGCAAATGGCGCAGCTTATAAGGCATCGCTTTCGGGGTGCCCGAGCCTAAACGATCAGCAATCCGTAAATCAATTAAATCTTTCAAATTCTCTCGGCCAACTTTAACAATCAAACGACGAACCGAAGCGGCCGTTACTTCACCGACATTATAATAGAACATGTGATTTTTGACCAGATTTACCACTCTCGCCTGGTCAAAGGCGGAAAATTTCAAACGCGACATTATTTTTTCCGTCAACCTCGCTCCTAAATACTCGTGATTATAAAAAGTAGCGATATTATTAATTATTTTTCTCGTCTTCGGCTTGCCCACATCATGAAGTAAGGCGGCTAAACGAACTGCCCAATCTGAACTCGGACAATATTTTAAGGAAAGGATATTATGTTTAAAGACCGGATAAATATGGTGCCTATCCTGATTAACTCCGATACCCTGCTCTAGTTCCGGCAGAATATACTGTAATAGTTTACAATCATGCAAAAGCATAACGCCTTCTGATGGCCTATCGGACGCTAAGATTTTAATAAATTCATCGCGAATCCTTTCTTTAGAAACAAATTTCAAGCTGCCGGCTAATTTAATAATGGCTCTTTGAGTTTTAGGCTCAAGCTCAAAGCCAAGCTGAGAACTGAAACGCACAGCCCGTAACATTCTAAGCGCATCCTCTTTAAAACGATCACTCGGTTCGCCCACCGCCCGGATAATTTTGGCTTTTATATCTTTTTGACCGCCAAATAAATCAATAATTTTATCATGATCCTCCGGGTCAAGCGCTAGAGCGTTAATAGTAAAATCACGACGCTCCAAATCTTTATCAAGTTCAGTTTCAAAACGAATCGTATCGGGATGCCGCCTGTCTGAATATCCTTGTTCACTACGATAAGTCGTAATTTCAACCACATCTTCTAATTTTCCCTTAACTTCTCCCTCCTTGGCTAAAGCTCTAATCGGCAATAGAACTGTTCCAAAGGTATTTTCATAGCGTGCTTCAGAAAATATTTTTAAAACCTGCTCCGGCAAGGCGTTAGTGGTTATATCCCAATCTTTTGGCTCTTTGCCCATTAAAACATCACGGACGCAACCGCCGACAATATAGGCCTCGTAGCGCGAGGCCTTTAAATCTTTGATAATTTTTTGGATATACTTAGGAATCATTTTATTCTTGTTCTTTCATTAGGCTCATTTTTATAATTAAATGAGGTAAAGCTTTTAATTTTTCCTCTAATTCCGCAATTTTAGGACCGTCGCCCTCAACCGCTAAAATAATTAGACCCATACAATGTTCGAAGCAGTTCCGTTGTACATTAACACCCAGGCGAGACATTATCAAGTGCCCGTAATCGGTTAGGACTTTATTCAATTCGGAAGAAATCGCCTGCCGATCAGTCGCTAAAATAGAAATAGTTGCTAAAATTCTAGACATATTTTTAATTTAAAAAAGAAAATCAAACATGGAGCCGTACTTGCTCTTTTTAACCGTTAAAATCGAAGCTTTCTTTTGAGAAAATTTCGTGTGGAGTATTTGCTTGCTCAAATGATTTTTTTTAACCCAATCATAATAAGTCATCATCGCTTTATTTTCGTGCGCGCGCCGTATCGGCCGTTTACCATCAATCGCATATAAACCCTCAAGGCGTTTTTGGCGGATTATCTTATTCGTCGGAATCGGTTGGCCACCGCCGCCTAGACATCCTCCAGGACAAGACATTACCTCAACATAATGATATTTCTTTAATTTTGGTAATACTTTTTCAATATTTCCGATACCATTAACGACGGCCACTTTAATTTTCTTGCTACCCAAAGAAACGACCGCTTCTTTCAAGCCGGCGAAACCGCGGACTTCTTTAAATTCTAAATGACTATCACAAAGCTTGTTTTTGCTCTCCGCACAAACTAGCGCATTGGCCGATCTAAGAGCCGATTCCATAACTCCGCCCGAAGCGCCATAGATAGAAGCGGCACCGGACCCATTATTAAATATCTTCTCGCTTTGGCTCTCGGGTAATTTTTTGAAATCAATAATATTCTTCTTGATCATGAACGCCAGCTCGCGAGTGGTTAAAACTAAATCAACGAGCGGCTTACCGTTCAGGCCTAATTCAGGGCGAGACGCTTCATATTTTTTGGCCGTGCAGGGCATGATAGAAACAACCACAATATTCTTCGGATTAATATTTTTTTGTTTAGCCCAATAGGTTTTTATCGCTCCGGCGAGATGAATATGAGGAGAGCGCGCGGTCGTCAAATTAGGCAATAATTCAGGGTGGTAAAATTCGGCGTAAGCGACCCAAGCCGGACAACAAGAAGTCATCATTGGAAAAACAGCTTTTTTATCTTTAAGTCTTTCTAAAAGCTCTTCTGCTTCGGTAATAGTCGTTATATCAGCGCCGAAGTTAACATCAAAAACATGATTAAAACCCAATTTTTTCAAAGCCGTACAGATTTTCCCCTCGCAATTAGTGCCATAAGGCATTCCGAATTCTTCCCCGAGCGACACCCGAATCGAGGGAGCGAATTGTGCCACCACAATTTTACTTTTATCAAGCAATAATCTTTCAACTTTATCCCAAGCCATTTGCTCTTGCGCGGCGGCTACGGGGCAATGCAAAGCACATTGACCACAATAGATACAGGCGACTTTTTTATCTTTGACCGGCACTATTTCTTGATCGATTCCCGCGCCGGCCATTTTCAAATAATTTATTTTTTGGATTTCGCTGCAGGCTTTAAGGCAATTCTTACAATCAATACATTGCGTTCCGTCAATTTCCACGGCATTAGCAAACTGATAAGTTTTTCTTTTTCGTTTACGATCCGGAAAACGGTTAATCTTGACTTTATACTTAAGCGCCAGCCTTAAAAGATCGCAATCATAACGCAGAGTGCAATTCGCGCATTTTTCCGAGTGCTCGGCGAAAAGTAATTCCAAATTAACCAAACGCGCTTTCTTTACTCTCGGACTATCCGTTAAAATCTCCATCCCTTCTTCGACAAAAGTCGAGCAAGCGGTTGCTAGTTGTCCGCGTCCTTTTATTTCCACGACACAAATCCGACAATTCGCCTGAACGCTTAAATCAGGATGATGACAAAGCGTCGGCACCTTAAAACCATTAGCTGCCGCAACGTCTAAAATCGTCTGCCCGCTCAGAGCAACAATTTTTTTATTATTAATTTTGATTGTCATGCCAAAGTAAATTATTTTTTAATCACCGATAATTTTGATTCTCCTTTGATATTTTTAAGATCACGGAAAATATAATAGGTGTAAATGATAATAATCGGCGCAATTAAAGCCCAGAGTAAATTCATGAAACTACTATAAATTATATAACCCAAGCTGCCCTGCTCTAATGCAGATAAGGGAGCGGATAAAATAATATTAATAATAACGGCAATAAGACCGATAAAGAGTGAACGCCCAAAGACGGCCCACCAATAGCTTTTGACCAACTCTTTGCTTCTTTTTAAGGCTCTGTATCCCTTAAAATCTTCAAAGAAAAAAGTATAATTAAAGAGCATGAAATAAACAGCAAAAATAATACCGGGGATTATAAGAAGAAGCGTCCATAAACCAATGATAACTGAAACGACAATCGAAACCCAGACATAACCCCAGAAATATCCTTTGCTTTGCGTAAAATTTTCTTTAGCCGAACTATAATTATTCTTAATAATAAGTATCATGGCCGCCCTAACCAAAATACCATAATAAACCGCCCAAAGAAGGGCTAGGAAGCCAAGGACGGCCAAAAGCAAATTAACAAAGGAATTATTAACGCCCATAGCTACCAACAACAAAAACAAAACAAGAATAACTAGAAAAGGAATAAGACCAACCAATCCTCGGAGATAAATCTCAATAAATTTCTTAATGTTTTGCGCGTAAACCTTGCACGACTCTTCAAGCATGCTAAAAACCGGGGTTAGTTTCGCTTTTGCTTGAGCCTTGACTGGTTCCGCGCTTGTTTTTTCTTGATCCATAAAATTAAAATTAATTTAAGATTCTAATATATTTAAAAAATAACTTTTTATCGGAATCGGGAGTGATCGCCCGAGCGCGCAGAAACTTGACTCTTCAAGCGCCGTGATTAATTCCCAAAATAATTTTTTATCGTATTGTTTTTGATTAACTAATTCTTTTAAGCGATATGTTCCTTCGCGACAGACCGTACAATTACCGCAACTTTGTTCATGATAAAAATTTAGCCAATATTTAATTAATTTTTGCCTATCAGTTTTTTTAAAATCATAAACCATAATAGAACCAGCACCTTCAACCGGCCCATTCAATTGATCTGAGCGTAAAACTTCTCCGGCCGCTTCCCCGCCTACTTGGACAAAAAACTTATAACTCGGAAAATTATTAGTCTTGCGCAAGACTTCTTCCATGGTTAACTCCGCTGAAAGCGAATAAACACCGCGATGGCTAACAGCACCATTAATAGTGTAAAAGCGTTCGTTTTTAAATTTATTTTTGCCGACTAGGCTGACATTATAAAAAGTTTCCGTATTATTAATCAAAGTTGGCGCCTTAAACAATCCCGCGCTCGTCGGATATGGCGGCTTAAGGCGCGGTTCTACCTTTTTTCCTTCAATTAGATTTAATAAAGCCGATTCCTCGCCGCTAATATAAGTTAGCACTTCCGGCTTAACAACAAATACGAGTTTTTTCTCCAAATGCGCGTATTTTTTCGCACTTAAAACCTTTTTTAGGTTCGGAGCATAATTTTTATAATATTCTAAGTTCAGAAAAAAATAAATGTGTTTTATTTTTTCCGTACCAAAAAACTGATCGGCCAAATAAACGCCGTTTATAACTTCTTCGGGGTAGTGATTAACTAAATA
>Ga0172381_10005617_pt1 | contig 12673 bp, 20 predicted proteins | sample Leawel6488metaG_FD_119754 | JGI IMG/M metagenome (GOLD analysis project Ga0172381, IMG submission 119754) | Leachate microbial communities from a municipal landfill in Southern Ontario, Canada - Leachate well 64-88 metaG | ecosystem: Engineered > Solid waste > Landfill > Unclassified | place...
ATCATATTCTCCTTTTCTTAAAAAATATTCAATATTAACTCCGGCATCAGGGTTTTCTTTGTGTTGTATTCTCATATTTTTATTAAGATAACATTTTTAATATAGTGTCTTTTTCTAAATTTTCTGGAGACAAATCAATTACATCGTCATCAAAAGCGTTTTCTTTTGCTCTAACTAAAACAGCTCCAGCTTTTTCTAATAAATCTTTTAACTCAATACTATCCTTAACTGAACCGATTAAATACTTACGTGATCTTTCTGAATGAACAGTATTTGCACTTCTGGTATCGCCAATATTAACCTCAGAGAAATAGAATCTACTTTCTTCGGGAGTACTAACTAACAATCCTAAAACTCTCTGCTTTTCGTCAATAACGGACGGCACTGATGTGATTATATTATTGGGATTAACCATGTAGTTTAAATTAAAATCTTGTATATTCTCCTTGGCAATAAATATTTTAAATGGGCAACTAGCATTACTCTCACGGTGATTAAAATAATTCAAAGAAACTAATAAAGATTTATCTACTTGTTTTTTAACATACAATAATTCAGAGGCACCGTTTGGTAATGGAGCGTTAGTAACGTCACCTGAAAATAAAATGTTTCTATCCTCGTCTCTATAATAAGAATCCCAACCAATTTTTTCGCCGACAGAAATAGATGACAAATCCAGATCAACTCTCGTATCTCCTTGATTTTCCCAATGAACACCAACCACCATATCTGTAGGAACACTAATAAAAGAACCTGATGGAAAATTTCCAGAAAATTGTTTCTCGGTTGCTGGTAAAGAATAATTTATGTAATCAGGAATATATATCTTTTTACCTTCTACGTTTTTTTTAAGATCAGCGACAATAGAATCTAATACAAAATTTAATACCTTCTTAGCCTCATCTTTGTTATCAAAAGAAAAATCAGTAGAATAACCTTTTCCATTTCTAATTTTATAAAGAATTGAACCAATTTCTTTTGTTCTATATTTCAAAGCATAGGCTAAACGAATTTTTCTAAAAGTATTAACTCCATCTAATTCAGAACTTAAAGTTAAAAAATCAATTTTTCCATCTTTCTTTATTAAACCGGTGACATCGTTTAAGAAATCGCTCTTCATTGGCTTGTGATTTTTGACAGCAAGTCTACGAATCTTATTGATGATAATTTTCATTTTAACACTTGTTCTAAAAGCTAAAAATAAAGGTTTAAAACGATAGAATATCTCAGCTAACGGTTCTAATCCGTTTTCTTTTTTGTAATTATTAAATAAAGCGGTAATACTTAAATTTTTACACCCCTTAATCATGTCAATTAGTTTTTGATTCTTAATTAAAAGAGTCTCACCGGTTGCCTTGTAAACCGCATATCTTAAAAATTCCAATCCGTTCTTAGGAATTATATTCAAATATTCATAAAGAGCAATTTTAACTTCTTTATTCTTAATCGCAGAAACCTCTCTTTCGTTTAAATCAACATAAGTAGCAACATCTAAAACGTCTTGTTTGGTCTCCTCTTTTAGTGCTACTCCTAATGACAATAAAGATAATAATTTTTCTTTAATTTCTTCCTTAGTTAATCCGTTTATAACAATTAATTTAATATCTTCTTTTAAATCTGGAATTTCTAATTTTTCAGCAGGAATATAAACAGAACTCTCATTATAAATACCCATAGATTCAAAACCATATGTAGTAATATAGTGCAACATCTGTTCTATAAGTAATTGAATGTCAGAAACATTCTTAACTTTACCCCAAGATTTATGAAACGAAGCGTTAGCTTGTTCTTTTGATAAGCCTAAAACCTTTTCAACAGTCTTGGTTAATTCTGTTAAATCAGGGTAATTAGCAATCACATCGGGACTAAAAATAAATCCGTAATCAATTGTTTCTTCTATTGAAGAAATGATTGTAGTCTTATCGACTGATTTCTTGTGTGTAATTGGAACGACTTTAAATAAATTAATTGTAGATTTCATATATATTTTTTATAAAGCGAGTGGTAAAAATTCCATTATTTTTAATAGGAACCACTTATGCTTCGATTATTAAAATTTTATGGGAAAGACCGGAGTTGCACCGATATTAAGGGATTAAATGATTATTTTAGGAACCTTTTATGTTAAAAACTAAAGGTAAAATGCTTCCCTTGTTCTACTATTAAACTACTTTCCCTTCTAAAAGGCGGGTGATAATTAAATTTATGTTGATTTTTATTTTAGGAATCACCTTTGCCTTTTGCCCTTAAATACAAATACTTATGATCAGTCTTGTGAGGACAAATAATAATATTTATTATCACGAGACTGAGAGTAATAATGCGGACACCACACTATTACTCTCGAAATTTAATAACTAATTTTAGACTGCTAATTAAACATATAAAAAAATGAAATCATTTACACTCCTATTTAAACATCTATATATATCATAGCATATTTTTTCCGCTTTGTCAAGAAAATATTAAACCCTTTAATTACGGTAACTTTCTGGTTCTTTCTTTTCTTCCTTTTTTTCTACTATTGCATAATCTGTCATTAAAAAGGTTATAATTACAGAGGAAGCGTTCTCTAAAGCGGTACGAATAACCTTAGTAGGATCAATAATACCTGTATCAATCATGTCTACATATTCACATTTAGAAGCATCATAACCAATATATTTTCCATTTAAACCGTTTTTACTAATAATATTTTGAAGGATTAGGTCACCCTTAACTCCAGCGTTAGCACAGATGCTCATAAATGGCTCCAGGATGGCCGCATTTATAATTCGGGCACCGTAAGACGTTTCTGCGTCTTTCTCTTCGTAGCGGGCAAAATCTGCCCCGTACGAGGCAACTAGAAGAGCTAACCCACCGCCAGGAACCACACCTTCCTCTACAGCAGCTTTAGTTGCGTTTAAGGCGTCCTCAACTCTATACTTTTTTTCTTTCAATTCGGATTCTGTGGCTGCACCAACTTTAATGATGGCAATTCCTCCAGAAAGTTTAGCAACACGATCGCTTAATCTTTCTTTGTCGAATTTAGATTCTGTCTTTTCAATTTCTGATTTGATGGAAGAAACTCTAGCGTTGATATCTTCTTTAGATCCTTTACCACCAACAATTAGGGTATCTTCTTTTGTGGAAACAATTCTGTGAGCACTTCCTAAATCTGATATCTCCATTTTATCAAAACTTATCCCGGTAGAGTCACTAACAACTTTTCCTCCAGTTAAAATAGCAATATCTTCTAATAGTTCTTTTTTATGTTCTCCAAAACCAGGAGATTTTACACATAAAGCATTAAAGGTTCCTTGTATTCTATTCAAAATAAGAGTACTAAGAGCGTCCCCTTCTATATCTTCAGCAATAATAACAATATCTCTTTTACCTGATGCAAGTAATTTTTCTAATAGAGGTAAAATATCTTGAATATTAGAAATCTTTTTGTCGGTTAATAAAATAGAAACATCATTCATTTCTGATTTCATGGTAGATGGATCGGTTACCATATAAGGAGAAATATATCCTTTATCAATTTTCATTCCTTCTACTACTTCTTTTTCGATACCAAAAGATTGCCCATCCTCTATTGTAATAACTCCATTTTCTCCAATACTGTACATTGCATCTGCAATAGCCTCACCAATTTCTTCGTCATTAGCAGAAATGGTTGCAATTTGTTTAATTTCGTCTCTACTAGAAATTGGTTTACTGATTTCTTTTAATTTATCAACTACTTCTTTTACTCTCTGTTCAATTCCTTTTTTAATTTCTACTGGACTGATCTTTGCCGCAACCAATTTAACTCCTTCATTTGCAATTGCTTGAGATAGAATTGCTGATAAGGTTGTTCCATCTCCGGCAACATCGTTTGTTTTAGAAGAAACCTCTTTAATCAATTTGACCCCCATGTTTTCAAATTGATTTTCTAGAAAGATACTTTTAATAACAGTGTATCCATCTTTTGTTTTGTCCGGAGTTCCGTATTCTTTATCAATCATAACGATTTTTCCCTCTGGGCCATGGGTTACTTTGGCTGCGTCAGCGGCGATATTAATACCTTTGAGTATAAGGGCACGAGCAGCGTCTTTGCTTTTAATCTGTTTTATCATATTTTTTTACTAATTAATTATTTTAGCTTTAACATCTTGCCATGTTAAATAATATATTTTATCCGTTCCATCCACAAAAGGAGATGAATAGGTTACAAAATGAATTTTGTCCCCCACATTAAATCCAGGAGATATGGGTGTTCCATTATCATAATAATTTTTTGCTACAGAAATTATTTCTCCCGTTTTTACTTCCTGATCACTTTTTGCTAATACAATTCCGGAATCTGTTTTTTCTGTTGATAATAATTTAACAACAACTTGATTTATAACTGCTTCTAATTTCATAATTTTTTGTATTTTAATTTTTTTTAAATTTTACAGTGAAAATTGGATCATATTTTATTTTGTTGTCATCAACTACTTGGACTTCTTCACCGTCAATTAATTGCATTAAGGCTAAATCTGACAACATTTGATTATCAGAGGATATATTTAATTTAAGACCTTCTAGTTTATCAAGTTCTTCTTTAAAATCCGCTTGAATAGTCGCTTCTATTTTTTTCTTTTTTATTTTTAAGGCTTCTTGTTCTTCTAAAACTTCTTGATATTCCTTGTTAACCGATAGGGCATTGCGATATATTTTTTTTATTTCGTTTGCTTCTTTTTTCTTATCTTGCATTCTTTTGAATACTTCTGAAATGTTTTGTGACATATTTTTATATTTAATTATAAAGATTTATAATATTTTTTTATTTTATCTAAGAAAGTATCACAACGTTGTACTATATCGCCAGTGACAATGTCAATAAACAATAATTCATCACCCGAAATTTTAGATAATATATCGTCTTCTTTTGGAAACGATTGAACCCTTGTTTTTTGTTCTCTCTCTTCAATAATTTTTGTTATTTTTCTTTTACTATAATCAATAACTAAGGATATCTCTCCATCCATATCACATGGAGTAATATCTAAAACTATTTTTTTTATTTTTACTCGTTCATTAAGCATATTATTATTGCATTTGTTTTTTTTCGCATCTTTTTATGTCTCTCTTGGTAATCTTAAAAAAATACCTATCAATGATAATTTTTTTATTAAATCCGTAAATATATAGAAAAAAGTGAAGATACCATTTTTTTGCCTTAGACGGATTTAATCCATGAAGTCTACGAAAAGAAAATGTTAAAAATTTTCCCCCATCATTAAAACTTATTCCTTCTTTTCCTAAATACCAATTACCCAATCGTTTTCCGTAAATAGTTTTCATGTTATTGTATTATTTCGCAGTCTTCAAAAATAAAAGAAGCATCTAGCCAGCCGTCAGAAAAAAGCGTTAATAAAGCATCAATCTCTCTTCCTTTATCAACCCAAATATATACGTTCTTCCCCGACGGGTTAATCCCGGATCCAAATGATTTTTTCTGAATTATTTTCATGTTAGTTAGCTTTAAAAAGATTTTTTATTCCTTCTCTAATTTGTTCTAACTCTTTGGGGTTTTCTTCTAAAAATTTTTTAGCAGCTTCTTTGCCGACACCCAGTTTACATCCTCGCCAATCATATGTGGTTCCTGTTTTTTTGATCTCCCCTAATTTCTCGCCCCAAGCTAATGTATCTGCCACTAAATCAATTCCTTTAGTATAAATAATATCTAATTCGCATTGTCTTGAAGGCGGTGCTACTTTATTCTTTTCGGCTTTAATTTTTAATGTATTACCAACAACATCTTCACCTTGCTTTATTTTTAACCCTTTAGATACCTGCAGTCTAATTGAAGAATAGAAACGTAAAGCATTGCCACCTGCTGTCTGGGTTTGGGGAGCAAATGCCATAGCATTAAAGACATCTCTTAACTGATTAATCATAATTAGAATAACATTATTTCTAGATACACTAGCGGTTACTCTTCTTAAAAATTTAGCTAATAGTTTGGCCTGCAAAGCCATGTCTTGTTTTTCTAATAAACCTTCTAATTCTTTTTTAGGAGTTAAAGCGGCAACAGAATCCAAAACAACAACATCAACAACGCCCGTTTCTACCATCTTTTCGACCACCGATAAAGCTTCTTCGCCATCTTCTGGTTGACTATAAATTAATGAATCGGTATCTACCCCAATGGTTTTAGCAAATGAAGTATCAAAACTACATTCTACATCAATAAAAGCACATTTCATCCCTTCTTTTTGAACACGAGAAATAAATTGAAGTGCTAAAGCTGTTTTACCAGAACTTTGCATTCCTGCAATTTCTGTAATTCTGCGTCTGGGAAAACCGCCGCCCATAATATAATCTAATCCATAACTGCCGGTAGAAACAAATTCTGTTTCAATGTTATTATCCAAATCCCCTAAACGAACAACAGACTCTGTGCCAAATTGTTTGTTTAGTTTCTCCATAGCCTCATTAATAATTCGATCTCTGTCATCAGAAATTTTTTCCTTTTTAATCGTTTTCTTTTTCTTTTCTTCTGGCATATTATTTTTTATCTTGAATATTTAATAATAATAATTCAAATAATCTTAATGTCTCATGTAACAATTCTCCTTTACCACAATTCAATATTTTAGCACTTTTTTCTACTTGATTTAAAAATTCTTTATCCATATTATTTTTTGTGTAATAATGATTTAATTTCTCGCAAAGCCTCACACAAATTCATTGCATCAAATCTACCCATATCATGTGTAGGGTTGTCTGGCAATAAAGATTGATATAATTTAACTTTATATTTTATTAATTTGAGTTGAGCGTCAGAATGAACTTTATTACATACATAACAATAATTTCCTGGTCTAGCTTTTAAACTATCGATCATCTCGCCTAATGTTTCTATGGTTAATGCTCCCGTTACTTTTGGCTCATTTGAAACAACAGGACTTGAATATTTAGACGTAGAACACTTTTTTCCCTCTTCAGTATCCCAATGAGTCTCAGCAAAAGGAGAACAGGAAACAGATGGACCGGAATACGTTGCTACTCCTATATCAAGTTGTGCCTGAGATTGTCTTATTTGTGCCATGAACATAGCTTCGTCACCAAAATACATTCGACCAGTCATAGGATCAGAAAAAAATATTTTTTCAGAAGAGCAATTATGATGGCTTGCCCAATCACTGAATGATTCTGTCATTTTTTTTATTTTTTAGGAGTTGTAGTATCAACATGAATGTGAGCATCACTAATTTTAATTTCAGTTAATTTAGCTGTCAACACTTCAACTTGAGTTTTTAGTAATTCAATAACATCATTTTTATCTTTTAAGGCCGAAGAGCGATTCTCTTTTAACAATTCGATTTCCTTTTCTTTTGAAGAAATTTTTAAATCGTATTTATCTTTTAATAAATTATTAGTGTCAATTGTTAGTCTATTTTTTGCCTCTAACTCAGTAGCTTCGGTCTTTAAGTTTGAAATTTCTTCCAAAATTTCCTCTTTCTTTTTGAGTGCTTCTTTTTTATCTTCAAAAAATGCCTCATTTACAGAATTGGTAGCCTCTTTTTTTAAATCAAAAATATGTCTATCTGTATCCAACTTTTGTTTTTCTTCATAAAATCTTAAATTTTGATCGATTTTAGATTTTTCTAAAGCCTCATATTCTCTTAAATCTACAAACACTCTCTTTTCTTTGTCTTGTTTTTTGTTTTTGTTAAACATAAATTTCATATTTATTTTCGAAAGAGTTGATAGTAATCATACTGTTCATCTCCTTCATGAATTATTTTAATTGGTAAGCCCAATATATATCTTTGTATATTCCATAACAATCTACCTGTTCTTCCATTTCCATCAATATATGGATGTATATTCTCAAAATTAATGTGATTATTTTCGCACATTAAATCTTTTTGACTATCATCAATACCGTAACTATATTTTAATTGTTCTTTAAAATCTTCGCACCAATTATTTATCATTTGTTCTAAAACAATTGGACCATAATTTTTCTTTTTCTCTCCACCAATCCAAACAGAACAATCTCTAAATTTACCAGCACATTCCGGATATAATCTTTTCATCAATAATCTATGAATTTCTAAAACATAATTAACGTTAAAATTGTCTCTATTTTTAAAAGCATAATCCCAAGCCTTTAAACTGTCTTCAAGTGCTTCTTTAGAGTAAACACATTCGACGGCATTACTCTCTATTAAAAATTCTTTTATTGATTTTTTTGTATAATCTTTCATAATATAGTTTTTTATAATTCTTGCTATTTTTTTTATATTTTTTATTATCAAGTATATTTTTTAAAAATCTACGACCGATACAAAAACATATTTTTCCATTACGATCAGAAAATAAAAAACTATCTCCACGTTCCCAATATCCAAAAAAACAACATCCTTCGTACCAACTGTCTTTAAATTTTTCACGAACCTTTTCCATCTCATCGTCTAACAATATTATCGGAGATGGCTTATCAATTCTTTCTGCACCTAAAAATTTTATATTCATATTATTCTAAATTGTTACTTATGTTTTTTGCAGCCAAGACTGCACGTTTGCGCCAATTATCTTCTTCTAAAATATCTGCTATATAATCTTTTTGATATTGTTTAGGAATAAGTTTTGGATCTTCTTGAATTTTATCAAAATAATATAAAACCTCTTGGAGTTTTTGGTCATCAAGTCCTGATTCTTCTAATAAATCTTTAAAATCATTTTTATTCATATTACTCTTCTATTCCGCAATCGGAACAATAACTTATAAATTTTGAATAACTTCCTTTTTTGTTATCATCAAAATGTTTATTTTTTACATGAAAATATTTTCTAGAAACAGGTTTTAATTCACCACAAAAATCACATTTATTTATTTCTTGTTCCATATAATTTTAATTAAGATTAGACCAATAATGCCATCTTAAATTAGACCAATAATTAGACTTGACAACGTCAATTTTTATTTTAATCTTCGTCAAGATCTAGTCCAATGGTATATTTTTTTGCACTATCTTTTAACCTCTGATCTTCCTCTTTTGTTTTTATCACTTTTGGATTTTGGAGCCGTGTAGTTAGCTGCTTTTTTAATTTTTCTGAATTCATTTTTGTTAAAATTATTTATTTTATATATATAACCACCATTAGTCATCATATCTTCTATCATTTCTTTGTCAGATGGAATGAGAGATTCTTTATATTCTTTTCTTAATTTTTTTACTTTTTTATTGTTCATATTTTTAATCAATATTTATCATTCTCATTATATTTTTTATAGCTTGAATATAAGCGCTTTGTTGAGCGGTGTCCCACATTTTATCATTTTTTTCTACCTCTCTATTGAGTTCATGAGTATACACTTTAGAAACTTTTTTATAAATATTTTTTTTGGTTTCTCTTTCAACAAATTTTATTAATTTATACATTTCTATTAATTCCATATTTTTATATCTAGATTCTTTTCATTTTTTTTCTAAATTTTTTCCCTTGCCAACCGCCCACCTTAAATTCATTTCCCCAACGATCATATCCATCTTTGTCGTAAATACATTTTGTTTCGTAATTAACACCGCGACCTCTTTTAAACCACCAGTAGGTATTTCCCCTTGGGTTTTGTCTTGCAATAATTCCTCCGTTGTTTTTTAAATCAGTAAAAGACATTTTTGAAATATTTTTGTAATATTCAGATCCTCACAATCTATTTATTCCAGATTTTTTTTGTTGCAATTTTTTTTTATTAGCAATTCACTGTTTGTTTGTTCTTGGCATACATTTTTGACCAGGTATCGGATTTTGAAACCGAACTTCAAGAGCTGAATTCTTGCATGCTAGCCTTTACATCATACCTGGGTTACTTTTTTATACTTAAATTTTAAATATTTTATAAAATTTAACTTCTTTTTTAACTTCTGTTTATAGTATATCACATTTTTTCCGCCTTGTCAAGAAACGTTATTAAGTTGATGAAGAAAAGCCAAACCCCATATCTAATAACCCCTGAATAGGACTGTTTTCTTCTTCTTTATTTGTTTCTCCGTGAACCTCTTTGGCTTCTGCGTTTTTTCTATCTATATTAAATTTTTCAGTTTCATAGAAACGACCATCTGTCATAATCATTTCTATATATTTAGATTTACCATTTCTTCTACTTTTTTGTACTGACACAACAGATATTGGAGAATAAATATCGTCATCATTTGTTGGATTAACTGTTTTAATGCGCTCAATCAAAAGAACACTATCCGATTCTTGTCCAATAGATGCTGTATCTTTCAAATTTCCGATTGTTGGTCTACTTCCTTGTTGTATTTTAGTTAAATGACAAAGAAGAATAATACAAACCCCCTCATTTCTAGCCAAATTTTTTACTTCTTTCATTGTTTCTGCTACTTTATTGCTAAAATTCATATTAACATTTTTAGCAAATTTGTCATCAGAAGTTAAAAATTCCAAATGATCAATAACTATAACACGAATACCGTATTTTTTTCCTTCGTCTATCTTTTGCTTAACCCAATCAATACGACCGCTAGTATGGCAACGGGGAGTATAAATTCTAATATCATCAGAAACTTTTGCTTCCTGTAATTTTTCCCACATTTCCGCAACGAACATCTCGTATGTCAATAAAGTTACAGATTCTCCTCTTTCGGCCATGTTAATTAAAATATTAAGAGCTAAAGTGGTCTTTCCTTGCCCCGTCTCTCCGGAAATAGTAACCACATCACCTACGCGTACACCACCTTTTAAGGTTTCATCTATTGTTTTAAAACCTGTTTGAATAGGAATTTTAACATCCAATTCTGCATTTTGAGCAGCCGCAACTTCACTAATTAAACCAAGAGAATCGTCGGTTAAGATCTCTTTTTCTCTCTGTAATTTTTCTTCTGATTTCTTTGACCATTTATCTGGAGCACTTATTATTTCTCTGTTTTTGATTGAATTAAAAATTGCTAATAATTCTGAGTCCGGTAAAGGTGGTGTGTTTTTATAATTAGCCGTTTTAATTACATTCCAAGCAATTGTATCCCACTTAGCTGGATGCATACTAGCTAAAACTAAACCGACATATCGTGTCATCATGTCGTTACGCATTCCTTGACCATAACCTGGGTAATCTTCAACGTCAAAATTTGATTGGTTGACAGTTGACGGTTGAGTGTAAACTTTAGAGGCTCTTTCTGTCTCAGAAAACAAATGAATCGGAAAAGGAATAGTTGGTAATTCTTGAATTAATTCATATGGACCTTTATCACTTACACTACCTGGAGCGAGAACATAGCCGCCCTCAGATCTAACATCCGTTAATTCTCTGATTTTAACTTTGTTTTGAAGTCCTGGGCAATATTTGTAGTAATAGTGATATCCCAAACCTCCGGTCGCAACGATGGCGGTATTTTGAGGTAAATAACTAGTGTCACCTCCGAATTCAACATCAACAACACTAAGATTACTTATTTTACCAGTAATAATCGCTAATTGAGCGTCTGGGTATTTTTCAAACCATCCTTTTATCTCGTCATGGGTAGCATAACGATTTTGAAATTCCTTCCACATAAACCTTGGGATTGGTTTTTTATCTTTTCCAACAGGAATAACAGATATATTTTTATCTACTAAGGCGTAAGCTGATTGTAGCAATTTTTCATTCATATTATTTTTCTTTTTTATCTAAATAATCATCAATTAATTCTGTTGCATTAAAAATAGCGTCAAAATTACTTTCAACCTTCTTAGGTATTAAACCGGAGAATGAATCTTGACCAGTTACCGAATCTAACAATTTCCCGTATTCCCATCCCGCAGCATACCACAATTCTTTATTTTTTTTATTATAAGCAAAATGAATTACTTCACCGTTAGCTTCTCCAACTCTATGCTCAAATTCTGTATCGTCAAATTCTGGCTCAATGTAGTGATATTTTTTAGTTAAAATAGAGTCAATTCGATCACAAAAATATTCTCCTCCAGTTTTCCATTCGGAATAAGCTTGCGCAAATTCGCTATCAGTGATAACAAATACGCGTCTATCTGGATATACAATTTTTTTCATATTTTTATTTTAAATTAGTAAGTTTTTCCTTCATTTCTGGATATTTCTTTAAAAAACGCTTATCATTAGCACTAAGACTTGTGTTCTCTATATTTTTTTTTCGAGCAGAAATTAATTTTGGCCACTTAGACAATAAATCACCTATCGTATTTACAACAGGAAAGTATTCATTCGACCCCTGTGATGATATGGCAAACTCCGCCATAGAAAGAACTTCGTGATAACCAAAGGCTTTTATTAATTTTGTGGCATCGGCGCGAGTAAAGGGGTTACCAAAGACTTCTCTTCCTCCAGATTGATTATAAACTACATCTAAAATTTTATTTATTTTGGAGGGGGTTACTTCATCTTCATCTTCATCTTCAACTTCATCTTCAACTTTACCTTCTATTTCAACTTCCGGAAGGGGCTGTTTATCCAACTGAAGACCCTTATAAGGGTCTTCGATTGACCCTTTTAATTTAGCTAATATTTCCTTATTTTGCTCCAAATATCTTTTTATTGACAAATTTACGTTATCTTTTGCATTATTACTGATTGGTTGGTGTTTTGTTTTATTTAAAATGTAGACCCAACCATCTTGGTAAAGTATTTTTTTAGATTTAACGAATTTTTCTAGTATTATTTCCCAGTCTTTTA
>Ga0172381_10005618_pt1 | contig 12672 bp, 26 predicted proteins | sample Leawel6488metaG_FD_119754 | JGI IMG/M metagenome (GOLD analysis project Ga0172381, IMG submission 119754) | Leachate microbial communities from a municipal landfill in Southern Ontario, Canada - Leachate well 64-88 metaG | ecosystem: Engineered > Solid waste > Landfill > Unclassified | place...
ACAGGTCAGCAAGTTATTGATACTGTTATTAAAGCTAATTCTTATTTGGATGTATTTTCTAATATAGAAGATTGGAAAAATGATTTTAATTCTTTTATACAGATGATACATCCAGATAAATGTCATCTTCAACATGCGCAATATGCTTCAGCTAAATTATTAGAATTTAGAAAGGCATTAGAAAACGGTGTTGACTTTAATGATGATGCAGGATTAGTAACTTACTTTCCGAAGTGTTGTATTTTTAAAGGAAAAGAAGACTTATTAAAACTTTCATTAAAAAATTATAATAAACTTATATCTTTCAATAATAAAAAAGATTTACATTTTCATAAATATTTACCTAACTCGTTAGAGTTAAAAAATAAGCAGTTGGTAACAAATTTTGAAGAAAGAGCTCTTCCTTTATCATCTATTAAAAAATTACCTCAAGAACATGTTAATTGGGTGTTAAGTCGATTACTTGAAATATCAACTTGGTTTGACAGTCACCAAATTTATCATGGAGGTATTAATTTAGATTCTATTTTTATTGTACCTAAAACTCACGGAATCATTGTAACATCTTTTTATCATTTAACTGAAATAGATAAAATAGTAAAGACTATATCTGGAAAGTATAAACTATTTTACCCTAATGTTTTGTTTACCACAAAAAAAGCTTCTTCTTTTATTGATATTAATTGTCAAAAAGAGTAGCTGCTTATTTATTAGGAGATGTATCTGGTAATGGAGCAGGTTTAAGAAAAATATGCAATGAAGATTTTATTAATTTTTTGTTGAAGTATGATGTAAGGTCATCATTTGATATTTTCAAAGATTATAGAGAATTGTTAAAAAGAAATTTTGAAACAAAATTTTATCACTTAAATATATAAGGAGAATTAATTATGGGTAGTACAAGTTGGTCAAGTAGTGCATATGACAGTTTTAAATCAAGTTATAAGTCAAAAAGTACTGATGATATTTTTACACATAACAAAACAAAAGACATTTCTTCTGAAATGGATCCTAAAGGTTTAAAATTTAGAGAAGCTAGAGATAGCGATACACATCCTCAAACTGTAGCAATAGGTATTTTCTTAGATGAAACTGGAAGTATGGGAGCAATACCTGAAATGATTGTTAGAGAAAAGTTACGTAATTTAATGGAAACTTTAATCACGCACGGCATTAAGGATGCTGAAGTATTATTTGGAGGTATTGGAGACCATATAGGACCTGATCAATACCCTCTTCAAGTAGGTCAATTTGAATCAGGTACGGAAGAGTTAAAAAAATGGCTTACCGATATTTACTTAGAAGGAATGGGCGGTGGTCAAAATAGAGAATCTTATTTGCTTGCATGGTTAATTGCAGGGCGTCACACATCGATTGATTGCTTTGAAAAAAGAGGTCAGAAAGGTTTTCTATTTACAATAGGCGATGAAGCTAGTTGGAATAAAATAAAAGCAAGTAGATTACAACAATTGTTAGGTTATTCTCAAGCTGAAGATGTAACAGATGTTCAATTACTTGCTGAAGCTCAGCGTATGTATCACGTTTTTCACATTAACATTCAAGAAGGTAGTTACAAAAACGATCCTCAAATATTAAAATACTGGAAAGATTTACTTAAAGAGAGATTAATTGTATTGGAAGATTATACCAAGATTTCTGAAGTGATTGCGTCAACCGTAGCTGTTATTTCAGGAGCTGATATGGAAAAAGTACTTGATTCTTTTGATAGTAAGACTTCTCTTGTAGTACGTAATTCAATTGTTAACGCTATTAAAGTTGAAAATGGAGAAGTTGAGGGTATTATAAATCTATAAAAATTATGTTAAAGGAAAATAATGAAAATATCTATCGTATTGGGAGCAGGTTTTGGAGATGAAGGTAAGGGACGTACAGTTTCTTACCTTGTGTCTCAATCAAAAAAACCTCTTGTAATTAGATTTAGTGGGGGTCACCAAGCTGGTCATACCGTATTTGTTAACAATAAACAACATATTTTTTCTCATTTTGGATCAGGTACTCTTCAAAATGCTCCTACTTATTGGAGTAAGTTTTGTACAACTTACCCGATAGGGTTAGTAAATGAGTGGACGGCTTTAAAAGATCAAGGAATAAATTCTTCCATTTTTATTGATCCTCTATCACCCGTTACAACTCCTTTTGATGTTTACGCTAATCGGTATGTAAATGCAAATAACCAACACGGGACTTGCGGTGCAGGTTTTGGCACAACAATTGAAAGACAAGAAAATCATTACAAATTGCAGTTTATAGATTTATTTTATCATAGTGTATTAGAAGCTAAACTAAAAAATATTGAAGATTATTATAAAGCTAAAGGGTGGGTTTTTTCTAATGAACCTGATTTCAAAAATCGCATGAAATGCTTTTTTGATAGTGTTGATATTATTAATCATTATGATATAGGAAACATTCAAGACTTTCAGTTTAATGATTTTGATCATGTCATCTTTGAAGGTTCTCAAGGGCTTCTTTTAGATAAAGATATAGGATTCTTTCCTAATGTAACAAGGTCAAATACAACAAGTGAAAATGCATTAGCATTAATAGATGAGCTTTTTAATACAGTAGAAAAGGATATTACTACTTTTTTTGTTACTAGATGTTACCAAACACGTCACGGTAATGGTTATATGTCGGATGAGAGGTTTTTAGACTTAAAAAATATTGAAAATGAAACTAATATTTTAAATAGTTACCAAGGAAAGTTCAGAACAGGTTATTTAGATTTAAGTTTACTTAGGTATGCTATTTATAGAGAAACTTTAAACAATCCAAAAGGAATTAAATATTGTTTAGTAGTAACATGCATTGATCAACTATTAAATTCTACTTTTACAGTAAAGGATGGTGGTAAATTAAGAGTTATTGGTTTGAATGATTTTCGTTTAATTATATCTAATGTATTGTTTTCATATGGAAGAGCAACAGATAAAATAGATATTATTGCATACACGGAAGGAAGTAAATTTTAAGTAAATTAGAGGTGACAGTAGTGGGAGAAACAAGTAGAGATTATTATTTGAAAATTGCTGCTCAAATGTGGCATGGATCTTCATATTAACAAGTATTAACACTATTTAGGTAAAGAAAACCACATTATACAAATAATAATTTAGATGTTTTAATTTTACCTGCTGAGTTAGTTCATATTTTAGATGATACAGCTCAATTACTTCGTCAAGTTGATGGAGTGTTAAGATCTAGACAAGCGATAGCGAACATTGTAATGAATTATAAATTAAATAAAAAGGCGTAATTTGAAACATATTGAATTGACAAAAGATACTTTATGTAAAATTTATGACATTTTAGTAACTGAGTGTAACGTAGATGAGAGTATGAAAGAATCTTTTGTATTTCACCATCTTAAAAAAGACTACCCTAATGAGTGGAGAATTTGTGGAAAGCTAGGGTATGGAGGAAAGATTTGGAGGCGAGAAATAAACTTTGCAAATCGTGTTGAAATGTATATTTCATGTTATGGGGAAGATGAAACAGAAGAAAGATTAAAACTTATAAGTAAAGTAAATAAAAGGATTGCTAAATTATTAGGAACAATTTAGTATGTTACAAAAAGACAAGAATAGAATTATTGATATTGCTTTTATTATAAAGGATTTTCAAACAGAAATTGAAAGACTTAGAGATTCTGAGAAAGTAAAAGCTTGTAATATTAATACATCTCAAGCAGAGTATACTAAGCAGGTGAAAAATTTGATTTTAGAGGAAAGGATTTAGAGGAAGTGTATACTAAGATGAGTGAAATGTATCATCTATTAATTGATATAGGAAGTTAGAATGAAAACTAAATGTTATTGTATATTTTGTGTACATCACCCTCTTCACGACAAACAAAAAGAGTTTAAAGAGATTACGACTGGATACAAACCGGGCTTAATGGTAAAATCTGAATTTGATGATCAAGGAATAGAGGTAGAGTGTTTACGGCCTGTTTCAGATGCTTTTTATGAATTAGGAAGAGAATCAGAAGATTTTAAATGGGAAGTTACAGCTTACGGAGATGGATGTGCAATTACCGGAGTTAAAGGGATAGGTTATACAATATGGGCAAATTGTAAAAATGAAAAACACGAAGAAATTTAAAGATTTTTTTGAAGCTTGGTATTTTTTAGAAGAACACTCTTATTATAGACATCCGAAATACCATAATAGTTTTTTTCAAAGAAGTTTAGATATTGAAGTTGTTAAAGTCAATCCAAAGACAGAATGCATTGATGATAATGAACAATTAAATATCGTGACAAGGATATGGTTAGAAAGTGGTATTAATTGGATTAACAAAGAAACTTACGAATCTACTCATGATTGGAAATTAGATTGTGGAGGTAAAACATTTGAAGAAGCAATTATTAACTTAGCTAATTTAGTGTTAAAACATTATGGAAAGTCTAAAACGTAAAGTAACAGCAGTTTGTCTGTTTACAATGTTTGAAAACTAAATTGTAGAGCGATGTGAAAAAGTTTATTGAAGAAAAGAAAAAATAATAAAATATTAAAATTAAGAACGGCTTTATAAAGAAATTGCAATTGTACGATGTAAACAGAAGGAAAATAGAAAAATGACAATAGTAAAAGCATTAATGAGTGATGAATATAATTTGATATTATCTACCGGACACAAATGGTTGGTATATGATACTCAATTTAATATGTGGGTAGTTTATGAACAAGTGAGACGCAAAGTTGTGAAGATAATCGAGACAGAAATAGAAGATGAAGCAGTAGCAGAACTAATTAAATAATTTTGTCCGCACGAATTGCTTGTTTTATGCTTTTGCGGACGTAAATAAAAGGAGAAATAAAACGACACTAGAGAGATTTGAAGAAATATTTGACAACACAGAAAGCGACCACAAAAGACAAAGTAAGATATTTAAGGGACTTGAAATAATAAGAAAATATTTACCAGATGCTGATATTGAAGCTGCTGAACACGATATTATTTATGCGGCTGATGTAGATGAATTAATAGAGGCGGGCATAACAGAAGATGATGTAAAAGAACTGGCTAAATTAACTTGGCATATTGATGAGGATGCTTTGGCGCACTTTGCGTGATAGTTTGCAATAAACATAACATAAACTTGAGGTCTTTTTGATTTGCTGATTAAACCGTGAGAAGTGAACATGGATAATATTATGAATTATGGACTAACATTTTATTGTGTGTTAGGGAAATGGAGTAAACCAAAAATACAGTGGATGAAAGCAACGAGAAGTTTGAGAATATGTTTAGGATTTGTTGCCATAAAAATTGGGTTGTATGATTTAGAAAGATGGGAAAAGAAAGTTTTAATTGCATATATAAAAACAACTGATAGCGACGAGTCGGTTTAACAAATTAATGGAGTGAAAATGTTTAGCAAGATTGAAAGATTAAAAAGAAAAGCTAAAAAGTATTACCAAGAATACAACCGAATACTTGATGGAATGGATTGCGGAGTAACATTAGCGTTGCAAATATCTTCCCGGTTGAGCATAGCGAAAACTAATTTCAACAATACTTTAGATGAATTGGCAAAGATCGATCCGCAATGTACCACGAAGAGACTATGATAGTCAAAAACATGCATAACTGATCAGCGATTAAACGCACCGGGCATAAAAAGAGAGATTAAAAGTATAATTAACATATTAAACAATAAAATAGCCGCACAAAAGATAGGTGCCGTTCTTGATTATGTAGTTAGTTTTTGAGGAGCGAAAATATGCAATTACATCCAGCAACATTAATTCTATTGGATAAAGAGGATATTATAGATGCTATTAAACAAGCAATTTATAAAGAATATCCAGAGTTTAGATCAACATACAATATTATCATTGATACGAAATTGGAAAGAGTAGAAGTAAGAGCAATTTGTTATACGCCCGTTAAAAAGGCAAATGATAGCGACGAGTAAAACTAACAGAGTTGGTTTTAAAGGGTTTTACGGAATAAACACTAAAATAAAATTGAGGTAAAAATGTTAAAATGTAATAACAAATTTTGCTATAATAATTCAATAGCTGGATGTTCACTTGAGTTTGAAACACAAACTGATTGCGATACATATAATGACTATAATGAAAGCAACCTTGTTGAAAACCGAGTTAGCCAAGCCGCTTCTCGGGCGGTGCAAGCCGCCGAAAATTTAGAACAAAAGATTAAAGAGTTTGCAGACATACGCGGATTAAAGTGTTCAAAAACTTTGAAAAGTTCCTGGAGGGGTTAATATGATACATGACTTAAAGAAAATAATATTTTTAGACATTGATGGAGTTTTAAATTGTGAAATAGATGATATTCAAAACGAATTTGAAGATATTTCTAAAAGATGTGTTAAGATGTTAAATACGATTATTAAAGAGACAGATGCAAAGGTTGTAATATCTTCTGTTTGGAGAAATAATAGAACAGTAGACCAATTACAAGAACTTTTAGAAAAATATGGATTCGAAGGTGAAGTAGTAAGTAAAACTCCCCATCTAGGTAAGGAAGTTTAAGAGGTAATGAAATTAGATGGTGGATTGAAACAAATATACCTTATGAGGAACAAAACAATTTTAAATACGTAATACTTGATGATGACAGTGACATGTTATTATGGCAAAAAGATAATTTTTTATGTGTAGATGGGTATTGTGGAATTACACCTAAAATAGTGTATAAAGCTTGCTGGATTTTGAAAGGTAAAATAGGAGTTTAATTTAAAGATAATTAATGTATAGTATATATAGGAAATTATAAAACAAAGATTTTAAAGGTATATAATATGTTTTGTAATCATAAATACAGTAAGGTTGAAGGTAATTATCAATATTGTACAAAATGTGGAAAAGCAATTGCAGCACCTAAAGTAATGTAATCATAGTTGGGAGGAATACGGTGTATATGAAAAACATAGTGGAACAACAGGTTATCTTACAGGTTACATTATCGTTAATAAATGCAATAAATGCAGAACTTTTGAAAAATTTGAAATATCAGTATACAAGTAATTACATTTAAAATGCAATTATTTAATTAGGAGATAAAAATTATGTTTTTTAAGTCTATTACATTATCAAGTAAGCATTGGTCAGTTAAATTATTAAAATATGTATTTCCAAGCCTTCCACGTTTTTATAATTTCTGCCCTCATTTTTGGTTAGCCAATCTTGCTTTAATCATACTTCCATTTTTGCTTTTATGGAAAGGCACAGTTTGGAGTTTTGTGAAGTTAGTAAAACCTCTTGTAAAATTATTATCTGAATGGTTTGATGAATGGGATAGTGTTCAACAAGAAAAACATGCAACTAAAGTATTAAGTACACTATCTAAAGAAGAGTTAAATATACTTGCCTATGCTTACGATTTGGGACTTTACAATTATCATCGTAAACGGCTAAACCGTTACTTTTTTGAAGATATAGATAAACGTGTAGCAAAACATCTTACAAAAGCTTTTAATATACTAATACGTTCTAGTATAGGCGTCACGTCTTTAAGACATGTAATAATCCAATCAAATTATAATTCTAATTCTATGGAAGAAATATATAATAAATATTTTAACGATAATAAAAAGACATACGTTCCTCCTAAAGAAATTATACATGTAAAAAAGAGATCTTGGTACCCGACAGCAATAAAGATATCTAAAGTATTAGTTAGTCTTCTTTGCATACCTGCATTGTATGCTATATATAAATTAATTTATTTATTTGGTTTATTTATTGGATGGGTATGGTATTGGATAACGTATGCTTTTTATAATTGGGATTGGGCTGCAATAGGACAAGCAGCATTATATATACTTATATTTGTAGCTACGCTTTTTATTATCAAATTCTTTAGTAAAAGATTTTCAGGCAGCTTAGTACTCACTGATTGGTTATGTAAAATATTACTTAAAATTGGAAATATGTTTGTAATAATTGGAAGAGGTTTAGCTTGGATAGGTAGAGGAATTAGATCAGTTTTTTCATTTTTCTGGGAAGCAATTAAATCATTCAAAGCTGATAACTGTCCTGAAATTATTTGGAAAGATTAAAATGGTAAAAGCAAAAAAAGAGACATACGAACTTAGATTAATTACATTTAAAAGAGGTTTACAACGGATGTTCTCTATTGTTGAAGTATATTTTAATAAAAAAAGACAGCCTGAATGCGGTGTTCTTGAACCTGTATTTTTGTGTCATCGTAAATTACCCCAACTTAAAAATAAAGTTAGTACACTTATGGAAGTTTTTAATAAACCAATTCTAGATTTTGATAATAATTTAAAGACATACCGTGAGCAAAAAAGACGTAAAAAGAACGAGTGTGCTTGTAAATCCAGACCATATTAATTTAGTTATAGCAGCTTTACTTTTTAACGGTTCTGCAGATTTATGTGTTGCTTGGAAAGAAGAAGATTATATAAAACTGGTTGATATTGCTGAAGACATAATTAAAGTAGTCAGGTTAAACAGTAAAACAATTGATTTATCTTTTCTTAGTTTTTGCGGTTCAAAGTTTGACTACAATTTTGAAAATCCTAATATGGTAAAAAGAGTTAAAAAGTTAATTAAATTAGCAGAAGGAAAATAAGATGGACGGAACACCTTTAGAACAAGCATTAATGAATAAATTACAAGTTACAATTACTTACACAAAAGAAAAGACAGGTGAAGTAAAAATTCATACTGGAGGTATTACTAAGATAGGTGTAAACAAAGCCGGTAAACCCGCTCTTTGGCTATGGGATACTTCTCTTCAAGATAATATACGTCAAATGTTGTTATCAAATATAAATAGTTTTCAAGTTTTAGATACTCCATTTGTAGTACCTAATGGATGGCCTCTTGAATTAAACGGGCAGATAATTGGATATTAAATAAATAAATTAAGATGGAAACAAGAAATTGAGTAAAAATTATTGGATTATAGCAGATTCTCACTGGGGGCATTCTAATATAATTAATCTTTGTGATCGTCCTTTTCACGATGTTAAAATGATGAATGATTATATGTTAATGAGATGGAATCAAGTAGTAAAAGAAAGAGATATTGTTTACCATTTAGGAGATATGTTTTGGACTGAAAAAACAGCTTTAGAAATATTACCTAAATTGAAAGGAGAAATTCATTTAATACTAGGCAACCACGATAGAAATTGGAAAAGAGTATATAATAGGCTACAAAGAAGTCCATTAAATCCACTTTCAAATTTAATTATAGAAGAAAGAGATATTGTAACGATTTCGGAGCCAATTAAGGCCATACTTTGTCATTATCCTTTATTATCCTGGAATGGAGCTGCTCATGGAGTGTTACATTTTGCAGGACACACTCACGAAAAGTGTAAGAGTGAAGGACAGAGAGTTAATATTTGTGTTGAAAATATTGATTATACACCTATAAATTTAAATACATTAATTGGATACGAACAGCAAGTAAAAGATTACTATAATATTTTAGATCTAATTAAAGCTATACAGGAGAAAAATGGGTAATAGACGAAAACTTATTATTTATATAAGTGGAGCCTATTACGGGAATGATAATGGAAAGATTATTAAAAGTAATAGTCAACTTGCAAGAGAATGTGCTATAGAATTGTAGGAAAAGGGATTTACGGTTATTTGTCCTCATTTGAATACTTCTCATATGGAAAAAGATTGTAAAATTAGATATAAGGATTATGTAGAGGGAGATTGTGAAATACTTAAAAGATGTGATTGTGTGTTTATGCTTCCTAATTGGAAAAATTCAAGAGGATCTTGTTTAGAGAAAGAAGCTGTAGAGAGTGAAAAAATATACGTTGTTTATACAATGTAAGAATTAGAGGATTTGTATGTTTGAATATTTTGTAAGTTACCCACTTAATTATTTAAGTACAGTTCACAATGTTGTAAATGCTTTTATAACTTTAGATTTTGAAGTAAGAACACATGGGGACGTTTTAAAATTAAGAGTTGTTAATAGAATAAAAGAGTGATTGTGTATCTGTAATTACTCTTATTAGTTTTCAAAAATTAAAAGGTTAAAATGAAAAAGGTGTTAATAATTGGACCTTCAGGTAATTCAAAAGAATACGAAGTCGACGGATTTGAATTAAGTTCAAGTAAATATGAGGGGTATGAATTAGTTTTAATACTGTTAAAAGAACAAGAAGAAGAAAATTTAGCTACTACAATACCTATTACTGCTACAGAAGTTACATTTGAACTTGTACCTCAACCTTCTAAAAAAGGTATTATTAATGATGTAAAGGAATCTTTTTCTGAACCTTTACGAAATCTAACTCAATCTGATATGTTAGTACAATTAAGAGAGAGTAGAGAGATTGTCTTTTTAGATTCAAAAGTTTCTTTAAACGTTACAGGCAAGGCTACAATAAGCACACTAAAATACAGTTTAGACAGAGATGGTTTAAATGAAGCCATCCAAGAATTAATAGATAAAGAAAAAATTCTTACACAGACATACCAAATGCAAATACTAAAAGAAGCATTAGTTGTGTACAACGCAACAGAAGATAAATTTTATATAAGAGAAGAGGTTAATTGTGGACACACAGAAGTCACTAAAGTTTAGTGATATAGATATTCACTCAGATATCGACAAGAAAGTTGAAGGTGAGGTAGATATAGTGAAAGAAGATTCAATAGAAAAGAAAGCAGATCTTTATCAAAGAGAATTGTTTACTATTATTCCGGAAGATCACGACCCTTCTTTAGGTATTTTTCCTGGCGATCAGCAATTATCTAATCGATACGTATTATTATGGAATAGTATAAAAACTATTACACCCTCAATCATCGATAAAGGTTATAAAATACTTAAAATAAAAATAGCTTCAGAATCAATAATTACCAACGAGTTGCGAAATTTAGGAGGAGGAGTGTATGCTTTAAAATACATATCTAATACTCTTCCTTTTGAAGAAGTTAAAAGTATAAATTATACAGAATAAAGGTGAATAGTAAATGAAAGTCAATAATCAACAGCGTAAATTAATTAAGCAAAGAATGTTAGAAAAGGGTATACAAAATTGGTTATTTCAAGAAATAAAGAAACAAGACGTATTCCACGACTTTGCATCAAAGTTTTTTGAAACATATGAAAGAACAAATTTTTCTATTGAAAATCCTAATTATATAATATCTAAATATAGTATTAATTAAAACAAGAGGTAAAGTGAAGATCACTGGTAATGTAGCTGATGTGCAACTTGTCAATCTTAAATTGAGCAATCTTAAAGGACAAGAAAGTAGGTGTAGTGAATGTTTAGAACCTTTTGATGTAGGAGATAAAATTATTGTAATATCTGATGGAATAGTTAATTCTAATGGAGATATTGAACTGTCAGAGGTAATGCATTTTGTAAAAACAAAAGCAATTAGAGACTTTTTAACTAGGTATATAGATTTACTTGAAAAATCTACAAATAAACCTACCGATGAAATTGTAAAAGTACAGCCAGATAACTAAATATTTACAATATTCATTAAAAATATGATTGAAATTGAGCAATCCTTTAAGCTACCAAGAGTTTCCAGAGAGTGTAAAGCAATTTGTATCTTACTGTTTTAAAGATTGTCTATCTAAGTATTCTTTGTTAGATAATAAATTACAAGCACTTTACATTTCATTTGAACCTCGTACCTTACAATACCCAGATTATGTTAAAGCAGAGCTTATTTTACCTAACAAAATAGCTTATTTCGATAAAGGAAATATTAGGTGGGATGGTATTATGCATGAAATTACTCATTTAATTCAGTATCACCTAAACGGAAAAGAAGAAAATATACCCTATCTTTCTAATTATAGCAAGGTTGCATCGTTTAATTTTGAGAATTATCAAAAAGATGAATCTGAAGTACATGCTTTTAAAATACAAGCAGCTTTTGTGGAATATAGAAAACAAAGATTAAATTGGAATAGTATTAAAGTAAGTAATTCATCTTTAAATAATCAAACTACTTATTACATATATGATGCTAAAACTGGAATATTTATAAAAGAAGTTTATAGTTTAGAAGAAATCAGTCAGTTATATGGAATTTCTCCAGCATTTTCTAAACGTGCTATTGAGAACAACTGGGCTATGAAAGGTGTTTATATTTTAGATGCAAGTAAGGAAAAAAAGAAAAGATTACGTATACCTAATCGACAAGAAAGAGAATCAGAGATAAGAGGAGTAAAGATAATAGGAACAAATCCCGAAACAGGAACTGAATATTCTTTTAATTCTGTAAGTGAAGCTGCAAGAGAATTACATATTAATAGACTTAGTATAATTCATGTATTAAAAGAAAGACAGGGTACTGCAGGGGGAATGAAGTGGAGGTATGCAGAGAATTCTAAAAAAGAAATAAACAAGAATCAATGGCTTAATAAAACATTTGTATTAAATGATTCTACTAAATTAGAAGTAGTTGATGTGAACGATGCACAGGAACCTATTTTTGTGTTGCGAGATGTCAACACTAAAAAGTTATTTAGATATAATGAAAGTTCGTTAAGAGAAAATATTCTAAAAGGTATGTTAGTTGAAATTTCTCAAAATAAACTCTCTTGGCAAGTAGAGACTAACGAATTTTACGAATTAGAAAGATTACTCAATAATAAACATTACTCTTATCATTTAGAAGGAAATACATTTATTATTGATCATG
>Ga0172381_10005619_pt1 | contig 12672 bp, 17 predicted proteins | sample Leawel6488metaG_FD_119754 | JGI IMG/M metagenome (GOLD analysis project Ga0172381, IMG submission 119754) | Leachate microbial communities from a municipal landfill in Southern Ontario, Canada - Leachate well 64-88 metaG | ecosystem: Engineered > Solid waste > Landfill > Unclassified | place...
ATATCCTAATTTACCTTCTAAATATTTTTTGAAAGCCATTTTATCACCTAATGTAGCTTTCTTAGATTCCATTTCTATTCTTGCTGCTTCTTTACCTGGTGAATTAGGAGCTATCTTATCATATTCGTCTTTAGCTAATTGATATTCATTGTTTAAATTAATTAATTCGCTATTAACTGTTCTTAAATTATCTGAAGCTATTTCTTGTTCTTTAATTTTATTTTCAGCTTCAGAGGCTTCTTTTTGACTTTGAGTATAAGCAGCGTTATCCATTCTAGTTTGATAATTTTGCATAGCACCTAAATCACCAGTACTTACATAATTTTGTTCAGCAGCCACTTGCTCTAAACTCTTAGGAGTTTCACTATTACCATAACTAGCTATTAATCTTTTACGATCATTTTCACTAATCTGATTTCCTATACTATCAAATATATTTTTAATTCCTTGACTTCTATCTCTTGCTCCAGCAGGTCTTTGATATGCCTGTAAATAAGCTTGAGCAATATTTGGTGCGGTTTGATATTGTATAATTGCCATAATATATATTCCTTAAAAAATTAATTTTTACTGAAGTAAAAATATGACCACTACGCGGTCATTAATGTTCACTAAAGTGATCATATTCCAACTAAGTTGGAATTAAAATAAACTTCCAATAGTACCAAGTAGGCCACTATCAGCTTGACCAGCACTATCTTCATTAGCTTGAGCAGTATTTGTAGCAGTAGCAGAATTCATTAATAAGTTCATTAAATTGTTATATTGATCAGATGTATTTGTATTATATGCATCACTTAAAGTTCCTAAATTATTAATCTTAGCTTGAGAAGCATCATTTACACTGTTAATTCTATTTTGATTGGCAGTCAATTCACTTTGCCAAGTACTTAAAGCTTGATTATATGCATTGTTATATTGATTCGCTGCAGTTGTATCTAAACTTTCTTTCTTAGTAGCTACATCACTTGCTATAGCGGCAGCAGCCCCTGTTCCTCTTCCAACTCCAGCTCCAGCTGCAGTATTTTGTGTTGTCTCTGCGGCTTGATTAATTATTTCATCATAATATTTATTTTTATAATCACCTACTCCGACTATTAAAATTAAAATCTGTAGCAGAAGAATCAATTACTTCAGGTGTATAACCACTTAAAGCATTATAATACTCTGACACAACACTAGAATCCGGTGTTATAGTCTTAGAATTATATTCATTTAATAAACTTAATAATTGATTATATTGATCTGATGTTTTATCAGTTAAAGCCTTAGCCTTTTCTTTTTCACTCATATTACTTAAATAGTTAGTAATTGCAGTTAAACCTACATCTTTATCAGCATCCTGTGCTATACTTGAAATTATACTTCCTGCAGCCATATTCTTTTTTCCTTATTTTATATATACTTGACCAATTATAGAAGAACCATTAGGTATACTTAATGTTAAATTAGCATTGTCTTCTATTAAAATTAAACTTATAGATGTATTTGAAATAACTTGAATATAAAATTTATTATGAGCAGGTAATTCAATATCTATATCTGTATCCTTACTAACTATATCACTAGTTATAAATAATAAACTTTTTACCATAGTTAAACGAACAAATTCATTACTCTGAGATTTCATCCATTTACCTTGTAAACTATTGATAATTCTAGAATTATCAGAACCTGTTTGTACATTATAAATATCCATTAAAATCTTCCTATAGCAGAAGCTAATACCTTTCCTGCGATAATTACAAAATCTGTATTTTCACTATAACTAATTTCAAAAGACCAAATTCGACCTACACCTAATCTATCAAAATTAGTTTGATAATCATATTGGCCAATTTTACCAATTCTTCTTTGAGCTACATTTGAGTAAGAACCTCCATCTCTCTTTACTCTTAACATAATCTTAGGATTTATTACTGTATCTTTTATAAATCCGTTATTAACTATTAACTGAAGTTGTTCAATTATAACTGGACTAAAATCATTAATTGTAGCACCACTTTCTCTCAATCTAATTATAGGTCTTCCATCATATTCTTCAAAATTATTTGGATCTAGCCATATTAAATATTTATCAGTTAAAGTTCCAAATATTAATTTATTATAAGATAACTGAGCAAACTGTGGTTCCCAACTTTCGAACATATTTTTAGTTAAAGATCTACTAGATCTATTATGCCAGACTTGTTCTAATTTATCATATACAAATGTTTTCTTATCAGTTAAAAAGGTTATAGCATAAAATTCATGTCCATTCTCTATCCAACATTGACCTATAGCATCTTCAGAATAAGTCATTGATCCTATCTCTCTTTCTAAATCTGGATTACTTATTTTAGTAATAGATCCATTTGAACCTAAATAAATTCCATTATTACCTTTTTCTGATGAACCTAACCAAAAAACATCAGGTCCTAATTTACTTAAACTTTTAGGAGCCTTAATTCCAATCATAGCAGCAGTTGTATCAGCAGGTGTTATTGGCTGATTTATATCATCTTGCCATGTCCATACTTGATAACTAGTTGGTCCAAAAGTCCATAATTCAGAACCAGTACATATCATAGCAGTTAAAGCATCAGGACTTAATTCACTATAGGTAACCCAACCATATCCATCATATTTACTAGTCATAAAAATATCATAATCAGTTTGATCTTCACCATCTACAACACTAACAGTTGTTACTACAGTTGTTGTAGTAATTTCTTCACCTAATGTGGTTTCTGTTTCAGTACTAGTCTGAGTTACACTTGCATCCTTACTAGTCTCAAATGGATATTGTAAACTTTTATAAATACCATCAGTTTGTAAATCATTTACAACTAAAAAACCTTTTATATATGAACAATAACTAGGTTTAATAATTTGATCTAATGCATTTTTAGGTAATTTAATACTTCTCCAATCGGCTAACATATCATTATTAGATAAAGTAGTATCAACTGCATATACATTTAATCCATCAACTATAACTAAATGAGGATGTGCACTACCTTGACCACCAGTTTCACACATACTTACATATTCACAACTAGTAGAAATATTACCAATTTTACAATAAGTTGGTCCATCCTTTCTTATAACATATACTGAATATCCAAATACAGCAAATAAAATAGGTGTTCTATCTTGTCCAAAACTACAAACTTGAATTCCTCTACAAATCTTTTCAGGCATCTCTAAATATATACTGTTACCTAAAATACTTCTTAATATCTTTTCAGCACTTGAACCTTCACCTTGAGTTTCTTGATACATGTTTAAACTATAGCTAGAATTTAATTTAGCCATATTACTTTTTCTAGAACCACCTATAATATTTTTAATTATTGATTGTGAAGCTGCCATTCAATTACCTCTCTAAATAACTTCCACTCATAAATTCAGAAAATGTATCTGAATATCTTTTCATATTAGTTCTAACTTTATTCTCAGCCATCTTAGCAGTTAAACTATTCTTCAATGTAGTATATGAACTTTGATATACAGTTAATTGTGTATTATCAGTTTTAGGCCAATCTTTCATAATTTCTACTATCAAACCTAATGTCCATAATTGTCTATAAATATCTGGTAACCTAACTTCTGAATCAAGATTAATATCAAACGCCTCATTATAATGTACAGATATTGCATTACCTATAGCAGTAGGCTTAAATAAAATTTTACCTTGTATATCATCAACTTGTAACCAAGAATAATAATCTGCTGTATTTGGATAACCTTCAAATTCTTCATCACTAACAAAACTCATTTCTACAGGATAATCATTTGAACCTGTACTTCTATTATATACTTTATTAATTTTTGTAAATTTAGGCATAACAACATCTGTAGCTATAATTACTTCTCCATCAACTATATAATCTTCTCCAATTATCATTGATTCCTTAGTAATATCAAACTTAATTGTCTTTCTAGTAAATGCTAAATAATTACTTAAATTTAATTCTGAAACTATTCCTTTTAATAATAATTCACCTTGATTTACATATTCTCCTGGTAAAGCATCAGTTGAGTTTGGCCAAATTCCACATCTAGCATAAGCATCAGCTATCACATCTCTTATTGTAAACATTTATAAACTCCTTAACAATTTATATCTCTTCTTTATATATTTATTAGTAAAAACGGAAAGGCAGAGTATCTAATAAATTAAACACTCTGCCTTTTGTTTTGGAGATAAAAAATTAATTAAACTTTAGCAATATAAGCCATAGAAGAACCACGAATATCACCTTTAACAGCAACATAAGCAACATCTTCACGAGTAATATTGTTTTTATTTGTAATATCACCTAATGAAGTAATTGAAATTTTTACTTCACCAACAGAACCAGATTCATTTTTAGCACCATCTAAATCAGCTTGATCGATTCCTTGGAATACTAAAGCTTCTTTAGTACGAATTTCACAAGGCCAATAAGTTGTTCCGGCACTAAGAATTACATCAACTGTTCCACTTACTGCAGCTAAATTTTCAGCAGAATTAGTTCCATCACCAATATAACAATTTCTTGCATAACAATTAGCGGTAATTAAACTTTGAACTTTAGCATTAACAGGTGTCTCACCATTTAAGGTAACTGCATCTTGTAAAACGAATCCGAATTCATAAGGAGATTTTGCACCTTGTACATTTGTAGAATATACTTCTGGTAAATTAAATGCATAACCTTTAGGTAAGGTAGCAGTTACACCACTTGCAGCAACCATTTCTAAATAAGTTTCAGGAATAGATTCACCATAATGTGTAGCATTAATTACTAATGCAGAATTAACTGCTAATCCAGTTATACCAGAAGGTACTTTAACTTCAGGAATTTCAGGAATATTAATAAATTCTACACCAGCATACTGACCAATTGAATTTTCAGCATAAAGATTTTTAGCTGCATCAGAGGCAATACCAAATGTATATCCACCAATAGCTTTAGCCGCAATTGCACCTTGTGCTCTTGGAGCAATATATCCAGTAACTGTAGAACCTTGTCTAGCAGTAACTGTAGCCATAGCTGCATCACTTAATGCCGCCCATGGATTACTATTAGCACACACAACACCTGTCTTAAAATACTCAGTATCAATAACTTCTTGCTGAATTGCAATAGCTAATTTAATACTAGTAGATTTAATATATTCAGCCCATGAAGCTAAATCAATAACTTTAGCGATAACATCTGCTTCTATACAAGCTTTCTTTTGTGAACGCCAACCATAAATTACACGTTCTTGCATACCAGTACGGTCAGCATCAGTCATGACAATACCATCAGTTACCTTACCGCCATCACGTAACACTAATCTAGCAACTGAACCAGCTTGTGAACCTACACTAAAATCAAATGGTGCATAACTATTTTTTAAATAGTTTAATTGATCAAACACTTGAGCAGCAGCAGCCACTACGAATTTGTTAGTTATAATTGAATTACTCATATCATTTTTTCCTTATATGAAATTTATTTAAACTGACGAACATATTTTAAAGCATCTATAATCGAACTTGAACTTAAATTCTTACTTACCTTAGGTGAAGGTGATTGAGAACCAAGTTTAGGTACAGGTTTCAATGAATTATCAGATTTACCATATACTATCTTAGGTCCACCAATCTTAAATTCATCTTTTTTATCTTCTGTTCTACTAAACTTAATCTTATTTTTAACTGTACCTTCAGATTTTATTTTAGCTTCAAGATCTCTTAAATATAATTTCTTATCTAAAGGATCCTTCATACTAAATATCTTTCCTACTTCAGCCTTATTATTAAATAAATAATCTAAAAATTTAGGTCCAATCTCTGAAGCAATTATATGATTAACTAAAGTAAAATCTTTCTTTTCAGCAGATAAAATACTACTTGGTAATTCTTGCGTAATAATATCTAAGAAGGAACAATTAACAGTTTTACCGTTACCTAATTTCCATTCTTTTTTACTAGAAGCTTCTTCATACCTATCAAAATATTTATTTCGTTCTGCCTCATCAGGAAAACAACTTTCAATCTTTTTTGTACCTTCTATATCAGCTTCTTCTAAACTAATATCAGAATTGTTAGCCAACATTTGTTGCTCTTTATCTTTAATTAAATGCTTAGCAACTCCTTTCTCAACTAAATATTCTTGATATTCTTCAGGACTAGCAAAAGATTCTTTAGGTTTATTCTCTAAATTTACATGCTTTAAGTCATCAATTTCTTTTTGTAAACGTACAATCTCACGATTCTTACGTTCTTTTAATTTTTGAAAAGCATAATTTGTTTGCTCTTCTTTTGTATACTTTTTCTTTCCTTCATCTTTATCTAATATAGGTTTCTCAGGCACTTTATCATTATCAGATTTTGGACCAACTTTATCTAAAACTTCTTTAGGCTTAGTAGAATTATCAGTTGTTTCTAATTCCTTATTCTCAGATTTAAGATCAACATTGACTTGAGATTTATCACTATTATCTTTATTTTCTGGAACTGCCTTATCAGATTCAATTAAATCTGATATAATATCATTAGCAAATGACATATTAATTTCTCCTTTTTTACCAAACTATTTTTTATAGGTGTTTGTTACCTATCTAGTATATTTATATAGCTAAATGGCTAATAATAAAGTATATACTTTTTTAATGAATGCTAAGCATTCATATGTTCACTTTAGTGAACATTAATTTTTACTGAAGTAAAAATATGACCACTACGTGGTCATTATAATTTAAAGTATTGATTCCAATATCTACCTAAACTTCTATTAGTTGTAAAGTCTATAAATTTTCTATAAGAACAAGGTGAAATATAAGTTTTACCGCCACCTCTAAATCTAACTCCAACTGTATTAAATAAAGGATCATATTGAATTCTACTTAATGCTGTTGAACCTAAATTAGCATCACCTCTTAATTTTTTATCATTATACCTTGAACCATATTCATTATACCAATTAGGTGACAACTTCATCTTTAATAAAGCTGCCTCTCTTACTTGAGGAGGTCCCTTAGGTATTGTTCCTCTATATTTTTCTAAAAAACCTTTTACAGGATAATTACTATATCTAGTTCCACTATATCTAACTGGTATATCTAACATCTAATTTTTATTCCTCAACTGTTGGTACTAAAGTTTTCAATAGGAATTTCTCCATTAATAACATCATTAGATGTCATATGACCAAGATCTTGGTTATTAAGTTCTGAACCTTCTTTACCAAAAATTAATTTATCATTTTCTTTAACTTGGTCTTGAACTTTTATACTTAATTCAACTGCTTGTTTATTCATATCCATTTGAAGTTGAGTAGCATCAGTCTTACTTTGTAAGCCTAATTTGGCATATTCTAACTTAATTTTTTCTAATTCAATGGCGGTAGTAGATTGATTATTCATAGCGGTCTTAGCCAAATCTGCTTCTCTTGCTTCACGATTATTTAATAACTCTAAATTCAAAACTTCATTCTGTTTGTTAGCTTCAGATAATTGATTAGCTAATTCTTGCATCTGAGTTTGTAATTGACTAGTCATTTGTTTACCTTTATTAATTACATTTAAGACCATAGGATCTTGATTTTCATCTACTAACGTAATTGAAGGATCTAAATTAGCTATTAAATTAGCTTTTAATTCTTTTGTAGATTCATCATCAGAACTATCACAATAAGCTAAGTTTAATAAAGCTCTAGATTTACTATCAGATTCAGGTATTAAACTTGACATAATAGCTATTTCTTGTCTTTTTCTCATTTTCTGAGATATAACTGCTGGTCCATTAACAACTTTAAATCTGTATTTTGTATCAGAAACTAATTCAATTAAAATTTTACCTATAACTTCAGAAGCTGAAGCAGCACTTTGATATAAGTCATTTAGGTTACTATAGCTATTTTGTTGTTGCATCAATATTTCTGTAGCAGTTGTAGTTGTCTTTTGTATCTCCGATATACCATCCATAGGTATTCCAATTGAAGCATATAAAGCTGTTCTATAAATGTTAAGCATTGAACTTAAATCACTAGTATCAAAACTTTCTGATATTGGTACTAAAGGATCAGTTCCAGTAGCATGTAAGATAAATTGTACATTATCATCTGACCATCTAGATGCTATATCTTCTAAACCTTCTAATTGAGCAGGTGTAGCCTGTATTTTAGTTTTAGGACTTCTAAAATATCTTTCTGCTAAAGCAGAATATACAATGTTTATTAAAATTTGTAGACTTTTTGTATTTTTTATAATTCCAGAGTATAACCATTTCTCATCTACTAAGTCTTTATAGAATGTATATCTTACAATTGGTATCTTTGTTGTCTCTAAAGTATGAAATTCTACTACTTTATCACCAATTAGTTTAAACATTTCAACAAAACCATCATCATTTTTACGATAATATGTCACTAAAGCTAAATTTTTATCTGGAATTGACCAGTATGAACCGCAAATCCCATACTAATGGCTTTTTATATTTAACATCTACGTCAATTATGTCTTTACCGTATAGTCTTTTTGCTTTAGATATAGGTAAAAAGTCAATTAATGCTCCAGCTTCACTATCTTCTAATGTACTTTTTTGTGCATTAGGATCAGCTGCTACTCTACTAATATCACCAATATTTTCAATTATCCATTTGTAATTATCACTATAATCATCTTTAACTGAAGTAATTACACAATATCCATAACCTGTAATTGCAGCATTTCTAATTGATTCTTGTTGACTAATCTTACTTGAAGAATCTGATTCTATCATATCAATAACATTTTGTATTTTTTCTGGTGCTTCTAATAATTGTATATGATATGGACTAGCTGAATATGAACTTACTATAGCTGAAGCAATCTTTTTATATTCATTAGTTTCAGAACAAGGTCTTTTTGTTCTTTTATAAATTCGCTTATTTTCATCATCCCAAAATGAATTTGAATAGAATTTGAAGTCGTCTTTAGCTCTATCTAAGTCTTCACCAAAATAGTCTCCTGAATCTTTAATGAAATCTAAAGCTTCATCTATAATTTCTTTATCATCATAAGGATTTTTCTCTTCTTCTGTAGATATAACTTTTTCTTCCTCATCTGCTAAATCTTCACTTAAATTATTTATCTTATTTTCTACTGGTGTCATGTTACTTGTTCCTCAATTTAGATATACTTTCTATATCTTATTTATAAGTGTTTTTATTAATGCTAACTAAGTTAGAATATGATCACTACGTGATCATTAATTAAACCTATTGTTCATACTAGAAATGAAATTATCTCTATTAAAATTAGGTTTATTCTCTTTTAATTTAAAGCCTAATAAAGCTAAACCTAAGCTATCAGCGTCATCAGGCGAAATATTGCCTATCAATTTCTTAATCATATCTTTTGGAATTAAAGCTCTTTTACCTTTTGAGTCTGATGTATACTGTGTAGCCTTCAACTCTTCAAATAACTTAAATTCTGAAAAAGGTATATAAAATCCATTTTTAATATAATCTGCCAAATTTTGATATAAATAAGTTCTAATATTATTACAACTGTCATCTAATGATGACATGGCAAAATGAATTGGATGTACATTAGTATGTGAAACTTTTAATGTATCAAATGTTCCTAAACCAAATCCACCTGTATTATCAAGTACTATAGCCTTAATATTATCTTTACCATATTTAGCTTCAAGTTTATCTATTTCTTGAATTACTCTAAAATGATCTTCATTATGTGATAATACAATTTTATCTAATAATCTATATTCATCAACTATAGTAATAACTGTAGAATCTGCACCTGAACCAGCAAAATCTATACCAATACATTTTAAGTCTGTACTATTATAATCCTTTATGGCTTTTAAGGCAAAATCTTTCTGAGTTACTATAGCAGTCTTAAACTCTGATTCTATTGCCTCTCCTAATACCTGTTGCCTATATAATAAAGAACCTTCATTATATCTATCTTTTAATGATTGTTTATAAGCTTCTGAAGTAAAATTATTATCTAAAGAAGAACCATAAATTACTTTATCATAATTTTCTTTAATCAGACGTAGATACCAGTTTGTAGTTGGTGTTCCAGTAGGTGTAGAAATTAATCTTATTTTAGGATCATTTTGACCGTCTTAATCTATCACAACAATTATTATATAAACCTTGAGAGCAATATGCTGCCTCATCTAAACCAAAACATGAATAATCTGATAATCCTAAAACTGATTCTGGAGCTTCATTAGTAACTCCGAGTAATTAATTGACCATTACTGAAGGCAAATTCTTTTGCCCCTTTATTAAAAGAATATTCAAATTCTAAAATTTGAGCCCATTTTTTAATTTTTCTAAAAAGAACTTTATCTAAGGCTGAATAAGTTTGAGCTCCGAACTATAACACTTTCATCTGATTTTACCCTTAATAAAGCCCATAAAGCTAAAGCTTCACTTTTACCTGTACCTACTCCTGTCTGACAAATGATTAAAGACTCTTCTGCCCTTCTTAAAAAGTTTTCTTGAAAGCTATTTATCTTTAATTGTAATTTAGCCATATATTAATTACATCTCCGATGTAATATGTGCACTATAGTGCACATTAAACTGTTTTAAATTCTATTTGTAAATCTTTTTTTAAGTTATCATTAGTGACATTTACTTGATTTTCTACTTTTTCAGACCAATTTTCTTTGAATCTTCTTTTTAGAATTTCTAAGGCTGGAGCATTAAAACCTTTAGCATCATAAAAATTACTAACTAAATTTACCTCAAGAGAAGCCTTATAGGTCTTAAACCATTCATCAAAAACTTCTCTATGCTTTTTATTTTCTTCACCTGCATATGCACCTAATCCAAATCCAAATCTAGTAAATCTATATTTTGGATCCAAATACTTTTGAATATTTCTTAACCAATCATCTGTATCTTTATAACAAATAGCTGTCCAAGCTATTTTACGCCAATCTGTACAATCAGTTATTACAATTGAGGTTTTAACAGTTTTGTCAATTTTATCAAAATAGTCAATGTAATCTTCTTGATTATCTAAAATACCTAAAGTAGAAGCTAATCTTTTTGAATCTTCACTGGTCATAACCACTTTACTTGATAACTCGTCTATACAGCCATTCATCAAGTAGTTTAAACATCCTAAAATTCTTTTACTTTCAGCTATTCTTTTTGAAACTATAATATCAATGCCTTTTTGATAATCTTCTATTTTAAACTTATATTGTGTAGAACCAGTCTTTTTCATGGTACAAACCTCTTTACTAAAGTTTCTATCCTGTGATTTAACTGAATTAATAAATTAATTATTTGTTGTTGTTCAGTTATGACAGGTTGTTTTATCATACTTTCTAAACCTTTCTTACCCATAAAAAATCCTCTCACTGTAAAAAAACTACACATAAATGTAGTTTATTCAGTTCATTATAATATTTTTAATTTACTTTAGGATCTACTTTAATGACATCGTTAGATGTCATATGACCGCTATGGTCATTAGCTACCTCATCAGCCGAATATTTGGCTAAGGTAGCTAAATCAGAACTTATATCTGAACTAATTCCTAATTTATCTTGTATAGAAATCAATCTAACTTGTAAATCAATTAAAGTATACATAATAGTTTTAGTTAATTCTTCGTGGTCTAATTTAATCTCCATCATTATCTCCTTTATTTTCTTTTTATTTTTATTTTTTTACTATTACAGCCCATAATTACCTCTATTCAGGTTCAGTTTCTTTAGGCATTGCATTTTCATCTGGAACAGCCGTTTCTTCAACCATTGATACTTCTTCACCTGAAGCATTAGCTAATTCATTAATTAAACCTTCTAAAGCTGTTAATTCTTCTTCAGAAAATTTATATTTCTTATTTAATTTTTCTATCATTTCAACTAATTTTTTCATTTGTAATTTCCTTATTACTTAAAATTTTATCTATATATTCTATTTATTAGGCTTTTTCTGACATAATAGATTATTTAAATGCTTTTCAAAATATGATATTTCTTCAGCTTTAATACACTTTAAGTCATATAAAAAATCTGAAGAAGGTTTTTGAGCACCTTCTATAAATAAATCTGGAATTTCATTACCAAATAAAGTCTTAAACTTAAACTTTAAATTAATACTATGAATATCATCATATTGAACTAATAAATGACATCCATTATATTCTACTCTATAACCTAATTTTTCTAATTTATTTTTAAATCGTTCTTGAATTGTATAATTGATGGATATAATTTTCATTTAAGATATTTTACTCCATCTTTTTTTTTGAGCTATAGCCATGTGTAACCTTTGTTCTGCTGTAAAAGGTCTATGTTTTTTTCTCATTCTTTCTCTGGATTCTGTACTCAATGGTTTTCTATGTTTTAATCTTATTTCTTCAGGCATACTTTCACCTCTATGATAGGCAACTTTATCTGATTTTTTTCCTAAAACTATTGAATAATTTCCTTTTACTTCTTTACCTTCTAAAACTTTACGATATACTTCAGGTGTCTCATATAACTCTTCTAATCTATCCATTTCTTTAAAAAATATTTTTCTAAAAAGACCATATATATCTGCATCTAAAATTTTATACATAGCTATATCATCTCTTCTAAAATTATTTAGAAAGTAATTATCTGCAAAGATTTTAGTTGAAGTAGTTATTAAATATCTATTATCTTTTTCTTCTTTAGTATTAAAAATTGTCATA
>Ga0172381_10005620_pt1 | contig 12672 bp, 26 predicted proteins | sample Leawel6488metaG_FD_119754 | JGI IMG/M metagenome (GOLD analysis project Ga0172381, IMG submission 119754) | Leachate microbial communities from a municipal landfill in Southern Ontario, Canada - Leachate well 64-88 metaG | ecosystem: Engineered > Solid waste > Landfill > Unclassified | place...
CAGTACCCAAAGAGCAAGCATAACAAGAAGCCTTCAATGGCCGTGGATGTTGTGCCGTATCCCGTGAACTGGGAAGACCTGAACAGGCTTTATTTTTTTGGGGGCTATATGAAAGCGAAATCCGAAGCTATGGGCATTAATATTAGATGGGGCGGAGACTGGGACAGCGATACGCAAGTTGACGATCAGGAATTTATTGATCTTCCTCATTACGAATTGCTATGAATCTGAAAGGGAATAGAAAACATCTGATAGGTATGATACTTTTAATTAATACTAATATAATTTATTTCACAAGTTCGGCTCCGAATAAGTTAGACCTGATGATTAACTTCCTTATATTTTTGGGTGGTATTCTAGTTGCAGGGAACGTAGGTGAGCATTATACAGAGGTTAAAAAATGAAACGATTATTAGTAATAATATTGTTATGCGGAAGCTGTTCTTCCTTGCCGCACAAGACCGATATGGATCTAACCAGAAATGAATTAGAGATTATGCAGGAAGACAACAACCTAACGGAGACCCAGAAGGTAATAATCAAACATGCAATATCTAATTTGTCCACAGCTAGCAAAGTTCAAAAAGAAAACAATAAATTATCTGATAAACTCCAGAAGGAATCCGGATATGCGGGGGCTGGGAAGATGATTTATTTATTGATAGGGTTAATTTTTTTCTTGACAATTGCGTTTATAATTTATAAGTTGCGTAAATGATTTTTGTTTCTCAGCTATAAAGCTGATGCAAATATTCCTCCTACTTTGCCGGATAACTTCTATCCGGCATTTTTTTGTCATTTTCCTTAATATTAGCCTTGACTAACTTATTGAATTTTTTTCTATATTTTATAAAAAAAGTGTTGACATATCCCCATGATAAGTTATTATATTAATATAAGAAATAAAAAAGGAGAAACAAAATGAAAAAACAAAATTATAAAACTTATGCAGAACAAAACAATCATTCAGAATCTGAAATAGAAAAAATGGTAGATGGATTATTCGGAGTACAAGCAGTAATGAATCTTATTGAAAAAACTGAAACATATAATAAATATGATATGGGCAATAATTATAGATTATATACCAATAATAGCTCCCATGATACGGTAGATTTACTTGATGGAAACGGAGATATTATAGAAAGCTGGAGCCTGAATTATTAAAAAACAAACGTATTCCGAAGCGTATCTTAAATTTAAAATAAATGGGAAAAAATGAAAATAGAATCATTCTCTACTGAAGAAGATTTCTGGGATACGCGAATGAATCAAAAACAATGAGAATTTACGGTATAGATTAAAAAATAAATACAAAAAAAGGGGTACAGGTGAACTTAAAAAAACACGCCAAAATAATTAAAGCTTACGTAGAAGGCAAAAAAGAACTTTCGGACGGAATCAACAAACTATTGGAGTCCGAAGGCATCAGGCAACGAAGCATAGCCGATAGAGTTGGATGGTCAACATCGTATGTGTCATATTTGCTCGGCAAAAAAGGGTACGCAAGTTATGAACAATTAGTCCATTTAGCCGAAGAAATAGAGAAGTTAATTCAAGATTGAGTTATGTCACATGCTCTCAGGCTGCATTACAGATACGTGACGGCTATTTAACAATAAATACGTAGAAAATCATAGGAGGAAAAAATGAAATGCCCATTATGCCAATCTGAATTAAAAGTTAAAGAAACTAAAGACCGCATTATCCACGAGTGTCCTAAATGTAGTTACATTATAAGCGAGGTTAAAAAATGAGCGAACTATATAAAAAATGCAAACATTACAGATGTGCAGAGCGTAAAGACTCACACGCTTTTGATACGGAATTTGCTCAAGACTATACAGAGATAGTACATATCTGTAAAGATACAGGCGAGTATTGCACAGAAGATTTAAGTACATGCCCTATCTTTGAAAATATGATCGAGCAGTGTCAACATTGCGATTTTGTAGATGAGTGCCATTTAATCGAGGGAGAAATAGATTACAAAGAAATGCACGAATGTTATAAAAGTCATGTATTACATAAATTAGATCAAATTAAGAGTGAATTGATAAATGCAGAAGTGGCAGCAGACATGACTATACATAACGGCAATTTTATCGTTAAATCAAAAAATATAATTAAAGAAATCCAGGAGGAAGCATGAAAGACTACATTAAAGAAATTTATACACTCATTAATACGCTTGATCGTACAGCAGAACAATTCGACGAATACGTTCAGGCAAGCAAAAGGCTTAAAGAGTTAGCTAATAAAATAAGAATGCAAAAAGTCATAGGCTCTGATCCTGAACTTGAAGAATTAGCGGATACGTTGATGGATTCGAGATCTCATGAGATTATAATGGATATGTAATATGAACGATCTAAAAATAATAGAAACCAATTTGAGGTCTATCTGCGTAAATGATATCGAGTCCATTAAGGCCGAATATATCGATAAGGATTATATCCGTGAACCAGTATATTTCAACTACAGAATCAATAGTAAAGGCAAAAGATTTTATGCAAGGGTTTTTGAAAATAACGAAATAGTAACAGCTCCTTCCTTCTCGGCTATTAAAGAAACATGTTCCCCGATGCCGTGGTCGTTGATTGAATGGTACATCAAGAATGGCAAAGAATATTGTGACTGGTTTAAAGAACACTCCGCTAATTACGGGACTTATTTCCACATGTTGTGTGGAATGATATTGAGAGGCGAGAAAATAACGACTACAAGATCATTCTTCCTGGACGATATGAGAATCTTTTTTGATAAAAAGGAACTTGATTATAATGGTTGCTTCGGTTGGATGCAAAAAGAAAAAAGAGATCTGCGGAAAGATTTATATGGATTTTGCAAGTGGTGTCAGGATTATAAAGTAAGACCTCTAGCCATTGAATATCCAGTCATGCACCCAGAAGGGTTGTATGCCGGAACAATAGATCTTGTTTGTTACATAACGTTGCCTTTGACCAAAATTCAAATAGAGAAAGGCGAAAACGAAAAAGAAATAATAATCGGGGTTGACCTTAAGTCGGGCATGAAAGGCTTCTATGAAGAACACGAAATTCAACTCCACGCTTATATGCCATTGTGGAATATAGAATATCCTGAACTTCAATGGGATAGGGTTTATAATTACGGCTGCCATAATTTCAGAATCCCATTATCAGCAAATTCAACATTTTATAAATTCAAGGATCAGACTAAATCAAAAGTGGCTTACAAGTGGGATCATTGGGTAAGCTTATTTCATGCTGACCCTGAAAATGCTAAGATCACCAATAAGACAGATTTTAATCAAGATCAAGAATTGAGCATAGAAGCAGACCTTGATACTATTTTCGCAACAGAAGATCCCCTGGCTTTTGTAACTGCGGAGGCTTTCTAATGTCTGGAAGAGTTAAAAGAAAAGTCGAATTTGTTAGAATCCCAATATTGGGGAAAATAAAATGTGGCCAAAAATCGGACAAAGGTTTTCCTCAGTCTTTAGATTACTTTATCGCAGACGGAAAATATAAAGCATACTTTGACAAAGCATTCGGGAGCAAGCCGAAAGATATAGAAGTTATTTTCTTATCTGACAATGTAGAAGAAGTATGTAATGAACGCCTTGAATTAAGGCAAGGCACAAAATTATTTGCATGGGGGGACGGGGAGACTTTCCATGTGTGGTCAAAAGAGATTAAGGATTATAAAATTGTAACCGTAGAAGACCACCCGAAAGTCATGGATATGGCAGAGCAGAAGGCCAGTGTAGGGCAGAAAGAAAGGGCTACATGGAAAACCATTCTTACACTCAGATTTTTAATCCCAAGAATAGGAGGAGTATTCGGAGTATGGCAACTAACGACTAAGGGTGAAAATTCAAGTATACCTCAAATAGTCTCCGTTTTTGATAAAGTTAAGTCTATAGCCGGAACTGTTACAAATATCCCTTTTGATTTATCAGTTGATAAAGTTAAGTCCCAGAAACCGGATGATAAAAATTTGTTTCCCGTAATAAGATTAATCCCGAATATCTCGCAAGAATCTTTGGGTAAGATCATGGAATTGAAAGAAATCGAAGCCCCTATCCGTGGGATGCTTACGGATGAGAAAATAGAATCATTGAAATCATTGCCTCATATACCGGATAATATTAAGAACGAAATTGAGGCTGATTATACTATGGAAGTAGAAAATTTAAAGGAGGGTTAAAAATGGTAAAACCAGACATACAAACATTCATAGATCACATTAAGATTTTCCAAAAAATAAGCGAAGAATTCGGGGTAACCCTAAGAAGCCCTGTATGAATGGAAACATGCAAGGCATATATCTATCGATGAAGAGAACTATGCAAAAATAATAGAGATAATAATAAATAAAATAATGGGCAGGGTTGAAGAGATATATTTGCTAATGAACGCTTATTCCCAGATTAAATATGAAATGCATAAATACAAAGGAGATGAAGAATGAAAGATATTAACTCAGTAACAATAATCGGAAGACTCACCAGAGACCCAGAGACAAGACAAGCAGGAATATCAACCGTGTGTAACTTCTCAATTGCCAATAATCAAGATTTCGGCGAAAAGAAACATGTTAATTTTATCGAAATTACGGCTTGGGGCAAGCTAGGAGAAGTCGTAGAAAAGTACATGAAAAAAGGTAACTCTGTAGCTGTGGAAGGTCGGCTTAATCAAGAGCGTTGGGAACAGGACGGCAATAAGAGATCGAAGTTAAGTATTATAGCTAGTAATGTGCAATTCCTTGATACAAAAGAATCGGGGAGTGTTAAAGAAATGTTTGCTGATGAAGAAGTTCCTTTTTAAAGAGGATGCCATGAAAAAATGGATAGGAAAGTATGTTGAAAGGCTTTTTTTTAAGCGCTCACTCAGTAGAGGAGTAAATTAAATTTAGGAGATATTTTTAAATTACAAAAAGGACGGGAAGTGGCGAGGCGGTTGTCCCGGTTCGATTCCGGGAGCCACGCATTTTTTAAAATTAACAAGGGGTAGAAAAAATGAATAAACAAGATCAAAAAATAATTAACGAAATCAATGGCGAATCAAACTCCGCTAGGATGTTAGGCTTAGTTATGATAATATCGTTTGTTGTGATATGTTTAATAATTGGGATTTTTTGTTAAAAAAATGTTGACTTTAAGACCATGTAATATATTATATGGTCTTAAACATTGGGGAAAAATCTACCTTTTCCCGAGTGTTTTTAAAAACACTTAAAGGATTTAATTTCAAGCGGGTAGAGGCCGAAAGGTTGCTTGAAGTTAAATCCTTTTTTTATGGAGAGAAATGGAAGAAATTAAAAAATCTTATTATTCTATCACCCCGGCTTTTGTCAGATATAACAATAACATATGCCCTAACGCAAAATTATTATACGGGGAAATAACGGCGCTGTGTAATGAAAAAGGTTATTGCTGGGCTTCTAATGATTATTTTGCTGAATTATATAATGTGAGTAAAAAATCAATATCTAGTTGGATAACAAGTTTAAAAAAAGAAAAGTTTATTAAAACAAGTCTAATTTACAAAAAAGGTACTAAAGAAATAAAGCATAGGTATATAACAATTCTTCCATACCCTATGGAAGAAAAGGTTGCTACCCCTATGGAAGAAAAGGTTAAAGATAATATTACATATACTAATAATACAGTTAATAATACAAAAGAAAGCGAAATGTTTAAAACTGTTAAAAAAATATTTTATGATGTTTACGAAGAATTATACAATACGGCCCCATATTACACTGGGAAAGATTTTAAATTTATAAAAAATATAGTTAAATTAGCTATGAAAGAAAGTGAAAACCCGAATACTTATATATCTCAAAAATTAGATATTTTTAAATCTAAATGTATAAATGATAAAATAAACAAATTTTGGATTTTTACCCCTAATAAATTTATGTATGGATGGAATTCTTTTATTATAGATGAAATAAAAGAACAGGATACATCATTGATTGATGGTCTTGACATGAGGAAAGTAAAATGAACGGACAAGAATTTACGAAAGGAATAGAGGGCGTATTCGGAAAGTACAGCAATCAGTTAGTCAAGGCAGCTGTGATTAAATTTGTCTCTAACAACTGGCCGGATGATGAATTGCCAACTTTATTAAATTACACCATCGCTAACCACTCTACACAATACAAGACCCAGCCGGATGTTAATTTTTTTAATCAGGTATGGGAAAAGAACCACGATCCTGTTAACGTTGCAGAACTTGCATGGTTAGAACTCGAGAAATTGAAGTCTGATAGATCTATTTTATGCACCGACATAGTAACGCAAGAAACTATTATATCTATGGGTGGCATAGATGAATTTTTAGAATATCGGTCTAAAGAACACAACTGGAGCAAGAAAACATTTGTAGAAACTTACGCTAGATTATTTAAACTACCTGATATCTACAATAGAGAATTTAAAATTATTAAGAATAAAGCTGAACTTCATTACCCTAAATTTCCAAAAGAATCATTTTATAGAGATGTTAAAGTTATTGGGGATGAATCCAAAGGCAAGCTATTGATTGATAACGAGAAAGATAAACTTGAGATAGAGCATAACGACGGAGTTAAACTTTTAAAAAATATAATAAAAGACATGGGGTCAGGATGAATAATTCTGATGAACTAATCGTTGACGGGGTTACCCAGGATAAACCGGTGTTTAAAAAAATGTCGAAAACATATTTATAGAGGTACGAATGAATACAGTAATATCAATAGCAGATCAGCTTACAAAGAAAATATTAGATGGCATGGGCAATAATTTAAGTATCGAGCACAAATCCGGAGTTAAGACAATAGGGCAGATTATAGATGACAAGAAATTATCGAACAGGGAAGACCGTGGAACAAAAAAATAAAAGAAGCAGAATCAAAAAAGCAATTAGTGAATTTCGGATCATAGGCGGCCGAGTAGTCTATTCCAACGATGAGTTTGAGCATGACTTCAAAACCATGAAAGATGACAACGAAGGAGAATATGGAGAGGCTCATTATGAGATCATAAATAGCGTTCAACACTTTCAACATAAATATTTATACGGATATCTGCTGCCGGATATAACTCATGCAATGGGAGAGACTGACTCTGAATATGTTAAGCAATTTATACTTAAGCCTAAATTTTTACTATGGCAGATACCAGACGGAGATTTCCGCAAGATTCCTAGCAAGCACATGAGCGGTTGCAGGATATGCACAAACATTAACCCAGACGGCGAGGAAGTCGTAATTGGCTATATTCCATCAACAAGCAAATTGAATTTTGATGAGATGGCGAAGTTCATTCAGGATTGCGAAAATTTCCTTCTGTTAGATTGTAACGGCAGCGTAGGAATGAGCGCAGGCAGTAAGCAAGATTCTGTGCAGGTTGAAGCGTTGAGAGCTAGGGAGCTGGCAAAGATAGCATAATAGGGTTTAGAATGTGACATAATCCTTATGGATTGCCCATTAAATCAAACGTGGCTGGCTTTTAAATGCGGAGATAGGCATTTGTATCAGATAAATCAAAAAAGGGGTTAAAATTATGGTTAAAATATCAGACGCAAGATTAGCTTTTTATTGTGATTGGTCGATGTTGAGAAATTATTATTACTGCCAGAGTTGCGAATCTGATGTTATTGGACGAGGCGACAATTATTGTTGCAACTGTGGCGCAAAAATAAAATGGGAGCTGAAGAATGGCAAATAAATTCAATGCAAAGAAAGTAGAATATGATGGCATCAAGTTTGATAGCAGAAAAGAATGTGCTCACTATATCATGCTTAAAGATAAAGAAATAAGAGGCATAATTAAAAATCTTAAAACACAAGTTAAATATGAGCTGTTGCCGCGCAATGAACGTTTTAAGCCAACTATCTATATTGCTGATTTTGTGTATGAAGTTGATGGTGTTGAAGTCGTTGAGGATGTCAAAGGATTACGCAAAGGTGCTGCATATTCACTGTTTAAGATCAAACAAAAACTTATGTATGATAAATTTAAAATTCTGGTGAATGAGATATGAACAGAATAGCCCTGAACAACAAAGCCAGTAGAGAGCTAAACAAACTATTCTCTGAGAAAGGCGTGCGCTGGTGCGAACTACAACTATCAAAGTGCAATAACTTTTGCCTATCATACGCACACCGGCATAAACGTAGATGGTATTACGATAAACCAGATCATCTCCTATGGGATCATGACCAAGTGGCTATATCTTGTGCTAATTGTCACGAGATGATCGAGAAGAATAAAGAATTAACAGAGAGCACATTCCTTCGCGTTCGTGGCGAAGAGAAAATATAAAAATATCAGGAGACTACTATGAGCCAATTAGTTAAATTCAACAAAGATGATTTTAGATTTAACCAGGTCAAATTTGTTTTAAAAGCAATTGATCAAAATTCACCGAAACCATTCTTCCAAGTCCTTCATAGCACAGGGGCAAAGATCGTAGGTACAGACAGTAGAAGATTACATATTGCAAATGTTCCAATCCCTGAAGGTAATTATGAAATATTAGTAAACACACGGAATAAAATTATTTTACACGAATCAGACGAAGGATTTAAATTCCCAAACTGGGAGGCTGTTATCCCAAAAGACTACAAAGAAAGAGTCAAAGAAGAGTTTTATTATTCAGAAATAGGGGCGTTGAAGTTTGATAGATTACTTCCGGAACATTGCGGTTTAAATCTTAATTTCCTGTCAGACTTGAAAGGGTTTTCTTGGAACGCCTACATAGACACAACACCCGAAAATTTCAACGCTGTCGTGTTTGAGGCGGGTGATCTTATGGCGGTGATCATGCCAATAAGGCTAAGGGAAAGCGAGACGCTTTAGACATGTCGGCTTAAAGGATAATATAATGAACCTATATGGAATATCACAGGATGTTGAATATATAGATTATGTTGATGCAATGCGCGAAGCTGAAGAAAAAAATTCTGCGGATAAGAACAAAGTGCTTAATGAATTAAAAAAGGTCATCTCTGTTCACAAATTCGATGAATTACAAGAATTTTTAAAAGATGACGGGAAAGAAACTTTTAATTATAAAATTGTAGATGAGTCAAAAATATTTGGGTCAAAGCAAACCGAACCATACTGGTTTAAACATATCTTTATAAGTCAATCTGTTGGTTATTTAGGTGATGATTATTCAGGCACAATATTTATCCCTATAAGTAAAGATAAGTTTTTTAAATTTGAATATGTATGTTAAAAAGGAGGCTAAACAATGACCTTGTTAATACTTTTCTTTGCAATGATAACTCTTACAGCTTGGGCAACATATAGAATCTATCAACGCAAGACAATAACGCCGATCAACAAAGACATGAAAATGCACTTAAAGCGAATCGGGCTGTTGATGATATTCTTATCAGTGACTGGATGTAGTTTAGAATTTGGTTTTAGTAATAGAGGGCAGGAGGATAAAGAATCAACTTATAAAATTACATTGAGATAGGTGAGAATTATCAAAATAGAGGTTAGAAATGGCTAATTGTGTAATGTGCGGGAGTTGGATTCCAGACGATCAAGGTAGCTCATCTTGTTCAATGTGTTACGGGGATCCTTATCATGGTAAAGATGGATATTATATAGAATATTTAGAGCGAATGGAAAGGGAAGAATAAAAAAAGCGAGAGGAGTCATCCCATGAAAAAAATAATAATTAGTATATCAGTAATACTTTTTATAGCCTTAGTAACTAATTTAATTTACATCGGCGGAGAATACAAAATAAGTCTTATAGCAGGCAACCGTATTTTTATGTCGATGCAATCTGATAATATTTTGTTCGCTGGATTTGGGTTTATTGCATTTAAAGATATCAACGACGAGTCGGTGAAGTGGTCGGGCGATTATCTGATTGAGGTGTTCAACGATAAACTCCCAGATTACAATAAAAGGAACAGGAGATTGCGGAGATGAAATTTGATATAGATCTTGCAATCGCAGAAAAAGGCATTGCAGGAATCAATCGGTTAACTGTTCTGAGTGTACGATGGGGTTATACTTAAGAGCAACGGTCAGATGTGCGAGGATAAATCATTATACGAGATATTAAAAATTATTAAAAGCTACACGGAGGCAGCAATGAAAATAACACATAAGTATTACGCAACTTATCGAGGCATACCTGCATATTTTTATACCGATGACAACACCGTAGAAGGCCGGACTTATTGCAACGATCTTATGATAGCGTTTGTGATGCATATTGAGGATTTTGTTTATTGTGTGCGAGGGTTGATTGATCCGGAATACAAGGCAGAATTTATAATAAAATTAAAAGGGAAGGTAAAATGAAAGTAGAAGTAATTGAAAAGGGAAGCAGGAAGAATTTAAGGGCAGATAGGAAAAAAGTATTGACAATGTTAATATAATAAATAAGATGGATAAATACTGAAAATAATAAATTAAATAAAATGGCTATATTAGAAACAGCATTAAACGTTATTTTTTGGATCTGGTTTTCCTTCTCGACTGTAATAACTATTGTTTTCTTTATTTGCATTGCAATAGGTTACAAGTACGAAAAACAAATAAAAAGGAGGAGCCGGAAGAATGATATCACCCTTCACTAGAAGACTCAAATGGCACATAGCAAAGCTTATAAATCTAAGCAACCCGTGTCATATCGATTTAGAACTATCCACAAAGTGTAATCTCCGGTGTTCTTTCTGTTTCAGGGAAGAACATAAATATACAGAAAAAACAATGCCATGGAACATTGCTTCGGAAATAATAAAGCAATGTTCAGACAGTGGGGTGGACTCAATAAAGTTTAACTGGCGTGGAGAGTCAGGTTTTAATTCGGATTTAAACTTCATAGTTAATTATGCGAATTGTCTTGGCTTGCACACTATGCTTAATACTAACTTATCTTATAATTGCTCCAAAACAATTTGGGGATTGATAAGAGTAAAGGAACTCAAGGTTAGCATCGACTCCTCCGATAGCGGAAAATATGAAAAGATAAGAGTCGGTGCTAATTGGGGACTCCTCAACCGTAACTTATACAATATATCGGATTTTAGAAAAGATGTTGGCCATGATCCTATAATAATAAATAGGCGCACTACCCCAGATTTAGAGCCTAATGCGGATTTTATTAAACATTGGGGGGCAGAGTATAATTATGATATTCGCCCAGTCATGAAGCGGAATAAGAATTCTGGAATTACACCGAAAACGGAAAGAAAATATTGCGGGCAACCATCCAGAAGAATGGTCGTGGATGTAAACGGCAATGTGTGGGCATGTTGTTGTGCTTATGCAGAGCCGCAAGAATTGTATTTAGGAAACATTAAGAAATCTACTATACCAGAAATATGGAATAATCCAAAAAGACTAAAGCTAATTAGCGAATTGAAGAAAGCAATATACACGGCCGGAGTTTGTCAAAATTGTGTATCAGGGGAAAGTTACAAATGAATACAGGGATTATAATTACATCCAGCGTTAATTCACATAGGCTATATCGAAAAGTTCTAAGAACTATAGGAGGCCGCACATGCATAGAAATATTATTAGATCACCTTGCGCCCAGTAAATTTCCTGTTATTCTGGCTATACCCGAAAACAAAGATGATGATATTCTGGAAGATATCGCAACCAATAAGGGGATAGAAGTGTATAGAGGGGAAGATGATTCCCCGTTTCACAGAATGTATGAATGTGCTTTCCAGAATGATTTTGACCACGTTGTAAGAATTACTCATGATGATATATTGATTGATTTATCGTTATTGTATCTACAGATAGATTTCCACGTTAAGGGGAATCGGGATTATACTTATATGTCTAGGTGCCCGGAAGGAATCGCAGGGGAAGTATTTTCGATGAAGGCGTTGGAGAAGATCAGAGAAATAGTTGGGACGAAGCCTACCGAATTTACCTCCTACTATGCGAAAAGACACGATCTTAACTGGATTGAGTATTATCCTTCGCGCGAGTATCAACATTCCTTCCGACTCACCATGGATTATGAAGAGGATTTGACCTTGCTACGGAGTGTTCATGCGTTGTTGAAGAATCCCGGTTCCCTTGATATTATCAATTTGCTTAAACAAAACTCATATTTATTAAAAATAAACCATATGCCTAAAGTATCGATATATACTCCAATGTATAACACAGCGAGATTTATTAAAGAAACCATCGATTCTGTGTTCAGCCAGACTTTCAAGGATTTCGAATATTTAATAATCGATGATGGATCAACTGATGGAAGCTGTGAACAGGTAGCGGAATATATAGATAGTCTGGATTATTATGATAAGAGCAAAATAAAACTTATTCGGAATAAAGAAAATCTGGGACAAGCCAAGACGAGCAACAAGGCTCTTGCAATGGCTAAAGGTAAATATATAATGTGCGTCGACTCTGACGACACTTTACAGCCTAATTGTGTAAAAAATATGGTAGCTATTTTGGATCAAGAATATAGTGATTGTGTAATGTCAGGGTATAATCGGATAAATGAAATAGGCGAGAACATAGGAGAGCATTTAGATAATGAAATACATCTAGGTTGCGCTCTAATAAAAACTAAAATAATAAATGAATTGAAGTACCGGGACGATGTTAAATATGAGATTGGCACAAAGTTTTTAGAAAGCCTTAAGGCTCATTGTACTATAAATAATATAAAAGATACACTCTGG
>Ga0172381_10005621_pt1 | contig 12671 bp, 11 predicted proteins | sample Leawel6488metaG_FD_119754 | JGI IMG/M metagenome (GOLD analysis project Ga0172381, IMG submission 119754) | Leachate microbial communities from a municipal landfill in Southern Ontario, Canada - Leachate well 64-88 metaG | ecosystem: Engineered > Solid waste > Landfill > Unclassified | place...
AATACTCCGGCTAAGACAAAATCAAAATATGTTAGCGAACGATTAGTAACCGGCTCAAGCGCAGATGAAAAAATCGGTTTCGAATTTTGAACTTGATAGTTAACCGCTGTTAAATATTGGCCCACAACACCGGACAAGCTGGAATAGACTTGACTGCCCGGATCGTAGATAATTTGTACTTGTTTATTCGAATCCGGTTTCATTGAGCCGAAATCTTCGGGAATATAAACCACTGCCGCAATCATGCTGCGTTTAATCTCATCCTTAGCAACATCCAAATTGTCTTCGGTCTGGATTTTAAAGATATTTGATTTTTCTAGCGCAGCTGGGAGTCCGGTTGCAATTTGTGAATTTGATTTATTGATTACGGCTATCGTTCCAACGGTAGTATTTTTTCCAAAAAACAAACCGAATATAAAGGTGAACATCAATGGAAAAAACAGAACCCAAAAAAGAGATTGGCGATTTCTTGCAAGCATTTTAAGATCAGATACAAAAAGTTTCCACATGTTAATCCTCGATAGTCTTTCCGGTTAATTCGATAAACAAATCTTCAAGGGTCGCTCTTCCGGAAGTCACGGTTTCAGGATTTATTCCTTCGACAATTTTAATTGCATCCTCGGAATCTTTTTTCTCTTTCATCTTGATTATGAAATGATTGTTTTTGCCGAATAAATTCTCAACTTTACCAAGTTTTTGTAATTTTTTAATCGTCGCTTCTGTTACATTTTCTTTTACAAAATTTATTGTAAAAGGATACTCTGCTTGATCCATTAATTTATGAGTATCGTCCATGGCCAAAATCTTGCCCTTTTCCATAATTGCAATCCTGTCGCAAAGAACTTCGGCTTCTTCCATATAGTGAGTCGTGAGAATTATTGTCTTGCCTTGGGATTTGATCTTTGAAATTAAATTCCAAAGATTGCGTCTTGCAAGCGGATCAAGTCCTGTAGTCGGCTCATCCAGAAAAACCAATTCCGGGTCATTGACCAAACTGGCAACGATGGAAAAACGCTGTTTTTGTCCGCCCGACAAGCTGCCAACATAGCTGTTGGCTTTTTCTTCCAATTCAACCATTTTAAGAAGTTCCAATGGGTCAAGCCGCTTATTGTAAAAGCTTCCGAATAACTCCAAAATTTCCTGCAAGGTTAAAAAACTGTAATACGCTGATGATTGAAGCTGAACACCAATCTGCTCCTTTATACATTCAAGTTCTTTTTCCAAATTACATTCCAAAACGGAGATCTCGCCGGACGACGGTTTTCTTAAACCCTCGAGCATCTCAAGAGTTGTGGTTTTGCCAGCACCGTTTTCTCCGAGTAAACCAAAGATCTCGCCTTTGTAAACTTCAAAAGAGATGCCGTTTACCGCAGTGAGCTTACCGTACTTCTTCGTCAAATTTTTTGCAGAGATAGTCTTTTTCATTCGTTAATTTATTCTACACCTCAACAAAAAATTTGACAAGATGATTAAACATATAAAAATAAAATCACCCCTTGATTACTCTCGGAGTGATTTTATTCTAGAAAAATCTAGTATGAGCGATTGAATCCACCACGGTCGCCGTCTCTTCGTTCGACTTTTGGTCTTGCGATGTTGACAACGATCTTGCGGCCTTCAAGTTCTTGGCCATTCATTGCTTCAATTGCTTTTTCTGCTTGCGCAGGGTCGGCAACTGTAACAAATCCAAAGCCTTTTGATCTACCTTCGTTGAATTTGTCAGTGATGACAACTGCTTCAACGACTTCAACGCCTTCGATTGAGGAGAAAGCTTCTCCTAATTTTGCGTTGTCGATTGAGAAAGGTAGGTTGCCTACATAAAGTTTGTTGCCTTCTGCAGGTTGCTCATTTGTTGCATTCTCGTCCATTCAAATCCTTTGTCCCCATTGCCTTTCGGCGGGGAAAATTACAATTTCGATCGACCTGAAGCTGATTTCCCTTTCGTTTGCCCAAAGAGTACAAACTCCCCTAGAAAACTAATTGAGTCTTCAAACTTTCAATGTTAAATATAGCAGTATATGCGGGCGAAGTCAACGGAACCATAAAAAAAATATCACGCGAGGCGATATTTTTTCTTTGGTTCACAAAGTGGAACGATTTCAGAACTATTGATTGGGGAACTAAGCTTAAATTCCCAGAACATACGATGGCAGAAACTCAGAAGTTGTTGGCGATTGCTTCCTGAAATTTAATGCTGTTGCTAATTTGTCAAATTATCAGAAGCATTTTTCTCAATCCTCTGCTTTCTAATAAGCGATGCCTCTTTTTTTTCTCTTTCTGTGTAATTGGTGTACATGTCTTTGATAGATTCAATCACTCTTTCAGCTTTTGATGGATCATTTGAAAAATAATTTCTAATTATATTTTCTGGATTTTTTGTGTCCCCACTTTCATTTCCAGTGATTAGCATTGCAAAATAATGGAGTAAATCTCTTGATTTGGAATAAGTTAGTATTGCTGGTCTTGCCAATACCATTTCTCTTGCCCGCTCTTCACTGCCGTAAAAAATTACCAATACATCAAATTTTCCACGAAGAGAAACTGGAGCAAAAGTCAATATACTGGGTTTCTGTAAAACAGAATCAATATACTGATCTTTTTCAATTCCTAACTGAAGAGCCCCGTTACTCACATTCGCACTTATGGTCTCTGGTGCTTGACAAAAAAGAGATGGGACTTTCATAGCGGCAGCAATATATTTTTGTTTCTCAACTCCAAGTAATTCCGAGGTTTGGGATACGTTTTTCGCAATCGTTTCTGGATTTGAACCCAGCAGACTTGGGTACCTTAAAGCTGTATCAATAAAAGACTTGCGATCAATATTCAGTAGCTCTGAAACATTAGTAACATGTGAGCTAATTCTCTCAGAGGAAGATCCAAAAAGAGGTGGATATTGAAGCGCGGAATGAATGTACTGAGCATTTGTAGTGCCTAAAACTGTGGCAGCATTATTGATATGTTCACTAACAGTCTCTGGAGTTCGTGCAAATAATGGAGGATATTTTAGAGCTGCCTGAATGTACTCTTCCCTGTTCACATTTAGTTGATCAGCGACACTGATATTGCAAGTTATCCTTTCAGGAGTAAGTTTCATTAATGTTGGAAATGATACAAGGGTAGCTTTCCATGCGCTAGGACTGATTCCCAAGTTTTTTACATTTGTCACAAATCTAGTCGGAGTAACTTTTTCAAGCGTTTCGGGTGTATATAAATCACCCAGATTTGATTGAAAAATATTTTCAATTTCAAGCTTTGTAAAAGTTATAATTTGAGGATTGCCTTCGTCATCACTTACTTCAATCTTTAAGTTAGAGAACATGTCCTTAAGTTCCTCAATCCTTTTGTCAGTTTTATCGGTAGGAATATCAGATTCGTTCGAGACAGAATCAACGAGTTCACTACTACTAGTTTCGGATAAATCTTCAGTTGATCCAGTTTCAGTGCTTCCAAAATCTTTTAACATGATATTAATTCTTTTAAAGTTGTAATTTCTAATATTATATTCTGATCTTATCAAAAAATCAGATATTATTAAATTAGCTTTGCATACAATAAATCTTTGATTTCCGAACTATAAAAATTACAATCTAGCACATAATAAAAACACCAATTTCTTGGTGTTTTTATTATGGTTCCCGGGTAGAGATCTCGAGCGTCTCAAGCTCCTTCTAAAAACCCACGGTTTTTAGAATTTTCCTCCACGGGAAACTCCCGTTTCCCGACCCCTTCCCTTGTTCGAATCTTAACTATTTGCCAAAGAAAAAATACCAGATAAACTGGCATTCTTTCTTTGGTTCCCGGGTAGAGATTCGAACTCCAATTGACTGGACCAAAACCAGCTGTCCTACCATTAGACGACCCGGGAATACAAAACATATTTTACCAGATGTGAGCCTAAAAATCCAGACGTTTGTTGAGTTTATATGCTTTAGCTGATAGATTCACTAGTATAGTGAGGTGGGTACTAGTGAGAATCGCTAGGTGTACAGCAGTCTGGGTTTCCGGCCAGGGGAACACAGATGATTACGAGTCATATGTCTGGAACGGCGTGAACTGGCAGCACACCGTAAGGCCAAAGCTGATTTTGCCGGACAAACCACACATGGGTGGCCTTGACCTATCCAAAATGGGGAGAGGCTGCAAAATCCGTACTGACCTAACCGACGAAGACGCAAAGCGGATAATTGCTGCCTTCAGCATCTCGGAAACGGACATTCGAAACTACAACATCGGGTTAGGAGAAGTCAGGTCAACGAACCCGGTGAGATTTGAGGAGATCAGAGACCACAAGGCCCAAAACCAAACCAGCCGTTAGTCCGCCCAGTGCGGACTTCTTTTTAAAACTAAAAAAGCCTTAAGCAGTTGATAAGCCGGGTTCTGTTTCCGACAATGTCAGATGATGATATCTATCTAGGCGTGGGATCCGAAATGCACCAGTATCGAGCATACTCGATGAGAACTCTTTTGCCTTTAGGGCAATGAAGTCATATCAGAGTGCATTTGGTCCGTTCCACTTGCACCAGACAGGAGTTTTGCAACCTCCGATTCTTACGTTTCGGAGTTGTGAGCTCTTACCTCACTCTTTTCAACCTTGCACTCGTCTTGCGACAAGTCAGCGGTATAGTTTCTGTGCCACTTTCCATGGGATCGCTCCCCACCAGCTTGTTACCTTGCTGGCTATCCTGCTCGATGGTGCCCGGACTTTCCTCCCCTTCGATTACTCGAAGCAGTGTCATCTTAACTACTTAAGGCATAATTATTATATCAAATTGAGTGAATTTGTCAATAAAAAAGGGGGCGAGCGACTAGTACACTCGACCCCAGGGTGCGGCTCCCGCTGTTCCTGCGGGAATGTCATAGAGGCTGTCTTCGCGGGGAAACCGATGCGACGTTCCCCTCCAGACCGATGCCCCCTATGTGTAAGCACAATAACTCATTTTATAGTAATCGTCAAGAGTTTTGACTTACTGTATGCAAAAGTGATATATAAAGTATGTTTAACACTTGGCCGTACCTGTCGGAAATGTCGCGATGAGGCAAATGGCCTTATCACACCGGGCGCGACGCAGGGTAAAGTCTCTGTCTTCCATAGACATTGCGACAACGAAGCTTCGGGCAAACCCCGAAAGGCCCTGAAACATCCCCGGTTTCTTTAGCCCCTACGCGGTCCCAGGACCGCTTTTTTCTTTGATATACTTTATTTATGCTTATACAAATTATTTTTATAGTATTTCTGCTCGGATTTATTTTTTGGGTTTGTTCTCATCTTTACTCTTCAATTTTTTATGTCCCGTACGTCAATTCCTCAAAAAAAGCAATACACGATGCGCTCAAACTGGCAAAACTTAAAAAAGGTCAGACATTTATCGACCTTGGTTGTGGTAGAGGCGATGCAATTTTGATTGCTTCGAAAGAATTTGGCGCAAAAGCTTTTGGTTACGAAATTTCCCCACTCCCCTTTCTTCTGGCAAAAATTAAAATACTGCTCTCTGGCCAAAGCAAAAAATGTCACATTCATTTCGGTGATTTTAGGATTTCAGAAGATAAATTAGCAGATGCTGATGTAGTTTATTTGTATCTTCTTGGTTCGGTATTAAAAAAAATTGAAAAGTGGCTTTTCAAAAATATCGGCAGTAACACCAAAACAGTTTGCTTGGCATTTTCCTTTATTGAACATAAACCGTTCAAAATAATTAAAACTAGAAATCTAGGACGCGTGGCAAAAATATCTCTTTATATAAAATAAAACTGCCTCTTAGTACGAGGCAGAACATGTCTTGGAGCTAGCCTAGTGGTTACCAGCTTCGCGGTGGAGCCGACAAAGTGTGCCGATGCCGGCTAGAAGCACGAGTTGAGTTGTTACACAGTCAATGTTATTGGAATGACCTATGAGACCATTACGCGGCCTCGACAATATATCGTAGGGCCGAAAGACCATGCTGGCAGCACTGCCCGGAACATTTAGCAGGAAGCCATGCTCGCCCTGATCCATTGCGCTGATCCCGGGGCTATCGTTGTCGGAACTTGTTCTCCAGACCATCTGCATTGCTTCTTCAACTTCGGAAATGTAGCTTGCAATGTTGTCTTCGAGCCACTTTCGCATTACGGGAGAGAAGTGACCAGTCAGTTTGAAGCAACCGGAAGCGGAATTGCGACCACAGGAGATCTCCAAACTCAAACATTGTACCCGTGCCGAATGAAAAATCTCATTCGGATAGTTAATCTTAGAGAACGCCAAGTTCAGCGTAACAGAGAACGCCAGCCGACAAGCTATACCGGGCTCACCAGAAAACTTCGCCAGTGGGACGGTGAAGGCCAGCGGAGGCCAGCTCGCCAACGCTATATCGCCCTTAAAGACGCCTGCGACACCAAATGATCCGAAGTACGGCTCAAAATCTCCGCGTAGCTCCTTGAAGCCAAAACCTTGCACCTTATTGGAGAGTCTCCTGGCCTCAACCAGCGACAGATTGAGGAAAACCCGTGGGTGAAGACAAAGGCAAAAAGCCGGTTCCGGCTCGCGGAGAAATAACAAGTCATACTGCATTGAAAGCTCGTGATCCAGAATTTCGTCAAAAATTGACTGATATTCCATCGGTTCACCACCCCCATATTGGTAATTTGAGGATAGCGATCAAATTGATAAAAGTCAAGGTATTGACAAAATGTAAAGTTTGCTTTACATTTGATATATCATGGTAGAAAAACAAGAAATAATTATCACAAACAATTTAAAAGATCTGCGAAAGAGGCACGAACTCTCCCAGGAAGAACTTGCAGATCGTCTTGGGATTTCCCGCCAATCAATCATCGCTCTTGAGCACGGAAAATATATGCCCTCGCTACCACTTGCCGTTTCGCTTTGCAATGTTTTTAATAGCGCTTTCGAAGATATATTTGAATTTGAAAAAGAAATGGACAGAATGATTGATCAGCATTTTAACAATAAGCAAATTATTAATAATAGGGAGGCAAACATGCCAAGTGAATTAGGACCGTGGCGACCGTTTCGCGAAGCCGTCTCTTTGCGCGACGCAATGGATCGCTTGTTCGAAGACTCAGTGATAACCCCAAAAAATATCGGGGCGATGCCGAAAATTGATATTTTAGAAACCAAAACCGCAGTCGTTGTTTCCGCTGAACTTCCAGGAATTGACGAGGACAAAGTTGATGTCGAAATTATAGATAATGTAATGACAATTTCCGGCGAAAAGGTCGACGAGAAAATTGAGGAGGGTGAAGGATATCACTATAAAGAATCACACTCCGGCGCATTTCAGAGAAGTTTTTCTTTGCCTGCCGACGTCAAAGCTGAAAAAGCCGAAGCGGAAATGAAAAACGGAGTACTTGTAATTACCGTTCCAAAAATAGAACCAAAAAAAGCTAAGAAAGTTTCAATTAAAGCTAAAATTAAAAAGTAAAGATTTATTAAAAAAATCCTCAATTACTGAGGATTTTTTTAATTTACGAAATGTTGCTAGATGTAAATTTTTTCCATGCTACTTAAATTAATCTGGTTGTAATCAAAATCATTAATTGTATCGGTCGCTCTTCGCTCTCTGACATTAACTGATAAAGTTATTTCTTCCGCGCTTGAAAAATTGGGAAAAAGAATCAAGAACGAAGCGATCAATAGAATTGATATCTTAAACAATCTTAACATGTCGGCGGAGATATATAATAACCCAAATTAGGATGACTATTGCGACAACTACAGGAATAATAATAATAAGTGGCAATACCCAAAGTACTTTCTCAACCGAAACAGTTTGATCAGCTCCATCAGTTGCTTGTGCTTTTAATATATATCGTCCGAACGGATATTTTTTTGCCCAGGTTCCGGAGTAGCTCCTCTGATTATCAGGAATAATTGTGTGCTTGCCCATATCGATCATGGTTTTTGTCCCAAGCATAGATTTAACCTCTACACTTCCGGTTGAATCATAATGAACCGAGCCAGTGTTTTTGACCTTCATTGCCAAATCAATTGGTCCGCCTTTCCAGAAAAATGATGGCGGATTAAATTCACTTATTTCTGCCGTTTTTTTAACTTCACCGGGGACGGAAACTAGCACTAAAGTGCCAACACGAGTTGCGATACCAAGCTGAGTTCCGCCGGTTTCAGTTTTTCTAACCTCTTTGGCAAAAATTGCTGCATAATGACCGCCAGGTTCAGCGCCGGTAGGAATTGAGATCTTGAAAACTATATCTTTAGATTGTTTAGCTAGAATTTGTCCTTCCTTTTCAGAAATATTTTTTACACTAATCCAATCCTTAAGGCTAGTAACTGAATTATCGACATTTTCGTTTGTAAACGATGGCGCACCTTCATCGGAAACTTGGTCGAAGTTTTCAATCTCAACAATGTAATTTAGAGGCGCTGCATTTAAATTGGTTAAATTAATACTAACCTCTTTGGATTCGCCAGGATTAATTTCATAGTTATATGAAAGTGGAGAAATTTGGATTCCAGTTGGGGCAGCAAAAGCTGCTACAGGCAAAGCTACAAATAATGCGGCTGCAATGGATAAGAATATTTTTTTCATTTCCCTCCTTATGATAATACTTCTGTTGCCGTAAAGGTTACATCACCTGAATAGGATCCTGTTTTTTGAGTGTTGGCTACATCAAGCTTAAAACTCCATGATGATGTATCCGCAGATTTCGGACCACCACCAGCAGTATGAGCCGTAGTTGCTGTGGCAGGTATCACTGCGTATTTGTTGTTTGTATCACAAACTGTAGTTCCTGTACCCCAAACTCCTTCTTTTGTTGTATCAGAAGCATATAAACCAATACCCAAACCAATATTGCTTGCACCATATGTAGCTGGAGAAGCAATTGTTCCACTATTATCTACGTCAGGAATCTTAGTTGTGGTATCTGTATGAGTCATCGGTGAATCAGTGCCGCTTCCGTCGTGCACGCCCAAGGTATAACCGTTGGCAGCGTTGGTGCTTACTGTGGCAACAGTTCCAGTAGCATAACACTCTTCTGTGCCAGGGGTTAAATCACCAAAAGCAACAGTATCACCTGCAGTTATTGAAAAACTAAGATAGGCGAGAACAGTAGCAGATACGGTAACCGTGTCTGTTGCCGCTTGACTTTCTTTCTGGGGGCCATATCCTAAAAAGCTCATCGCCAGGAACGTACATAAGCCCGCGGCTAGTGGCATAAAAAACAAAAGTTTTTTCATAGTTCTCCTTATCGATTATAACACTACTCGTATTATAACACTACTTGTATATTTACTCTAACACTGCTGTCGCGGTAATGATAGTTGTACCTGAATAATTTCCTGTTTTTTGTGAAGGTGGAACGTCAAGAATAAAAGCAATTGAAGTGGTATCGATTCCAGCTTTATATCCGGCAGAACTATGAATGATACTAGCAGTTTGAGGGACAGCGACATAAGCATTATTAGCATCGTTATAAGTTGTGCCGGTTCCCCACTTGGCTTCTTTTGATGTATCAGCGCTGTAGACTGTTAATCCCAGACCCTTACTAGTTCCAGAACTCCAAACAGAAGGACTGGCGATAGTAGAAGTAAAATCGGCGATTCTAGTTGTAGCATCACTGTGAAGCAAAGCAGAATCGGTTCCCCCAACTGAATCATGAATTGCTAGAGTGTAGCCATTTGGAGCGCTAGTTTCAACAAAGACATCAATACCGCCGGAACCCTTAACAGGTGATCCCGGAATTAGAGAACCAAAAGAATAATTGGCCGAACTGATTGTTAAAGCAAGGGCGACATTAACTGTCGCAGTTAGAGTCACAGTTTCGGTTTCGGCAAAAATTACTGTTGGGGTAACAGATATGGCTGCTACAAAAACTGTCAGAATCAGCAACTTAATTTTGTTCACCATTAACAACATTACATCATCCAAATTATTCTAATTTAACACTCCGGTAGCAGTATATGTGATCACACCTGAATAAGTTCCTGATTTTTGCGTGTTTGGAACAACTAATTTATAACCGATCGAACTACTATCGCTCAAAGTCGGGGAGCCAGTTTTTGCATGAATAATTGATGCATTTTCTGGAATTCCAGCATATTTATTATTTTCATCATCTGCCGTCGTTCCGGTCCCCCATTTGGAATCTTTGTTGGTAGCAGCAAATAAACAGATTCCAAATCCAGTTCCTGACCATAAAGATGGGTTGTTTATTGTGCCCGCATAATCAGCAATTCTCGTCGAATTATCGGTGTGAAGCAAAACAGAACTCGACCCTGAGACTGAATCATGTGCCGATAGATTATAACCATTAGGGAAGTTTGTTGTGACAGTAGCAATAGTAGTACCTGTTAGCACAGAGCCAGGCAACAATGATCCTAAAACCAAATCCCCATCATCAACGCCAAGAGTTATTGATAGCGCCTGAACCTGAAATTCATCAACATAATTATCCGTATCGCTTGCCGCTACGTCATCTAAAACATACAGTTCAGCGGCATAATCTGTGTTGGCATTTAAAAAACTTGAATTGAATTTAACTTTAAAATCCAGTGTCCATTGGTTACCGGAACCGTTGGAATCGCTAGAAGTTGATACTATTGATGCAGCGCTTTGTGTATCTGCCTGTTCGCTGAATGCATCCGTTGCTTCCGTCCATCTGAATTTTAATGAATCATAGGGCTGGGAACTATCGCTATTGTTGGCAAATCTTAACTCTACATAATTTATGTCGGTTAGCCCGTTATCGTCAGTCACAAGCGCCCTAAAATTCCACTCTATCGTATCATCAGCAATAACGATATTACCCAAACCGCCGTACGGATTAGTAAATGTAAGTGAATTATTGACAGGAAGCGCATTAAACAGCCAATTTTCATTGTTTCCCCCATCGTTTGATGATATCGGTGTTATGGCATTCCCCCCATTAGCATCAGAATCGGTAACATCTACATAAGAAGCTTGGGGGGAGGTTTGCGAGACATTAAAGTCCCACTGTCTGGCAGGCAGGCTAACGTTAGAGGGATCGTTGGAGACCATGGCAATCTTGGTGCCACTGGCCTGGCCGTTAATATTAATGTTGGCAAAGGCATAGGTTGAGAGAGCATCAAAGGTGATCTTGGAGCTTGGGGTAATATCGGTAAAGGTACCGGTGACGGTAGCCGAGTCGGCTAAGGTGACGCCGGAAGCTGAGGCATTGGTAACGGTGAGATTGTAAAGTGATTTAGTAGCTGTAGTTAGGGTTTGGGCGCCGGAGCCGTTTAGGGTTAGGTTCGATGAGTTAGGGTTAAAGGTCAGATTGGCACCGGTTAAATCAAAGTTACCGCCTACGCTCCAGATACCGTCTCCGGCGTTAATGGTAGTAGCGGTTGAGCTGGTATAGGAGAAGTTACCGGCGATAGTTACCGCCGGATCATTGGTGGCAAAGTCAAAGACGGCGGCACCGGAACCGGCGAAGCTGATAGTAAAGTTGCCACCTACGGCTAAGGTGCCGGCAGAGAAGAGCATGGTGTGGGAGTAGGAGCTACTGGTAACAACAGTAACATCACCTCCATAGCTACGGGAGAGAAAATTGCCACTACCGTTACTGCCTTTGAGCTGCACGTTAACGGAGATGGTGCCTCCAGTATCCATGGTTAAATTCGGGTTTAGAATCAGGTTTCCCACTCCGCTAATAGTACCGTCGACATCAATGGTATTGGCGCCGTAACCACCTGCCTGCATGCTTGAGCCGCTGGGAATAGCAAAGGTTTTGCCACTTTTAACCCAGAGGGTGGCGTCTTTAGCCAGTAAGGGGGTATAAGCGTTGGTGATATCGCCGTCAATGGTCAAGTTGTATATAACTTGGTTGCAACGGAAGGTTTTGCTGCTGCCGTTTAAGACCAGAGTCGAGGTGCCGGCTGAGCCGATACTGATGTTGTTGGTGTGAGTGGTTAGTGAATAGAAGTTGCCGCTAACGGTCCAGGTGCTTGAGCCCATGTAGAGCTCCTCTGCTCCGGCGCCTGCGCCGTTGGCACTAATGTCTCCGGTGATATTGATGGTTGGGGTATTGGCTACAGCGGTAATGATGGTTTTGCCGGTGCTGGTGGAGCGGCCGTAAAAATTACCAGAGAAGCCTAAGGTGCCTGATCCCAGTATGGAGTTACGGTCGGAGGAGGAGCCGTTTTGGAAGAAGATGGAGTTTAAGGTATAGCCGCCGGTAGCCAAGGTGACATCACCGGGAGTTGAATCAATATAAAGGGATGAGGTGCCGGCATTGTAAGCACCACCGTTTACGGTGTAGTTACCGTAGCAGGTAATGGTAGAGCCGTTAGCATTGAAAGTACCGTTGCTCTGGGTATAGGAGCCATCAGTGGTAGTAGAAGCGCCAATGGTTTGGGCGTAGTTGGAACCGGACTTGGTGTCTAAGGTACCACTGGCTAAGGTTAAGGCGGCATTGACGGTAAGAGCAGCATCTTGGGTGTAGGAGCCGCTACCGTTGAACTTTAAGTTAAAGTAGGTGTTGCCGTATTTGAAGGAGGTATAGGTGCCACTGCCGTCATATTCTACGGTACCGGAGTCGGTATCTTTGTTGGTGATAGTGACAGTGGTTTCACCACCCTGGAGACGAAAGGTGCCGGAGTTAGAGAGAGTGGTTAGAGTTAGGTTTTGGCCGTTTAGGTCATAGAAGGCACTGGAGCCAATGGTTAGGGTGGTAATGGTAGCGGCATCTGTTTG
>Ga0172381_10005622_pt1 | contig 12671 bp, 12 predicted proteins | sample Leawel6488metaG_FD_119754 | JGI IMG/M metagenome (GOLD analysis project Ga0172381, IMG submission 119754) | Leachate microbial communities from a municipal landfill in Southern Ontario, Canada - Leachate well 64-88 metaG | ecosystem: Engineered > Solid waste > Landfill > Unclassified | place...
ACCAGGAAAAAGTTCAGGAACCCTAAGTTCAAAAACCAGGATTGTCATTACGATAGCAAAAATCCCGTCTGATAATTGTTCTAATCTTGATGGTTTCATCCCGTACGAAATAGGAAATCTTTAGATTTCCGTAGTTAATGTTTCTTTTAATAATTTCGACATACTTTCATTATAATATTTTATTTAGATATATCCTAACCGAGCGATTTCGTACGGGATTTCATATCCTTTAACATAAAGTATAACAGAAAATTTAGGAGAGTAAAATGTATATTAAAAAGCCGGGATTTATTCCGGCTTTTTGCTTTTTAGAATTTTTTTTGTTATCCATTTAAGTGTAGTAATAATTATTAAAATAATCGTAAAAATAATAACTAAAAAAGTTGCTGTTTTTATATCATTTGTTTTACAAAATATTTTGATAAAAAAATCTAATTTAAAAATAATGCACATAGATTCAAATATACTCATGCAAACACAACCAATAAAAATAATTTGAAGATAGCTATATATTCCAAATATTAAATTCCACAACATGGCAAAAATAAAAAAACTAAAAATAGATCCAGAAGCTGATTGCCAGTCACCATATTTACCAAAGTGGTAAAATTGTAAAATTACAAGTAATAAAACAGGACTAAGGATAATTAACTTAATAATTATCAGGGATGTTTTTTTAACAATATTATTCATTTTGTTTGCCTATTAGGACTTTTTAATTGTTTAGGAACTATTGTTATTTAACACAGTATAGCAAATTGTCAATAAATTGTCAAGTAGTTTAGTCAAATAAACCTTTTGTTTATATAGCTAAAAATAATATTGTGGGGTATACTTGACACAGTATTATTAATTTAATAGACTATAATTATGAAAAAAGAATTAGCGGTTAAACAACAATTAAAAATAATAGGACTTTCTGATAATGAGGTTTCTGTATATATTGCACTTTTGGAAATTGGAAGGGGCACTGTCTCTCAAATTTCCAGAAAAGCTTCTATAAATAGAACAACAGGATATGATGTTTTAAATAGATTAGTCTTTAAAAAACTTGTGAGTATTTCCGGAAAAGAACCCAAACAAGAATATTTAGCTGAGTCACCCGACCAAATTGAAAAACTAATATCTAGCGAATTTGAAAAAATGAAATACGGGCTAGAACAGGCAAAAGAAATTATTCCAAAATTAAAATCGATTCACAATATCTTTGGTCGCTCGCAGGTTAAATTTTATGAAGGAACTGATGGTCTTAAGCAAGTATATGAGGATACTCTGACCTCTCATGAACCAATTCGTGCATACGCAAGTGTTGAAGATGTTCATTCCGCATTACCGGGTTATTTTCCTGAATATTACAAACGTCGAGCAAAAAAAGAAATACCAATTCGTGCAATTTTTACTGATACAAAAGAAGGACGTGAGCTTGCAAAACGTGACCAAGCAGAAAAAAGAGAATCAGTTTTTGTTCCGACTGGGAAATACGATTTTCATCCAGAAATAAATATATATGATAATAAAGTTATGATCGCTTCCTGGAGAGAAAAGTTAGGAATAATTATTGAATCAAGTGAAATTGCTGACGCAATGAAAAAGATTTATGAACTCGCATGGGCTGAAGCCAAGAGGCTAGACAAAGAGCTAAATATAAACCAAGAGACTAAAAAAGAAATTTAAAAGTTGCGAAAGTCTTGCTTCCGCAAACACTAGCTTGGCTCGGTGCAAAGTATTTTAGGAAATAAAATTTGCGTTAGGTCTTGCCTAACGCAGGAAATATGGAGGGTAGTCCTTGATATTTTTATTCTAGGTCAAGATAGATCGGGCAGTGGTCTGAGCCGTAGTACTTATTTAACATTCCGTTATCTTTGATTTTTGGAATTAATTTTGAATCAGCGAAGAAATAATCTAGACGCCAGCCGACATTGCGGTCACGAGCACGAGTTTTAATATCCCAGTATGTATATACATCTTTTTTATCTGGATAAAATTTTCTAAAGACATCGATAAAATTATTTTTTATTACTTTTGTAATCCATTTGCGTTCTATTGGTAAGAAACCAGTATTTTCTTCGTTGGCTTTTGGACGGGCTAGGTCAATCGATTCATGTGCGGTATTTACATCCCCACAAAAAATAACATTTTCACCATTTTTCTTTAATTTTAAAATAAATTTTAAAAAGGCTTCATAAAATTCTAATTTATATTTTAGACGGTGTGGTCCTTGTCCGCCGTTAGGGAAGTAGCCAGTGATGACTACTAAATTTTCTAAACCCATAAAATTATTATAATGAGCAATTAGTAATCTGCCTTCATCGTCAAATTTTTTAATACCCATTCCGTATTCTATTTTATTTGGTTTTACTTTTGAATAGATGGCTACGCCACTGTAACCTTTCCTCAAATGAGAATATGCAAAATATGAAAAATATCCTGGGATGTTTCTGACTTCATCTGGCAATTGGTCTGGCTCCACTTTTGTTTCTTGTAGGCATAAAATATCAGGGGAATATTTTCCGAATAGGGGATTTAAATATCCTTGCTTAGCAGTAGCTCTTAAACCGTTAGTATTCCAAGAAATGAATTTCATAAAGTTCATTTTATCATAAAAAATAGAATATGTTATTTCTAAAAACACACATAATTTTCTGCTGAAAATTTGCTATGCTCGGCTCGCCAGCCTGCGCAATGTTTTTATAAACAACATATTCTATTTTTTACTTCTGAAATAAAGTTTCAAGTAAGATTGTATCTATTGGTCTATGCGGAATATGTTTGTTTATTTGGTGAACAACTTTTAGTTTACCTTCAAATATTTTATTCATTTCTTCTTTTTCAAAAAAATGATAGTGCACTCCATATTTTTGGAAGTCACCGGACTCTGAACCTTTTGGATAAAATTCAAAAAAATGTTGAGTTTCGCGGGAGAGGGAAACATTTAAATAAAAACCACCAGGTTTTAAAACTCGATTTATTTCAGATGCATATTGTTCCCAGTCTTCAGCATATAAATTTTCTAATAAACCAAAATCACAAATACCATCAAAGCTCTCGTCGGCAAAAGGAATATCTAAAACATCTGCCTCCATAAATTTTAATTTACCTTCGAGACCCCAGTTTTTTATTTCTGAGTTAGCTTTTTCTACAATATTTTTTTCGAAATCAATACCAATGACTTTATATCCAGACTCGGCTAGTTTTTTTGCAAAGATTCCTCGTCCAGATCCAACATCTAAAATGAAGGAACCAATTTTTAAATTTTCTGTGAGTTTTATGCCTTTAGTTTCTTCTGGTAAGTGTGTCCAAATATCTACACCGTTTTTATAAGCAGTCTCAAAATATTTTTTATGTTCGTGGTATTCCATATCGTTAATTTTATCATAAAAATATAAAATATGTTATTTGGCACTGTGAAACTTTTTATGCACCTCTCTTAATTGTTTGTCAGTAACGTGGGTGTAAATTTGAGTAGTGGCAATATTGGAGTGGCCGAGCATCATTTGCACACTACGGATGTCTGCACCATTGGAGAGTAAATCAGTTGCGAAGGAGTGACGAATAACATGGGGTGTTACTTTTTTGGAAATACCAGCCTTGATAGCGTATTGTTTCACCAGGCGCTCTATCGAGCGGGGAGTTAGTCGATCGCAGGATTTTTTAGTAGGTAGAATATTTATAAACATCGCTTCTTCCATGTCTTTTCTTTTAACTAAATATTCCTTGATAGATTTTTTAGCACTGTCGGATAAAAAGACAACTCTGACTTTTTCTCCTTTCCCTCGGATTGAAAATTCATCTTTAGATAAATCTAAATCCCTATTAAGTGATGCCAGTTCGGACACACGTAGCCCAGTAGAAAAAAATAATTCTAAAATTGCTTTGTCTCTTAAATTTTTTAAATCAGTACCGTTGGGTCCAGCTAGCAACCTATTCAATTCTTCTACGGTAATTAAATCCAAACTCCTTTCTTTTATTTTTGCTAATTCAATTCTGTCAGGTGGTAGGGCAGTGATGCCCCTTTTCATTAAATATTTTAGAAAAACTCTTAAAGCAATTAGATAATAATTCTGAGTATTTTTTTTCATTGTGCTACTAATTTGTCCTCGGACTTTTACTCCATTTTGCCTATTTAAAAAAAGTCTAAATTCTCTAATATTTTCATCCATGATATCTTTTGGACTACTAAGTTTGCTGAACTCAAAAAAACGGTTTAGATATCTTTCATAATTTTCTACAGTTTTTAAGCTAGAACCTTTTTCAATTTCCAAATATTCCAAAAATTCACGTTTAATTTTTTCTATTTCGGTGGCCATATAATTATTTTAACATAATTTGTCTTAATGTTGTGCGACGTTGAAGAACCTCACCCCCTAACCCCCTCTCTCTACGAGAGCAGTACACCTTTTGGATACTTTACTTCGTAAAGATATCTCAAAAGGTCTTGCGCTCGGGTCCCTACCCCGAGCTCACCTCATTAAGGAGAGGGGGGAAAACTAGAGCTTGCGTTTTTCTAAAGTTTATGATAGGATATTTAGCATGTTAGCAACAAAGAAAAAACAAACAATTATTAAGAAAAATCAAATTCATGACAAGGACACTGGTTCTCCAGAAGTTCAGGTTGCAGTTTTGTCTACTCAGATTGATGAATTAGCAAAGCATTTAAAGAAACACAAAAAAGATAATCATTCTCGTCGTGGACTTATCAAGATGGTAGCTGACCGAAGAAACCATTTGAAATATTTACAAAGAAAAGATAAAACTCGCTACGACGCATTGTTAAAGAAAATGGATCTAAACTAACCCACATCTGTGGGTTTTGTTTTTTTAAATTTAGCCCATCCCTGTCCCTTCCCAAAGGGAAGGGAAAATAGAAATACTAATATATCTTTTCCCCCCCCCTTCCCTTTGGGAAGGGGGGGGATGGGCGTATTAAAAAATCTGGGGTGAGGTATGCTATAATTTTAGCAGGTCGAAATTTTAATAATATTAATTATAATTTTTTATATGACAGTAATTAAACACAAAGAACAAAGAGTTGGAATTTTTATAGATACACAAAATTTATATCATTCTGCTAGAAATTTATATAAAGCTCGAGTTAACTTTGGAGCAGTTTTGAGAGAAGCTGTGGCCGGTAGAAAACTCGTACATGCAGTGGCTTATGTTATCACCACTGAATCAGGAGAAGAAAAACATTTTTTTGAAGCTTTGACTAAACTTGGTATCGAAACTAAAACTAAAGATTTACAAATTTTTCATACTGGTACCAAGAAAGGAGATTGGGATGTTGGACTTGCAGTGGATGCAATTAAAACTGCACCACGACTTGATACAATTGTACTAGTTTCTGGTGACGGAGATTTTGTACCACTAGTACAATATTTGCAAACGATGACTCAAGTGGAAGTGATGTCTTTTGGTAAATCAACTTCACAAAAACTTCGTGAAACAGCAGATGACTTCGTAGACATGTCGGAGAATCCAAAGAAGTATTTGATCGGAGTAAGATAAAAATATAAATACAAAAATACCCATAGTGAAAGCCGTGGGTATTTTTATTGTATTGACATTGTCATTACAAGGGAATATACTTTAATATATGAATACAACAATACAAATTAGAATAGACAGTAAAACAAAACAAGATGCACAGAAAGCTTTTAAAAATATGGGGCTTGATTTATCGTCGGGAGTTAAATATCTTTTGACTCAGGTTGGTAATCCTAAAAATAATACTTATGTTTGTCCATTTGGTTTTATGCACCGATATACCCCAGAAATGCTACAAAAATTTGAGAAAGAAGTAGAGCAAGTAATTAGTAAAGGAAGGAAATATTCTTCTACTAAAAAAATGTTTGATGATATTGAGGCTGGTAAATAAATATGTATTACAAATATTACACAAAACGATATTGGTAATCATTCAGAGCTTTTTTAATGATGTTTCATAAAATTTTAGTCTTGAAAATATCTCTATCTATTTTTTGCTTTTTGGGCGAAAAGTGTTAGGATAATTATATATTAATAGGTTAATCAGTTTGCTTCCAGACATATAGTAGTGTTCTTGATTTTTGGGTTAGTCAATCTATTTGGTTAATCAGCAACCCATTCGATAAACTCAGGGCAGGTAACAATACTCGAGTCTGGACACAAACTAATCCTTTCGTTTTTACGAAAGAAAAAAATATGAACAAGAAAGAGTTTAGTATTGAAATTGGTGGCAAAACTATGACTGCCATTTTCTCTGATTTAGCAGAACAAGCGCACGGTTCGGTGATGTTGAAATATGGTGAGACGATTGTTCTCGCCACTGCTTGTATGTCTCACGACAAACAAAATGGTTTAGGTTTTTTTAATCTTACTGTAGACTATGTCGAAAAATTTTACGCAGCAGGAAAAATAATGGGTTCACGTTTTGTCCGTCGCGAAGGACGACCTAGTGAACAAGCAATTTTAGCTTGTCGAGTAATTGATCGTACTCTACGCCCACTCTTTGATCAATCCATCCGTCATGCTGTGCAAATAATCGTGACTGTGATTTCAGTCGATGATAATGATCCTACTATTTTAGCTGTGAATGCAGCGTCACTCGCATTGGCAGTTTCAAATATTCCATGGGCAGGTCCAGTCGGTTGTGTTCGTATTGGAAAATATCTCTCGACTACACTCGAGACAGGCGATAGTGATGTTTTGACTATAAACCCATCTCAAAAATTACGCGAAAGAGATGATCAATATAAATTTGATTTAACTGTTTGTGGAAAAAATGGAAATATAAATATGATTGAGGCTTCAGCTCACCAGACATGTGAAGTAGAATTAGAAGAAGCTTTGACGGAAGCAAGTAAAGAAATAACAAGGCTTGAAGATTTTCAAAAGAGTATTGTTAAGGAAATTGGTAAAGAGAAAAGAGTTATCGAAAAAGAAACGGTTAACGAAGCTTCAGTAAAATTATTTAATGAAAACATTTTACCTAAAATGGAGGCAGCTATTTTTTCAGGACCAGGCAAAAAAGAAATAGATGCACTACATAATGTTTGGAATAAATTAATAGCAGATACTTTTCCTGAGCAAAAAGATTTTTCTTTAGAAGATGATTTGTTTGATAATACAGAAAATGATTTGATTCACAAAAAAGCCATAGAGGAAGATGTGCGTCCGGACGGTAGAAAGATGGATGAGCTCCGAGATCTATATGCTCAAGCTGGAGGAGTTTCAACTATCTTGCATGGCTCAGGGATTTTTTATCGAGGAGGAACTCATGTGCTTTCTGTTTTGACTTTGGGTGGACCGGAAGATAGAAATTTAGTTGATGGACTTCAATTAAAAGAGGAAAAAAGATTTATGCATCATTATAATTTTCCACCATTTTCAGGTGGTGAAGTTGGAAGAACTGGAAATACAAATCGTCGAGAAATTGGACATGGAGCTTTGGCTGAAAAAGCAATTGCAATGGTATTACCTTCTGTTGAAGATTTTCCATACACAATTCGAATTGTTTCTGAATCTCTAGCTTCAAATGGTTCAACTTCTCAAGCTTCAATTTGTGGTAGTACATTAGCATTAATGGATGGAGGAGTTCCAATTAAAGCACCTGTGGCAGGAATTGCTATGGGACTTATGTTAAGAAGTAGAAAGTTGAAAGTAGAAAGTGAAAAGGAAGAAGAATTAGAGTACAAGATTTTGACTGACATTCAAGGACCAGAAGATCATCATGGTGATATGGATTTTAAAGTTGCTGGAACCAAAGATGGAATTACTGCCATTCAACTCGATGTGAAAGTGGAAGGAGTACCAGTAAAAATTTTAGGCGAAGCAATGGTTCAATCTAAAAAAGCTAGACTTGCAATCATAGAAAGAATTGAAAAAGAAATTTCTGCACCAAGAGCTGAGATCTCTGTGAACGCACCAAAGATTTTAATGATGAAAATTAATCCAGATCAAATTGGTATGGTGATAGGTGGTGGAGGAAAAACAATAAAAGATATCAAAGAAAGATCTGGAGCAGAAATAACAATTGAAGATGATGGAACTGTATTTTTCACCGGTAAGGGTGAGTCAGCAAACTTAGCTAAAAAAATAGTTGAAGAAATGACTCATGAATTTAAATACGGAGAAGTCTTGAAAGGTGAAGTTGTAAAAATAGCTGACTTTGGAGCTTTTGTAAGATTGAATGATTTTACAGACGGCATGGTACATATTTCGGAAATCACATCTTCTAGAGTAGAAAGAGTTAGTGATTTTCTTAAAGAAGGAATGATTGTGCCTGTGAAAGTTATTAAGATTGATGCTGAAAGAGGCAAGATAAGTCTTTCCATTAAGGAAGCAGATAAGAATTTTTTCAATAATCCTTTGAATAAGGTTTAGGAAATTCGAAGAACCTCACCCCCTAACCCCTCTCCTTATTAAGGAGAGGGGGAAATAACCTCACCCCAGCCCTCTCCTGAAAGGAGAGGGGGGGGGACACAAAACCCACTAGGCCTTGCCTAGTGGGTTTTGTGTTGTAAGATTATCTAGATTTTGGTTCTACCTCTAATTGAGTTGAATTAGATGATAAGATAGGTTTTGAGATTACCTTTGGTGGTGCTTTGTGTATTCCGTTTATTGTATTAAATGAATGAGTTGGAAGTAGGTTATTATTTGTAACTTCTAGTTTAATATTTTGGGTTAAATAAATTTGACCAGTTATTGCATCTTTAAAAGTTAAAACTAAAATATAACCACCGGATGGAATTTTATTTTTAATAAGTACATTATTTCCATACAAAGGACGTCTTCCTGCTGTCGGAATAGTGACAGGTTCATTTGTCCCATAGGCTCCTAATAAATAATTATTAATTCCAAAAATACTTGGAAATACAATTTCTCCAATTACATTTTTATCACTACAGGTAGGACTCTTGTCATTATTTACTACATCGTAAGCTACGAAATTAATAGAATTACTAGCATTTACTTTAAAAGTAGTTTGATCAGGTTGACCATATTGGTCACCCATAGTTATCCCCCCATTATTTACTAACCCATAATTCATACATACTGGAGTTTCTATTTTTACCTTGAAAGTAATTTCAGAGTTTGAAATATTTTTAATTGGACCGACGGTAATGCCAATTTCTGGGTCAGTAAAAATTTCTGATCCTGTGGTTACATTATTTATAATTGTGCTAGAATTATTTTTAGTAGATTGCTGATTAGAATTGTAATGTAATACAACATTTTGCATTTGATTAAACCAGTCAGCCGATGAATTTGGATGCATGTTTAATAATCGTGGAGTAGTGTTATAAAAATAATTAGTATTAGTAGAACGATAAATAAATAAACCATTTTGATTTGAATTATTTAATAAATTATCATAACCAATTGGTTTTCTCCATTCTAAATAAATTGGGAATTCTGGCAGGGAAGGATAGCTTTCTAGGGTTTGAATTTTAGCAAATTTAATAGTATTGCCCATTTTTTCTAAATCGTTAATGGTATATGTTCCAGATTCAGTAATTTTTAGAGATTCTGATTCCGGGATCCATCCCAATATTTCTTTTTGAAAAGAACTAAAATGTTTAGTTAGACCCCACCAACCGGAACCCATAATGTCAAAATTATTACCATATTCAATTTCCCTACAATTATTTCCTAGTGTGGTATTTCCACAATCCAAACCATTTGAGTGTTTTAAACCCAATGTGTGTCCCCACTCATGAGCTAATTTGCTCCAAAAAAATGTATCTACATCGTTGGTGTTAATCATACTTTGTGATAAATCGTAATTATCATTATTTATAGCAAAATTACCACCAAGTATACTTAAGCCAGTCAACGATGTTATATTATTTGGGCATCTATTGATAAGGGTGAATCCATCATAGTTATTTAAATCGATATTATTATTTAAAATAAATTGACCAATTTCTTCATTTGAAAGTGACATACCTTCGTACGATGAACATATATTTTCAGAACTTTGATTTGAATTAATCCAACCATACACATCACCAGAAAAATGCATATTTCCATAGGATTGTTCTTTATAATAGCTTTGTAGGTCTCCATTAAAAATAATATCAGCCATATCACTTGCGTTTGTGGTAGATGGTGTTGAATCAGTAAGTTTTACTAATAGAATAAGTTGTTTTTTGTTCTGTCTTTTATTTTCTTTCGCATCTACCATGTCGTCGCTTTCCTCTATTATTCCAATAATATTGTTATTTATTTTATATCCACTTATTTTGAGATTTATATTTGGAATTAAATTATTTGAATTTATTGGATAGAAATTATATTCTTCATTCGGAGTATTTATATAGTATGAGTGTTTATTTATAGTATTATAGGGTTCTATTGAATCAAAACTATCTGTTTCAGTTATTATTAAATTACCATCAATTGAAACCCTCTTTATTGTGTCCTTTCCGACTTTTTTATTTATAAGATTTTTTGTATAACTGAGAGTATTGTATAAAATATTAATATTTGTTTGATCTAGTCTTGGTAAAGTATCGCTAATCAATTCATTTGAATAATTTGAAGCAATTATTTCTGCTAGAATTTGTTTCTGGTCACTCGAAGAGTCGGGAGCAGTATTTTTTGTCGAATTCATAGCTACGGCTGTATTTAAATTATATGAGTATAAATTTTCTTCTTTAAATAAAAAATGCACTATGACTACTGCTAATACAACAAAAACTAACACCTTGGAAGACAGAAAATACAGTGGGTTATTTTGCAAATCCTTTATTTTTTTCATTAAAATATTATCTCATATCATTCATGATTTAGCAAATTTAGATAGTTTCGTTACAAAATTAATATTTTTAAGTTATAATAATAAGATGGAAATTGAAAATAGCGAAGAGATAAAAAAAGATGTTTTAAATGTTTCAGAAAATACTCCTAAGACAGTTGGAGCTATTGAGACCTTTGCCGGAGATATGGAGAGAGTCATAAAAAGTGGCGAAAGTGGGATTATAAGAAAAATAATACAGGAGGAGGAAGAAAAAGAAGCTATTAAGAAGAATATATCCCCGGACTCTAGTAGAAATAAATTATTTATAATCGCTAGTATCTTGCTTATTTTTATAGCAATTGGTATTTTTTTATATTTTTTTATATTAAAGGATAAAAACAGAATAGTGCCAACACAGGCACAATTCACCCCTATTATTTTTATTGATAAAATTGGCTATAGAGAAATAAGTGGATTAAATAAGGATCAAATAATTCAAACCATCTTAAATGAGAGAAGCTCAAGTGATATAAAAAATGGTGGCATTGAGGGATTGTATTTGACTGAAAATAAAAAAGTTATTACTTTAGCTAGGTTTATTTCGTTAATAAATGGCAATCTACTATTGGAAGCGAACACTTTCAATAATAATTTTTTAATCGGAGTTGCTAATGAGAAGAATAAAGATTTATTTATTTTATTAAAAAGTCGTTCTTTTCTTGATATTTTTTCAACTTTGAAAAACTGGGAGAGTAAAATGTTTAATGATTTACACGGGTTATTTGGAGTAAATATTAATGCTGATACAAATTATCTTTTAACTAAGGATTTTGAAGATGGTTTTGTAAGTAATAAGAATACACGGATTCTTCGTGATAAGGAAGGGAAGGTGGTATTTGAATATGTTTTTGCAGATGATAATTCAGTAATAATAGGAAATAGCGATGAGGCTATTAAAGAAGTTATACTACGTTTAGTGTCCTTAGATATTAAGAAATAAATTTGCCTTTAAAATTAGAAATGTTATCATTTTGGTATGTTAGACAAAAAGAAAATTAAAGAAAAATTAGAGAAGGAAAGAGATATCTTATTAGAACAAATGAAGGATATGGGTAAATTGAATCCTGAGACTGGAGAGTGGGAAGCTACCCCAGAAGAGAGAGACTCACGAGAATCTGACCAGAATGATATGGCAGATCGATTCGAGGATTTTGAAGAAAGAAGTTCAATGATTCGAGACTTGGGTGCAAGACTCAATAGTATTTTGAGTGCTTTAAAAAGAATTACCCGCGAAACTTTCGGTAGATGTGAAGTATGTAAAAAAGATATTGAAAGTGCTCGCATGGATGCTAATCCTGCTGCTCGAACCTGTAAAAAACATTTAGAAAATTAACGAACGTAGTGAGTATAATTTTCTTAATCCCGTACGAAGTAAGCCGCCTGGCGGCTGCCGCCGAGGCGGACTTCGTACGGTATAGGAATTTTAATAATCGCTTCGCTCATTTAAAAATCCATGAGCTTTGCAAGAGTTTACTCAGCGCAAACACATTTACTCAAAGGAAAGATCGTCACTGTCGAGGTTGATATTACAAAGAACACTTTGCATGCTTTTACTTTGGTCGGACTACCCGATAAAGCCGTCGACGAATCGAAAGACAGAATGAGCTCGGCTCTTAAAAATTCAGGTTATCCTTCTCCTAAAAATCAAAATCAAAAAGTAGTTATCTCACTATCTCCAGCCGATATCAAAAAAGAAGGTCCATATTTTGACCTTGCTATTGCGTTGGCATATTTATTGTCGGCTGAAGAGATTGATTTTGAGCCCAAAGACAAAATATTTTTAGGAGAATTATCTTTAAACGGAGAACTTCAACCAATCAAGGGTGTTTTGCCATTGACTGAGCAAGCAATGCGCGAAGGCTATAAAGAAATATTTGTACCATTTGGCAAT
>Ga0172381_10005623_pt1 | contig 12671 bp, 15 predicted proteins | sample Leawel6488metaG_FD_119754 | JGI IMG/M metagenome (GOLD analysis project Ga0172381, IMG submission 119754) | Leachate microbial communities from a municipal landfill in Southern Ontario, Canada - Leachate well 64-88 metaG | ecosystem: Engineered > Solid waste > Landfill > Unclassified | place...
CTTTATCAATGTCAAAGCCCCTAATTAACTCCCAAGCATCCTTTAATGAGATATCTAAAACGTTTTTAGAGGCTTGTTCTCCAACCAATTGAGCGCCTAAAATGCTCAGCCTAAAAATATCATACTCATAGTGGCATAAGTAAAATCCCATGACTTCAACATTTAACCTTTGAATAGGCAAATCAAAAAACTCTTTCTTAAGCACCCAAACCTTGTTTTTTCCCAAATAATAAAGCATCCAATCTTTAGGCATATTAAAACCATAATTATCAAATAATAAATCCTTAATACTATCAACTTCTTTTTTTCTTAACTCATGATATCTCATTTTTTCACCAGCTTAGCTATGAAGAAGCCTTCCATGTCAATCCTGTGAGGCCAAATCCTAATAGATTCCTTTAATCCTATTCCTCTATGATTCTCAAAGCCCTTAAGCTTAATATTTTCTATTTTAGCATCTGAATGATTGTCCAAGAATTCAGAAACATTATCCTCGTTTTCCTCTTTTGTTAAAGTGCATGTTGAATAAACCATTTCACCTTTAGGCTTCAATGCAGTCCAGCAGCTCATCATTAATTCTCTTTGAATATTTGCCAAGAACTTGTAAGATTTAGGATTAAACATTTTAGCAATGCTCCAATCTTTCCTTATTGCGCCATAGCCAGTGCAGGGAGCATCAAGCAAGATTTTGTCAAACATTTCAGGGAATAATTTGAACCTTTTTCCATCTCCATTAGTGACCACAACATTTCTAGAGCCCATTCTTTCTAAGTTGCTGGACAGTATGCTTATTCTTCCAATACCCATGTCATTTGCAACAATCACTCCTTCATTATTCATCATTTCAGACAACTGGGTAGTTTTGCTTCCTGGACTGGCGCAGCAATCAAGCACTAAATCAGCAGTTTTAGGATTAAGAACTAGGGGAGGAATCATGCTGCTTTGCTCTTGAACATAATACTGCCCCATGAAATGCTCCAAAGTATTGCCCATTGAAGCATTCCTTTTTTTAACAATCAAAGCGTTTTTATAAAAAGGAACATCAATAACTTCCCAGCCTTGAGCTGTTAAATTATTCTTAAGCTCTTTAGCGCTGATTTTTAGGCTATTCACCCTAATTGATTCAGGCAAAGGTTTTTTGCAGGATTCAATAAATTCATCCAATTCTCCTGAAATAAGAGTATTAAAATAATCCTTGAAAGAATCCTTAAAAACCGGCTTTTTTGAACTCATAATGATTTTATAATAAGTTTTAGTTATTTAAAAAATAAGAGCCTAATCTTGATGAAATGCTTGAGATGAAGCTATTAGAATTTGCGGAATTAAATTTTTTTGAATCAACAAGGTGCTGAAACGTTTTAAGAGTGTTCAAGCATTCAAAATAATTGATAAGCGATATTTTAGAGCCATTAACCCCTTTAGAATCAGGCACTAATTCAGTAATAATGCCTAATCTGTCATTATGAAAAAACTCTTTTTTTTCAATTAAAATTTCATCCCCTTTTTCAACAGTAATCTCTTTTTCATATTTTTCTCCTAATACTGTTGCTTCAGAATACAAGTAATATTTTCCTTCATGGGAGAATATTAAATTAGAATAGTCAAAATTGTTATTATATTGTATATTAACTTTGTATTTTTTTCCATACTCCCTGAAAACTTTAATGAATTCAGATAATTGCATAGGGTTTTTGATAAAGAATTTATTCTCCAAATAAAACTCTTCATTGCCGTTCAAAAAAATTTCTTCGCCTTTGCTATGAACATGCCCATTTAGTGCAATAATTTTTGCACAATATTTTTCAGAAAAATCCATTGGCTTTAAATTAGCCAAGTAATCAAAATCCTTAAATTTGCAAACACCTTCAGATGGATTATAGCTAAACTTATCCGAGAAAGGGGCAATTAATTCCTTAATAGGATGGTTTGTTAAAAAAATAGGGTCTTTGTCAACTATTGCTTTATCAACACTAATAATTCTGAATTTTTCATTTGAAACACTGTGAAAATAGCTGCCAAAACCATAAGGCAAGGTTATGTTAAAAGGAGAATAATTACTTTTTTTCATTTGTTCATATTTAGTAAAAACCTCATTGCTGACATAAGTAATGCTGGAAACAGACTCTATTTTTGAATCAAAATTTTTTAAAAGATTGTCCATAACATAAACTATTGAGAAAATGCCATTATTGTCTTCATCAGCAAATGAATCCTTTTTGTTTATTATGAAATTATCAATACAAGTATAGTCGCTGCAGATTATCAATTCCCGAATGCTTAAACCCATATCTTAAAAAGGTAAAGTACTGTTTTTAAAAAATTATTCATTTAAGCCTAAAATTTTCTTAACCCATTTAAACAATGCATTGTCAGGTTTGTCCTCAACATATAATTCTTCCTTAGTGATAACATTGACTAATTTTTTTATGGCTTTAGCTGCTTTGCTTAAAGGATAAGCAGTAACAACAGGTATTCTTTCCTTAATGCTTTTTGAAACATGGATATCAAAAGGAATATCCCCTATTATCGGAAGCTCTAAAAAATCTGAAATGTTTTGGTCCTTTAAGTCAAAATCAAGCCCGGTTTTTTTATTCAAAACAACTCCTAATAAGCTGACTCTGAAATCCTCAGCAAGCTTTTTAGCCCTTAAAGCGTCAGTGATTGCAGGAAGCTCAGGATTAGTGACTAGTATCATTTCATCGCAGGCCTTAATTGCCATCTGAGTCTCTATTCCAAGCCCTGCTCCTGCATCAATAATGATATAATCAAATTTGTCAATTAAAAAAACCAAGTTACTTGCCAAAGATTTTTTTATCTTGCCTTTTAAGTTGTCAAAACTAAGGCCTCCTGGAATAACAAATAATCCAGTCTCGGTTTTGTAAATAACTTTCTCAATGCCAACCCTTCCATTCAAAACATCATGAAGGGAAAATCCGCTAGGATTAATGGAATAATGAAGGCTTACATTTGGAGTTGTTACATTAGCGTCAATTAATAATACTTTTTTTTTGGAATCAAAAAGGGCTTGGGCAACATTAACTGCTGTGGTGGTTTTGCCAACTCCACCTTTTCCGCTAACAAACGCGATAACTCTAGCCATGAACTATAATTATTAACTCATTTATTTTAAAACTTTTGTAATCTTAAATAAGTATAAATTAGGGAAATTTTTTATATTTTTAAGTTATTATATTCTTATGATAATCAGAAAATTCAAAGCCAAAGATGCAAAAGAAGTTGCATGCCTGATTTCAAAAACTTACAAAAAATTTAACAGCCTGGACTATTTTGACCCTAAAGCTGCTAAGGAGTATATTGATTTTTTCAATCCCAAAATTTCATCTGTTGAAAAAATACATGAGGTTTTCAGCAAAGCTACAATCTTTTACGTTGCTGTTGATAATGGAAAAATAATAGGCACAATAAGAGGAACTCCGGAACGAATCAGTTCCTTGTTTGTTGAAGGGAATCAGCATAAAAAAGGGATTGGAAAAAAATTGCTTAAAAAATTTGAAAAAGAAGCCATAAAAAAAGGAAGTAAACTAATAAAACTCAGATCTCAGCCTTATTCAGTTGGATTTTATGAAAAAAATGGATATAAAAAACAGGGGGTTTAAGGAATTCTAAAGGGCTGAAAGTCTATCCTATGAAGAACTCCTTAATCATACAGGAATAGGGGAAGCTTAATAATCATGCTTATTTAAAGGGAGGTTATTGAATATTTTATGAAAATGACTCATACTGAAAAAAAGCTTCTCAAAAGAAGATTAAGCCAGCTTAGGAACTTCATGGTTTCTAGCCTGAGACATAACAAAATAGATGATTATTTGAACACTATTAATTCAAGGGAGCTAAGAATGCTTGAGAATGTACTAATAAGGGATGATATGGCTCAAATGCTTTCAGTAAGGCTGTAAGAAATTAGCAGAGTTCATCCTCATAATGCTCCAGAAAATCTCAGCATCCAAAGCATTAAGCCCGTTTTTAATTAAATAACCCTTAGCAGTTTCGCTTTCCAAAAAAAAGAATTCATTAATGTTTTTGCCAGGAGCATCAATAAAATCCCGTGCAATAGCTTTAGTTATCTTAAGCTGAGAAACAATAGGTATTCCGCTTTCAGCGCAGTAAAACTTAACAAGCCTCGCAAAATTAGCGCTATTAATGCTAATCTTTTTTTTTTTAAACAAACCAAACAAACCCATTAATTAAATAATAACTGCTTAGTTATTTAAAAATTTCATCTGCGAATAAACCAATACCTTTTATGGCCCTTAACAAAGCTTTCTATCATTCTTTTTGACTCTAAACTTGAGAGCAGTTCATTAAATTTAATCCTTGAAAGGGTATTAACATGATTGAATAATTCTTTGGAATCAATAGCTGACACTTTTTCATAAGCTTTTAAGGATTTTAAGACGCTAACAATCAATTCATCTTCATTTCCTTTCAAAAAAATTGAATTAATATAAGTTGAAATTTCCTCCAATTTTTTATTGCATCCAATCATGCTTGATATATTGACAATTGTCTCATTCGAAAACAATACATCATCATTGAACCTTTCATAATTATCAATAATCAAATCAAGTATTTTTTTTCTGTCATTAATGCTTTTTTTGCAAGCTCTTAAACTAACACCATTCTTAAATGCAATGCTTTTAATCAGCAAAGAATTTTCTAGATTAATAGAATACTTTCTAATTTTAGGATTGAATGAAACAATATTTACAAAACCTTTTTCTTTCAAGGGATTGCTTGACCAGTTCTTTTTGATTTCAGTTATTTCAAAAAGTTTCCTTCCTTTGATATTGTTCGAATTCAAATAAGAGCAGCTAATAACCAAATCAGTGGCTTTGAAGCTTGTTGGAGGAACTCCCAAATCATTAACCACCCTGTCAAAAGTGTCAAACGCATTGCTTCCGTGAATAGTTCCCATGACATTGTTTCCAGATGCTCCAATTCTCATGGCTTCAAAGAGGAACTTTGCTTCAGTTCCCCTTACTTCCCCTAAAACCAGCAAGCTTTCCCCAAGCCTTAAAGCAGTCCTTAATGCAGTGTCATTGCTGAATTCAAATGAATCAGCGTTTTCAAAGCTTTTAGTTCTTAAATGCTCAACATTAAAACCAAGCTCTTTTAGGTTCGGAACCGGAAGTTCCGCAGTATCTTCAATTATTATTATTCTGTTAATCTTGTTTGAAAGGAATAGTAAGGAACTAAGCAGGGTGGTTTTTCCGCTTCCTCTTGGGCCAGTTATTAATAATTTGATGTCAGAATCTATAAGGAACCATAATAATGCAGCAACATTTGAGTCCATGAACTCGTCATGGACCATTCTTGCAATTGACAAAGGAGTTGAGCAATGCTTCCTTAAAGCAAAGCCTATTCCCTCATGAGTCAAAGGATAAGTCACTCCGCAAATCCTTACATTAAAACCTTTAATGTTTGTGTGAATAACCGGAAACGATTCATCAAAAGGCCTGGCACTGTCAGTCCTTAAAAAAGTGCTAATCCTGTTAAGCATTTCTTTTTTCAAATACAAGTTGCTTTTTAGCTGGCCATATTTTGAATGGAAGAAGAAAACGCAAGAATCTCCAGGGCTGTTAATGAACACATCCTGAATCTCAGGAATCAATAAAATCTTGTCAAAAATTCCTAAACCAATAGTGTATGAACTAACTAGCTCGAGCAGCTCATCGCTTAGTTCCGGAACTTTGGATGAAGCATTATTTTCCTCCATCTCCTGAATCCTTAAAACACTGTTTGAAAAACGCTCAAGATCCTTAATGTTTAAATCATATTCCAAAGGATTAAATATTATGGTTCTTTCATTGCCGTCTTTTATTATTGAATAAAATTCAGAGTCTTGCAAAACTTCTCCTTTGCTAACAGGAATAAGATAATACAAGAGGAACTTAGGAACAAGGCTCGGAACTAATTCAAAAATTCCTGACTTAATCTTTTTACTAAGGAACCCATCAAAGTAAACAAGGCTGTTAGTTTTTTTAAGCTCAAGCAAAGAGAACTTAAGATTTAAATCACTTATGCACTTTAAGCATTCATTATTCTCCAAAGAACAGGACCGTTTGCACTTTTCACAGTCAATGATTAATGCATTAAAACCGTTAAAGTTCCTTAATTCATAATCAACCATTATGTTAAATAAGCAAAAGTATTTTATTTTTAAAACTATTCAATTATACAATAATGAAGAAAGCGCAGTTCGCAAGCCCAATACTTTTGATACTATTAATTGCCACTTATTTTCTGATGTCAAGCGAGAGTTCAAGAATACACTCAAGTTTGCTTAAAAGCAGAACTAATCTTGTAAGAATCACAAACGATATCAAAACTATTGATGAACTTGATTTAAAATGGCAGGCAAACCTTACAAATGAAGTATTATCTTATGTTTATAGAGTTAATAGTTCCGGAACAATCAATGATTATTTAGTTCCCTTAAATGCATCAATTTATGAATATAATGAGTTTTTATTGGTTAATTACACTAAAACTTACGATTATGAGGGGATTAGCAAAACAATAAACGGAACAATAATTGTTCCGTATCCTTATTTTGAATTCGTTGAGATTGAAAATCAAATAAGAGCATGCTATAATACAAATAGCTTAGAGTATTGTGTTGTAGGGATTGATATTGAACCTATAAGTGCGGAACTGCAGGGAACTACTGTAGCTATCAGCAATAATGATTATGTTTTGACAAGAAAAGAACTATATCCTTACATAATACTTTTTGAGTAATTTTTAAAAATAAGCCAATAATAATAAATCAATAATGAGTTTTTTAAAAAAAGTATTGGGAATAGAGCAATTAGAATCTAAAGTTGACAAAAGCCTAAAAAACATGGAAGGCAATCTGAAAACAAGCTGGAACTGGATAAATTATTTGCATGAGCTGGAACAGGACAATAAGCAGAAGATAAAGAAGCTGATAGATGAAAATAAGGAATTAAAGGAACTAATTAAGGAGAAAAATACTATAGTAGTTCCGGAACAAATAGCTAACAAGGAAGCTTCTCAAATGCACCATAAACATGTTTTAAATGAGGTTAAATCAAAAATCACTCATGAACAAGCAGCAAAAGAGGAACTTGAAGGGGAACTAATTGAAGAAAAAGGAATAGAAGCCTCTGCTGATACTAAAGAAAAGCTCACTTTCAAAAACATTGACATTAGCGGGCTCGGAAAGAAAGATGCATACATTCTGCAGATACTTTATCAATTGGCATGCTTTGATGCCTCAAGCAGCATAGAGACTCCTAAGATTTTTGAAAATCTTCCTTACTCTATTACATTAAGAGGGCTTAGAAAAAAGATGTATAAGCTGCAGGAGCAAGGGGTTGTCAATTCAGTTATGGTTGGGAACTCAAGAAGATGGTTCCTTGACATGAATAAATTATCCAAATTAAAAGAGTTTCTAGCATCAAGAGCTTAATTATGTTCTACATGAAACAGCGGAACGGAACTGTTCCGGAACCCGGAACTTTTACTCTTTCAGTACCTTTTCTAAATGCTCAATTAAATCCTTTGAAAATCCTGAACTATTGAAGTAATTAATCACTTCCCTTTTGGAAAACTTAGCCATAAGCTTGTTTGCAAGAGTGATTGCATTTTTATTATTGTCATTTTTTACAAAACCCATTTTTAATAAGACTCTGTCAAAGACTAAAAAGCCCATAACTCTTGAAAAAATCATTGAAATGAATGAAAAAAAGAAATAAATGAATGAGACAATTAGCACGTTTTCAGAGACTTTAGTGTTAAACAATAAATAATTGGAGATTATTAAAAAAAGGATTATTTCAAACACTATTTGCCTCACTTTTCTTGAGCTTTCAAAAACTGTTGAGCATAGATAATCAGAAAGGACTGTTCCAATCACAAAGAATATGCTGTAAAGTATGTATTCCCACACGTTTTCAAACCACCTTATAATTAATCTTTAGCTTTTGGCAATACTTTACAAAAACCTCTTTATTAATCTTTTTATTGATTAAAACAAGGGTTGGCTTAGGGATTGTTTTATCAATCATTTGCTTGAACATTTCAAAGTTCAGAGCTTTTAGATTATATTCAGGGCAAATGTGGCCAATAGATAATTCTTCGCTCACAAGCTTTGAGAAATCATAAGAATAATGCCCTCCTCCAATACCTATTGCTGAAATGCCTTCTTTTTTATTGATTGCTTCATAGTTTTCTTTTAAGTACTCAGCAGTCTTTGCCAAGATTTTGCAGTAAGTTTCATTGCCATATTCTTCTTCTGTGCTTCCAATCTCTAAAAATAAGCAAGGAGAATTAATGCTTGGGCCATGATGAGTTGCCTCTAATACTGCTAATTTTGTTAATTTTAATGGCTTTAAAAGCTCTTTAAGCTTAATCAGGCATGCGCTTTGCAGTAATGCATTTGAAATGCTTAAGCAATAATCCTTGCCTCCATACTCTGCTTTTGAAAAATTGCCAGTTGAATGGCAAGAAAAACATTTCATTAAGCTTGCACTTTCATGCCTTGTAATGAACAGGTTAAGGTCTGACTCTTCGCTAAAATTAAGGAAATCTTCAAACTCAATATATCGGTATTTAAGAAGCTTTGAAACGTTAGCGCCGACAGGATCTTTTTTTGACAAAATTATGTTCATAAATAGTTTTTTAAATCGCAATATTATAAAAGTTCTTTAATTAAAAGGGGTGGTAAACTTTGCAAATAGTAGCAAACAATATATCTGAAATCAGCATAAAAATTGAAACTGAAGATCAATTGAAGCTTGAAAAGATACAAAACAATGTCATGATTAGTGATTTAAAAGATAAGAAAAACGGATTCGTTCTTTTAAAATGTAAATTATTGACAAAATACACAGATTCTTCTGATAAAGCTTTAGGGCAGTTCCTTTTAGGAGAAGAGCTTTTAATAAAAGGAGATGACAAAGAAGTAGAAGAAGCAAAAAAGGAATGGGAAAAAGAAAAAAAGCTTCCAAGCAAGATGGAAAAGGATTTACTAACAGGGATTAACACTATATGCATTTATGATATGCAGTTTTTCACTAACAAGATGAGATTCCCACCATCAACAGGATTCAATTTTGAAGTTAAAAAAGAGCAATCTAAGAAAAAATAATTTCTTTAAACTTTTTTTTAATTAATTTTTTTTTAATATTTTTCATTAACAGTCCTGTTTGCTTCAAGAGGGTTAACCTTTTGTCCTAAAAATTCAGCAGCAGTAATGAAACGCTTCTTTTTAGCCTTAGCCCAAGCTTGATATTTGGAGTAATATTTCATATAATCCTTATCCCTTAACAAGTAATGGTCATAGATAATTATTTTAGTTTTTTTAAGCTTGTCAATTATTTTTTTAAGATTCTTTTCAATAAAAAACAGGTTAGAATCAGTTATTTCAAAGCCAAGCAAATGGGTTGGAGCGCTGCATAAATACAATAAATCAGGATTTTCCTTAATGATTAAATCCGCAGTGCTTTCTAAAATAGGGCCTGTAACATCGCTAGAATACATAAATTTGAACTTTTTCTCCAATATTGAAACCATGACAACATAGCCGAATTGGCTTCTTTCAGCCCCATGCCAAACAGGCTCTGAAAAGCTAATTTTTACTTTCTTAAAATCAAACGAGTTATGGTCAGCAATATGATATTCTTTGCAAATTTTCTTAACAGTTATTTCAAACTCTTTTCCCTTATTCCTTTGGGTTAAATCCAATTTTTTTGAGCGGTCTTTGCATAAGACAATCTTGTTGGAATAAATCTCATCAAAAGTCTCATCCTGGCTTGAAATATAGTGGCCATTATGGTAATGAGTCACTATTATTATATCGCTTCTTTTTGCAAAATCAACAATTCTTTTCTTGAAATTAAAGAATGCATTCATCTCATCATCTGTTGGGCAAACCCCTCTACGGGTGTTTGCAAGAGCCAAACTAGGGTCAATTAAGATATTCAAACCTTCACACTGGACAAAGAAACAGCTGCTCCTGACACCCATGCTGTCAAAGCAAAGAGGAATAACATTCATTAAACAATTAACTTGGTAAGATTTTATTAATGTTTTCTTAAACCCCTTAATTTCCTATTCACTATTTTAATCTCCGATATGACTCTGATTATCACTTTTTTAATCAATGCTCACTTTATGTGTTGGAAGTGTTGGATTAATAATAAATAGGCCTATTAAGCTTAACTTTTGCTTTTGAATCGTTAATAGCATTAATTACTCCACCTAAGCAGCTGAAACTTGAGATAACTAGCTGGGTTGGAAGCTTGCTCACACTTTCCAAAAAAACCTTTAAATTGTTCTCTTTTTCTGGCCAGCCAACTCTTGCTCTCATTTTTAGCCCTGAATAAAAAACATCACCTAAATACATAGTCTCTGCATATGCCATTCTAACACCAAAAGCCAAAAATTTAGAAAAAATATTCAAACTCTCACTTTCTGTTTTTTGAAGCATTAATCTGCTTTTTAGCTTAACTTTTGAGCCTCTACCTAAACAGAAGTCCACTAATGTGCCATCAAAGTCCACAAAATCCACTAAATACTTATTATTTTTGATTAAATCAGTTAACTCCTCTAAATTGCTAAGATTATAATGGTTATGGTTTTTTATATTCACTTTTACTTTTTTGCCTGCTTTGTTATACAAAAAAGTGTCAACTCTCACTTTTTCATTTAAACCCTGATTTTGGTAGTATTTTTCAAGATTTAAGCCTAACTGCACATCACTTCCTGCACTATTGCCTCCAACAAGTATTCTAATAGGCTTATCAATTGATTTTAAATAAGAATTAATCACACTTTTGCTTTCTAAGTACTTGATTAAAGCATTAGGTTGAGGTTTCATGCCATACCTGGGCCATACTGAGCCAGTAAGAAAGTCAATAACGCCTAGTTCATAGTGATTATTCTCACTTTTATGAAACTCATGAATAAGGGGTACATATTTTATTATTTTTTTAGACAATACCTGCATCTTATTTTAAACTATTAAACTATTTAAAAAAATTACTAAAAATAATAGATATGTCTCACTTTTCGATATATATCTTAATTTTAAGCCTTAGGGGTGCATTTTAATAAAATAGCTTAAAATTTGAATAAAATGCACTTTAGGGCAGTGTTGGATGTGTCTGATGTGTTGATTTTCAAGCAAATTTATGCTAACTAAGCTAGGTTTTTAAGCAACTAGTAAGGTGTTGGAAGTGTTGGACTATAATATTCTCACTCTTTAATTAGTATATTAAAATAATCCAAAGAATATAATACAAATAACAATCAACTGACGGAAGTGTTGAATAGATATGTCTCACTTTTCGATATATAGCTTGTTTTTAGGCTTGTTTAATAGGTTTTAGCAATAATTCCTAATTTTTTAATAAAATCTTATATTTTTATAGAAATTAACTCAAAAAAATGGGCCTCCTATATTGCACCTTCATCTATTAACTAAGCAATATATATCTCACACTCACTTTTTACTTTTTCACTATATAATTGTGCTATTTTTTGCATATTTTAGTCATTTTTTTGCTTTTTTCACTAATTTTTTTCCGACATATTGGTTTATAAATATTTAAATAGTATATATAATAGTAAAAAATATAAATGATGGATCTGTTGACTAATATGTCTAATGTGTTGATTAAAATGTTGGAAGTGTTGACTAAAGTGTTGGATGTGTTGGGTTATGTGCCAACATGTGTTGGGGTGCTTCTATGGGCTTTCTAGATATTATTTACAATATGGTAAATAAATCTGATAAAAAAAAGAAGAAAAAATCAGATAAAAAACCTTCTAAAAAGACAAAAATAAAAGAAATAGTAGAAGAATCTAGCCCCGCAACTGCAACAGTTCAAAAGATTGAGCAAAAAATAGTGGTAAAAGACTTATCTGACACTCAGGCATTATTAAAAGTCTGGGGAGACAGCGTTAAAAACATCTCAGAGCACCCTTTAAGCCAGGCTAAAATCATTAATAGCCAAATACTGGAGCAATTAAGCGATATAATGGAATCTATGAATAAAAAATTAGATAAATTAGCCCTATTAGATGAGATTTTAGGCTTACTCAAAGGCACTAGAAGCCAAATAATAGACTTAGGAGGCAGCACAGAACAGATAGATAAGGCAATTACTCATATAGAAGGAATAACAATAAAGGATGAGGAAGTGCTGCGCGCATTAGGCAATAAGGGTCCGCAAACAGCTGACTCTTTAGCAAGACTAATGGGAATAAGCAGAAGCACTGCAAGCTCAAGGCTTAACAGATTAAATGCAATGAACTTGATAAGAAAAAAAACAGATGGAAAATTTATTTATTTCTCAGTTGAACAAAAACAATAAGCACTAAAAGTTTTAAGAATTTATTAAAAGTTTTATCACTAAATTTGACTATATAGTGGGCTAAATAGCTACCTCTTTTGGTGCTAAAATACTGTTATAATTGATTTATAAGCTTGAGGATATATATCGGACTATTCTTGTATAGGAATTGACACGACTTTGAAACATCGTTGCCCAGTGGGCTAGATCATTAGCTCTCTATATCTTGTATAGAAAAGTAGAGAGCAAACCTATTTTACTAAAATGCCTAGTTGCTTTTCAACTATAGAAAATAGGTATATTCCCTTTTTTTACTCTTAAAAATCA
>Ga0172381_10005624_pt1 | contig 12671 bp, 17 predicted proteins | sample Leawel6488metaG_FD_119754 | JGI IMG/M metagenome (GOLD analysis project Ga0172381, IMG submission 119754) | Leachate microbial communities from a municipal landfill in Southern Ontario, Canada - Leachate well 64-88 metaG | ecosystem: Engineered > Solid waste > Landfill > Unclassified | place...
ATGTAACTTTATTCCAAGATAGTGTTTAACAAAGTATTGTATATTTCATCTATAAAAAGTAATCCAATCTTTTAGCCGATCTTTTCGCTTTTCATCAATCTGACTAGCAAGAACCATTTCTTTTGGCCTAGCAAAGACATCATCACTTTTCGAATTTCGAGTATACTGATTTTGAAAGTTTTTTCTCGATGCCATTATACCTCGCTCGATGAGATATCGCCTAGATCATCATCTCCTGAACCTGTTTCCACAGCACCCTCAAAATCAAAATCTTTTTGTATTCCCCAAAAATTCAAAAACGGTCTTAATATATGAGTTTTCCAATATTCTGCAATATTATCAACATCTCTATAAATAGAATTATCTTTCCACCATTCAGCCGGAGTGGTACTTTCTATATCCTTTATCCAATCCCCAAAGCAGTCTTTCATTTTACCTTGGCTTGCGGCATTTGCTTGGGCAGGACTAAGAGCACCAGCAGTCAATAATTTAGTTAATGATTCTTCTAATTTACTTGTATCTTCATTCGCATTTATTTTTTTACGGATATAAAGAAGTTTTAGTACAACAAGTTTTAAAATTGTTTTTTCATTTTGGTTATTTGGCTTATTCCATTTAGAATATTCTGATTCTAGCCATACATAGTCATCATATTCAAATTCATCACCCCAAAAGTGTTTTAATTCTTCTGTAGTTTTTTCTGACTCGTGATTTTCAAGAGGATCTTCCGCTTTAAGAGCAATTCCTTCAACTTCATAAAAAGTTAAATCCATAGCAGAATTATTATCAGAAAAATTATTCTTACCTATTTGTATAAGTTTAGATTTATATACTCCGAAAACCTTTTCACTAGTTGCATCTTTTTTCATTGTCTCTAGTTGAGTTGCAGTAGCACTCACCGCATTCTCATCAAATTTTAAATTTAATGTTCTACAAGTTTTTAATATTGCTTTTGCAAAGTTTCTTTCAGCACGATATGCGCCGTCATATAATTCGTTACAACATTGCTTGCACACGGAGAAATATCCATTCCGATCCAAAATTTCATCGACACTCGAAAAAAACTCTGTAGGCTTCTTTAATTTCATACAGCGCCGACAATAAATTTTCTCAATAGCAATTCCAGTAGAACTTATTATCGTTTTTATTTTTCTACGACTTTGCACCACCTTATTCACACTCCAAAACGAAAAAAGGCTAGTTGTATCAACTAGCCTTAGTCTGCTCGTTTATCCTTTATTAATCTTTAATATAAATAGCTAAAGACTTTGCTCGCCTCTGATCTTACATTGTCATTTTTTAAATCATCAAAGACAATAATTCCAACCAAGGGATTATTAACGAGATTATTTATCGCCCTTTTTATGCCACTATATTTTTTATATTTATCTTGCGTAATTTGGTCATAATCACCGACAAAGCATAAGACACTGCCTTCAGAAGCTCTTTCTCCGATCATCTTAAATTGGTCTTCAGTCAAATCCTCTGCCTCATCAACTAAAATCCAGGCATGTTTAATATCACGCCCCTTCATAAATTCAGGTGAATCAACATCCAATATCTTTTTTTCAAACAATTCTTCAATAGTAAATTGCATATTGTCTAAATTATCTTCAAAAAATCCCAACCATCCTCTAATTTTTTGAAATTTATCGCCGGGCAGATAGCCATTCTTTTCTCCTACGCTGACATTATGCCTTATTACAAAAAATTTAGAATATAATCCTTTATTCAAGTAATACATTCCAAATTTCATAGTAATCATAGATTTTCCTGATCCTGCACAACCCGCAATTATTTTTATTGGTATATCTTTATTTGCTAATAAATCACAAAGGCATTCTTGTTTTGAAGTTAACGGTTTGAAATCTTTTATTTTAGTATAAATTAATTTAATTAATTTCTCGCCATCCCATCTGCCCTTATCAATAATTTTTCCATCTTTGTCTTTGATAATTATATATTGATTTATTAATAGATTATAGATATTATTTCCTTCGTATAACGCGACTAAATCTGAATCACTGGGCTGAATTTCTAAATAGCCAGAATACAATTGAACAACCTCCACTTTATGTATTTTTTATTACGGAGTTTACATAAAAGTATTCTTTTGAACGAGTTTTAATTTCTTACAATCAACTTACTTTTTTCTTTATCTAAATTATTCTTTTTGGACCTGCCAACAGCCCCACATTCCTTGCATCTCCACGCATCGTAGCGGTTTAATGGAGTGTAATAATCGCCATCAAATTCGATTTCGCCACTACAGTTAGGACATACGGAAGCACTTTCTTCGTTCCATAAATTCATATTAGGATGGCCTTTTATCCAACCACGAAGTTTAAGATACAATTCTTCCAAAATAGAAACATCATTCTTATTGTAAAGTACCATATCTTCTAATGCTTTAGCATCACCATAAAAACATCTTTTCCACAAATCATAATTGGTTTCTGTTTTCTTTGGTAATCCAAAAAATTCACATAAATCATCAAGTTTATTGCTTGTGAAACCAAATCCATTACGCGCCACCATTAATGTGTCAATACTCTGATAATTTCTAGGCGGGTTTAATCCGTTCTTAATAAACCTAGAATTAAATTTCTTTAAATCAAATTGATTCCCATTATGTGAAATTATTACATCTGCTTCATTCATTAACTTCCAAATAGATTCGCATATTCTTTTATCATCATGATTTTTTGCTTCTTTGACTGTTAAAACATCTGTCATTACTTCTGAATCGAACAGCCACTTTGCAGACCAACATAAAAGATGCCAGTCCTGAACTATATTATTATAATTTAGGTTCTGATCATATAAGCCCCACACAAAACCCAAGATCAAACTCGATTCCAGGTCAAGAAGCAGTATCTTACAATTATTTGTTCTAATTTGTTTTTTAGGTTGTTCGTTTCTACTTGGAATATTTCTGCGTCTACGTTCTTGCTTAAATTCATCTCTTAGTTTTTCACTATTTCTATATCCCCATTTTTTAGCCAGATCTGGCCAGAATTTTGTATGTCCATCACTGCTTTGATAGTACGGTAAACAATCTTGGAATATATCTTCTCTCAAAATTATCTCCTATGATATTTTTATTTTCTATTTTTAAAAATTTAAAGTCAATTAATATATAGTTTTAAAAGTCCCCAGTTCAAACTGAGTTGGCAAAAACTATTTACAAAATAATTGTTTTGCCATTAAAATTATAGAAGCACAATGTCTTGGGCGTAGAAAATAATAAATAACAATAAATTGGTATCTACGCCCAAGACCGAGATAAATCTGTTGCGAATTTACAGTCCCGCGTTTATGGGTATCGGATCACCCGAAGTTATAGCCACACGGTTGCGAACCGTGAGGCCATATTTCTATGGACTTAAATCTGGATGCTTGCGACGATCAACCAGCGCAGAGCCAAGTCAGAATAGTTGGCTTTGCTCCAACGGCCTCCAGTACCCAAGACTGGTGCTCTACTTACTGAGCTATATTCTGAGATTGGCAGTAAAATCACAGATATTTAACCGCCAACTTGTTACAAAATGACCCAGCGTCTTTGAGCATAATTGATTATTCTGTGTATTCAATCATAGGCTTGCCGAGTACTGTTAATAATAATATACCATACTATTGTAAATCTGTCAAGGATAAAATTTACATAAAAGTATTATTCTATGCTTTTGCACTCAAATATAATCGGCTGATTATAAGTTTTTTGGTTTACAGCAGAAGCACTCGTTCCCAATCTTGCTTTTACAAAGTTCCAAGATAAAAACGAATTCCAGTCGGTTGCAAAACTTCTGGCAGAAGCCGAAACTGTTAATGTTAATTCAGTGCTAGAACTGTTGACTAATGGATAAAAATTACTACCATCATTTGAAACTAAAAAACTAATAAGGCTTCCAGTAATACAACTTCCCGTAATTGTCAAGCCAGACAAAGTATAAACTTCGTTTAATTGGACTGCATCCGTTTCGGATAATCCAATAGTAAAAGTTCCATTTACAGATTTTCTCATATATATAATCCTCCTTTTATTAATTGGAGGAATTATCCTCCGATTTAATTTTTAAATTTTCAAGTTCTGGAAATACTTTATCCTGAATTTTGACATCATCATATAAAAAGACCATGGATACATCCTCCCACCCAAATAAAGATTTTATTAATTCGGGAGGTATCTTTTTTCTAGAAAGGAAACTAGTAGAATAATGGCGCAGGCAATGGGCATAAAATGGTACATCCACAAATTTTTGTATTTTATTTACCCATCCTCTGGCTGTTGACTCATCTGCTGGGCTACCATCTTTTTTTATAAAAATAAAGCTATGATTTTGTTTAGTTTTATCTAATATTTTTTGGCGTTCTTCTAACCAAGCATTATATTTATCCCAAAATATATCTTTAATAATATATTTTACCAATAATTTTCCAGTTTTTGTTCTGCCCTTAGTTTTAATTGGCCTTATAGTTTCTAAAAATATGCCATCAAAAGCAGTATGATTTTCTTCTATGATGTCGGTAGAAAATCGGAGTAATTCGGCAAATCTACATCCACTAGCAATTGCAAGAGATAGCCAACAAGAAATTTGCTTTTCTCCTTCTTTTTCTAAATGCTCAAAAATAAAACTTATTTGCTCTTAGACAGTATCGTTTTTTCTCTTGCAAAATTTTTGGGCATACTCTCTACAGCTTTAAGAACAATATTTCTAAATTGGGGATATATATCGTCTTCAAACTTTTCAATAAAGTTTGAAAATGAGCTTAAACAAGATTTTAATCTTTGGTATCTGGCACTTCCAAATTTTAACTCGTCAATGCAAAATCCAAAAAAATTAGAAAGTTCTATTTTTCTTATTTCAGTAAATATTTTATTATTATTTTCAAGAACATTCCAACAAAAAAACATTGATAAATCAGAATCATATCCAATAATTGTCTTCTCACTACTTCGAAAACCCTTTTCTTTTAGAAAGGAGTTTTTTAGTCTTAAATTTTCTGGATGTACTTGCGATAATGTTATCGCGTCCGTAATTACGCGCCGATAGGTTTTTCTTCCCATTTAAATTTAATTATCCTCCTGACTTTCCTCCTTGGAGGGTTTGCCATTTTTTAATATTCGCTTTAATGTAATACTGGGCTTAATAGTCAATCTGTAAGTTGCATCGCGATAATGTTTTTTTTTGGTTGCTAAGTTAAAACCGATATGAGGTTCAATTTTATGGCAATAAATTTCGAATAAACCGCCGATCAAAAATTCTTCTCTTTCAGCTACGGCTTCTTCAATTATTTCCTCAAAACTATTGAACATAGCTCGGACATCGCCTTGAGTAAAAGAAGCCCTACTTGCAATTTCTTTTATTAACCAGCCTTTACCATATTTCTCGGACATAATAAATTCTCCGTTAGTATTTTTTCAATATCCTTATATTCCCAATAAGGAATTCTTAATAATTTTATATTGTTGTCTTTACAATACTTATCTTTTATTTTATCTCTATATTGTTGTTTTTCCAATAAATCAGCAGTGTGTCTTCCCCTTGAGACATAATGATATGAACCATCAAATTCTATCAGCATTATTAAGTTGTCTTTATCAAAAATAGCAAAATCAAAAGGCATAGGCTTATTTCTCTTGCCCCTTAAATCATCAAAAGAATATTCTGGAATAAATTTTATTTTATTAGATCGCAAAAACATCCTTATCTTTATTTCTCCTTTTGACTCTCCGCACATAGGACAACTAACCGCCCGATTCATAAGAGTTTGGGGATAAGCCCAAAATTTATAATGGTTGCAGTTCTTTGAATTATGTTTTACATAAATTTTATTTTTCCATCCACCAAAATAATTTAGCGCCAAGTTATATTCACCCAATGTTTTTAAATAAACATTATATTTAAAATCCATAAATTCACACCAAACATTCCAATTGTCTTCAACAATTATATTTCTTGCAACATATCTTGCCCACTTTTCTTGAGAATACAACTTCGCTTTATCAAACCATTTTTTATCTTTATCATCTAAGAAATCGTACATTTCTAAAATTTCTCGATAATATTTGTCATAAAATCTTTTACTTGCCATATTACGATACACTACCTTCATAATAGATTTGCATATTATCTGCTAACATTTCTCTTATTCCTCATAATTTCCTTTGAAATCAATCTCCTTTTTTCTTCATAACAATTTGAGCAAAGATTGTGTCTTTTCGCCCTATCAATTTCTTTTCCGCATTTCTCACAATAAAAAGGATAAAACTCAACAATATTATCCATATCGCATACAATAATGGAATCGTTAGAATTTTCGCATACAAAATTTATCCTGTAACTTATATCATTTTTCTTCTTTTTACTTTTTCTTTTAGTATTTATTGTCGTGATTAATTCGCTTTGTTCCAAGTCATATAATATATCTCTGCGTTCAAATTTTGACACATTAACTTTGGCTATTTTTAAAATATTAATAAACGTATCATTAACATAAAATTCATTATCGTGCTTATTGCTATTTTTAGGCGTTAATCTAGTATTATTATATTTAAAGTATTTAGAAATAACTAGCATTACAAATAATATTTTCTGCCGTTTATAATCGCCACAATTTTTTATGATATTTAATTCAGTATCAGTTACAATAATATCCATCGGAAATCTTAAACCATATTTTTGTGAAGATTTTATAGCATCATCTATTTTTTTTCTAGATAAAATTTCATTAAAATTAGGAGTAAATTTTTCACAAAATTCCAACAAACTTTTTTTTATTTGTGTCTTATTTTTTCCAATATATTTAAAATATTTAGCTAATATAGATAAATCCCGATAATTCATGAAAGACGTAAACCCAGTTTTTAATAATTTTTCAGCATGATCCTTTTCATAAAAAATCATAGGCATCGGCTTCTACAATTTTTATCTCCTTTCTAGAATATCTTTTTCCCAAATATTCTATATTTCCGCCATCGTCTAAAAATGGTATTTCTATTTTTCTTCCATTTAAATTATTTTTTAAATTTTCTATAATCCCTTCACCGAAGACATTCCATACAAGCGACTTATTATCATTGTTTGCGCCCGCTCTCAAGTAGCAAGAAATAATTGCATAATGGGCAAGTTCCCCTAAGTCAGAAGATAATTTCAACGCTTCTTGGCGAATTGACTTATTATACTGCTCAATAGTATTCCATCTATTACCACCGTCTTCGTTTTTTATATTACCAAAATTTCTTTTTTCCGATTTATATTTTTCATGTAAAAAAACAATAGCATCTGACTTCTTATTATCATGTTCTGAATTATTTAATTTTTTCATTGGGTCTAGCATTTCTTTCGACCAAGATAATTTATTTCCAATTTTTATTTCATTAACTCTTTTTTGCATATATTTAGAAATATTATTTATTTCACAAGGGGTATCAAGTAATGGATTAAATTTATAAAACTGTACAAGAAATTCCTTCTGCTCATTACTTAATAATTCTTCGCCCATATTAATTAAATCATTTAAAAACAATTTAAATTTTGCCTGAGAGAGAATATCGTAATTATAGTAATGTTTTCGATAATCTTTCCCATAGTTAGGATATAAGTGGCACATAAATTGTGGCCTTTTTTCAACCAAAATAGAATTATTAAACTTCGCTCTATTTATTTCTTTCTCGGACATCTCTTCTGTAATTTTACTCCAGTTTGACCAATGAGAGGGAATGGGCCTGACCTCCAAGCCTTTTGTAGCATCTATGATGATTCCTTGCTCTTTTCTACACTGCTTTAATCTTCGTATAATTTCTTGATATTCCATAGAATCTTCAGAAAATAATGACAACATGGCATACATAGTAGTAGACAGATTGGTAAGGAAACCTACTTTTGTATTAAATCCTTTTAAATCTGCTTTATATAATTCTGATTCTATAATTTTTGATTTAGGCGCTTTTTTAGTTTCATACATCACAGGCAGACCGCCATAGGCACCTTCAATAATTTCTTGTTGATTGGTAAGACAAATTATGTCTCCATCAAAGTCGCTTCCTCCCAATACAGCCATATCTAATCCGTGCGCATTAAATATGCAACAACAATTTAAATATTTATACCATTTTTGAATATCATCAGTGTCAACAAGATTTAATATATTTATTTCTGAGCGCCAGGTAAGGGGAGACCTCATTCCCGCTATTTTATTAGCACCTCTAGACAACCAATAATTATTATAATGTTCACCACATTTTAATAATCCCATAACGGGTTGCCCAAAAATATATTCAAGCATTGCATATGGATCAGAAACCATAAAACTATACTGTCCATCAACAATTAAATTACCGATATAAGAGTCATGAATTTTACGTTTCAATGAATTTTGAATATGATTTTGAATGTATGGATCGGCAATTAAATCATTATCCAGTATCAAGGCCTTAACTACATTATCATTAATTTTATTAAAAATATTTTCATCATATCCATGCTCAATAATATCACCAAGCAAATAAATCAGTGTATAATCTAAATTATTAGTCATTATATTTTCAAAATATTGGACTGTTTTGGCGCACAGAGATTCAATTTGCTTTTGATTTAATTTTAATGCTTGTAAAAACTGATAGTTCAAGGTTGTATGATGTCTTTCTTCTTTTGGACTGACCCTAGCTACGCTCCACCCCAATCCGTTATTTTTACATTTATTTACATAATCTTGTGCTGATTCATAAGCATTCCAAAGTTTAAATTGAGATGCTGTTAAAATTACGTCCATATCACGAATGTTTACTGTATTTCCATAAATATCCTTAACCAAATGAATTCCGATTTCATCTGAATATTCAAGGAAATCTACAACACAGACCATTCCTTTTATAAAATTACTTCTAATAATGAAGCAAGACGGGATATAATCTAATTCCAAGTCAGAGGCCCACTGTTGCGCCATCCTTGGGCTAATAATTCCTTGGCCATCAAATAAATTAAAAATTAATTCTTTTTCACATTCTTCAATAATATCATCACCAGTATCTTGCTCTATTACCCACTCAATCTTTTCTTTACGAGTAACTTCACAATCTGGAATAACGCAAAAGTAAGGAGCAGTTACAGGTAAAGCGGTAGAAGATGCCAGTGCAAAATAAGCATTAAATTTTGCTGGGGTTATTTCAATATCTCTTCTATCATTATTTAATATTCTCTTTAGTTCAATTTCAATATCTGCATCTACCAGCAAAACATTATTTCTTCTGGCTTGTCCCGCGCTACACAGCAATCTTACAAATTTTTTATTATTTACAAATAATCCGTTCTTAATAATATTTTCATAATGGCGTATATTATTAACATAAATAGATATTATTTCCGGTATAAACAAGATTTCATCTATTCTATTTTCAATATTGTATAAATCTAATTTTCCGCAATTACCTTGTTTTAATTTTTTCTTTTGTTGAACCAAAAATTCTAATTCTTCTATATCTTTTCCTTTACCAGTAATCTCTCGTAAACTACGAAGCATCTGGCTATCGCCTATGGAGACCAGTTCTCCATTTTTTCTGGCTTGCCATGGAGTTATTTGTATGTCATAATTGTCTTGCATTAAACGCTTACTATCAAATTTATAAATAAAATATTGCTGAAGTTTTTTCAAATATCCTCTATGATAATTTTATTTAATAGTCTTTCTCAACTATAAATATATCCCAATCTGTTATTTCCCCATAATCCAAAATTGTTTCTGTATATTTGTTATAACTAAATTCAACCCATTCACTGCCATCTTCCAAACAATCGTAGCTATCGTTCATATAATCTTCACAAATAAAACTTCCAACAAATAATTGTTTTTCGCATGGAGTGCAGTCATCTAAATTATTACAGTTGCCGCACTCTTTCATAATCCCTTATTCCTCCTTATTTGAAACCTTTATGGTTTTAAATCTGCCATTGCCAATATCTAACAGTCCGTCTCTAAAAATTTCTTCTCCACAAGCAGTACATAGTATAGATTCCCAGCCTCCATCCGAGACCTTTAATTCGGTCTTGCAAGAAAAGCATTCAAAATGCATTAAATCTTCATCAGCCATCCTTTCTGCCCTACAATACGGGCAATTACACGGTTCTCCTTCGCCTGGCCAATTAAGAATATCAACGCCAAAAACTTCTCGAACCGCGTTGATTTCATATTTTATGTTATGCTCGTCCATGTTTTTGTCACATATTTCTAATGCCATTATCATAGCATCGGTGATATCGGATGCGCCTAAATGTAATTTTGTTGTAATATAACTTATATTGTTTTCTTCTGTCTTTACATCATTAAATTCATCATCAATATTTTCTTTTGATACTTCTTTAATATACTCAAAAGTATATTCAATTTCCCATAATTTCAATTTCATACCTCCAATAATAAATTTTATTATGATATATAATGATTATTCAATGTTCTTATTTTAATTGCATAGAAGCCCATTTTCAGGGACTTTATGGGCTTTTTATAGTAACTGAGCAAAATATATCAAGAAATATTTTTTGTCTCTAATTCAAAAGTTAATTCGTCAATAATTTTTTCCAGTTCTTTAATATGCTTTAGAAGTGCCAATATAGTTTTTCCATGAAACATTTTATTCTGTTCGGCCAATAATTTCCATCCATTTAATACGGATTGTTCTAGCATATGACATTTCCTTAATTAAAAATATAAAAGTTGTTAAGAGTAAAAATATAATTTAATGCCTTTTAAAAAACCTTACAATTTGTCGCCTGTACATATGAGGCATAAGCGGATTATCCCTGCTAGGTTTATGGTCTGTATTTGGAATAAACAAAAGCAAAAAAACCAATATAATAAGAATAAAGAACATAGTATATCTCCTTTTAATCTATATAATATTACCATAGTTCTTTGATTTTGTCAAGGGTTTATTGCATTCTGAATTAGTATTGGTTTTAGAATATCCTTGACAAATAAATAAAAGTATGGTAATATTGAAGAGGCTAGATTATAAATAGATTGCGCAATTTATTTATAATGACAAAGAATGAATGTCTCCACATTCTGCCCTATTTTATTTTTTTGGAAATAAGATATATCTTGTAAAGGAGAAACTTTATCTTCAGATAGAGAAAAACAATATCGAATAATAAAAATTTTTAATTGAAAGGAAATAAATGACAGAAGTAAATTATGCAATACGGAACGATGAATATGCAATACAGCCACAACCACCCATAGATTATATTGTTAATGATCTTATTACCAATTCAAGTTTAAATGTTTTTTATGGCGAAGCTGGAAGTAAAAAAACATATAGTGCGTTATCCATGGCAGTTTCAGTTGCTAACGGAAAAGAATGGCTTGGTTTTAAAACAAAAAAATCTCCCGTTCTTATTATTGATGAAGAAAGTGGCGAAAAAAGGTTATCTCGGAGAATTAATGAAACAATGAAAGGAATGGACTGTTTAAGTACTGGGCAACTTTACTTTATTTCTCTTGCGGGATTTAAATTGGATAATAAAGATGATGTTCGTACTATAGAATCGGAAATAAATAAGCTAGGAGCAAAACTTGTAATATTTGATGCCTTGGCAGATATTATGGATGGGGATGAGAACGCTAAAAAAGATGTCCAGCCGGTAATGAATAATCTTAGAAAAATTGCGGATAATACCGATTCATCTATTATTCTAATTCATCATGCTAATAAGGGCGGTGGTTATCGCGGAAGTACAGCAATCAAGGCATCGTCTGATTTAATGGTACAAGTTAGCAGTGACTTAGATGATTCTGTAATTAGTTTCAAAACTGAAAAGAACCGAGATGGAACATATATTGGTTGGAGTGCAGAAGCTTCTTGGGAAGATGATGCTTTTTATCTATTACCAACATCCCCAGTTCAAAGATCGAGTAGCAGAGAGGAGTTTGTTTTAAATTTTCTAAGAGAAAACGGAGAAAGTTCCATATCGGAAATTATAAAAAGTCCAATAGGATGCACTGTTCAAGGTGCAAGAAAAGCAATTTTTAGTTTGGCTAAATCTGGAGATATTATAAGAGTTAATCCTGAAGATAAAACTAAAAGCGCTATATATAAAATTGTAGAAAGCAGATAATATTGTTAGTACCTAGTAATGCCCATTATAATACTCTTATTAATAACATTTAGCCAGCACCTAGTACCCTACCCTATTTTATAGGGTAGAGGTACTAAGGGGATGATGGTATGAATAGGATTAATGTAAAGTTAGTTATTATAAGGAAAAATAAAAATGAAATTAAATGATCATCAAAAGAAAAACTTATATTTATTTGATTTTAGTTATGGAGAGAATAATCCCTTTAATGTTTTAAATAAAAAAGACAGAATATACATTAATCAGTTAGAAACAAATTCGATGTTAAATTATGGATTAATATGCATAGAAGTAGATAATTTAATATCGTGGATAGGGGGTGATGGATTCAGAAGATATGATGATATAAAAAGATTGTGCATAAATAAAGTTTTATATTATAATGATGGAAATATATATATTTATATTGATAAAGATGATAACTATCAGGAGATGATATTGATATAATTTATTTGTAAATTAAATATTCTCTATATTTTATAAATAGGCATAATATTAATTTATTATGCTTATTTTTTATTAATTTATAAATAA
>Ga0172381_10005627_pt1 | contig 12668 bp, 14 predicted proteins | sample Leawel6488metaG_FD_119754 | JGI IMG/M metagenome (GOLD analysis project Ga0172381, IMG submission 119754) | Leachate microbial communities from a municipal landfill in Southern Ontario, Canada - Leachate well 64-88 metaG | ecosystem: Engineered > Solid waste > Landfill > Unclassified | place...
CTAGATATGAAGCTCTAACAGGCATTAAGAATGACCCAACCAGCACTAAGAGCAAGGCTAAGGTAGAAGATGAGCTTTTAAGTCTACAAGGTTTAAATCCTCGTCAATATGATAAATCAAAAGAAGAATTGATGCAGGAAGAGCAAATGAGAATGCAAGAGCTTATGCCAGAAGCACCAATACAAGCTCCTCAACCATTAAATGTTTAACTATGAAATCTGTTTTCTATAATCCAAAACAAGCTGAAAAAGAATCTAAAGAAAAAGATGCTATTTTAGAAGAGCAAACAAAGAGAAGTGCTTATTTTGAAAAGCTATCTAAAGATAGATTATTTCAAAAGTATGTTATGGAAGATATTATAGACGCTGAAATAAAACTCAATAGAGACCTAACAGGAACGCTAGAGAGTATATTATTATCTACTCCAGAGGAACTGCAAAGAATTATGTTAGCTAAAAGTGCAGGCTTAAAAACCGCTACGAACATTAAAAACAAAATAACGATAATCTAGAGGTTATCGCTTAGCTCATTGTCAGTACACTTAAGTATTGGTGGGTTAATAGTAATCTCTAAAATATATGTCAGAAGACCTAAACCAAGAGGAGAAAGATTTATCTAAATCTCCTGATGGAAGCGAATCAGACGAAGCGTTGGATGACCTTTTCAAGTCCGATGATGATTCGCAAGAAGAAATAGACGACTCTGAGAAAGTCAAAAAACTTGAAGAAAGACTAGGAAACATCGAAAAAGGTGTTAAAAAGTATTTCTCCGAGAATGGTCGAAAACAAAAAGAAGTTGAAAAGCAACCTGAATTACAAAAGGAAGCACCAGCTAACCCTGCTGTCCATTCAGTGCTAAAAAGTCTTTACTTTGATAAGCACCCAGAAGCAAAAGAATACTGGGCTGAAGTAGAGAAAGAAGCTAAGTTGCTTGGCAAAGATGCTTTTGAGCTTTATGAATCATCTTCATTTTTGAAAGGTGAGGCTAAAGCTAGACACGATGCTAAAATTGAAGAGGAAACAAACAAAGCTAAAATTGATAAACCATCTAGCGGTGTTGTTTCCAAAAAAGAGGATATCTCTAACGTAAAATCAGAAGATGTCCAAAAGCTTACACCATCTCAAAAGATAGAGTGGATTAAAAAACAAGCTGAAAAGGAAAGAAACGCCACCGACTAGCCAAATTAAATGGCTACATATACGAATGATGTTGCTGCGTTGACTCCAGAAAATTGGGCTGATGCAATGCAAGAGAATCTTTATAAGTCTCTTGTTGCGATGAAAGTCGCTGATTTGAAATTAAAATCAAAATTGTCATCCGGCGCAACTGTTCATTTCCCAATGTTTGGTTCATTGTCTGTAACTGCTTATGTCAAAGGAACTGATGTAACTGTTCAGGCATTGGATTCAACTGATGAATACCTGTCTGTTGACCAGCAATATGAATCTTCTTTCTACCTTGATACTGTAGATAAGGTTCAAAATCTGTATTCCGCAATGGAAGCAGGCGTAAGAGAAGCATCTTATGCGGTTAAAAACCAAATTGATAACGACTTCTTTGATGAAGTGTTAAATGCTTCAGCCACACTTGATACGGGAGACCTTTCATCTTCTGACACAGGTGCTGGAACTGGTATCGCTTTGACCACTACGAATGTTATTCAAGTGTTCTCAACGGCTACCAAGAAACTAGCTGACCTAAATGTATCTAACGAAGGTGATTTTGTAGCAGTAGTTACTCCTAGAGTAGCTTCCATAATTGAACAAAAAGCGACTGCGGTTGGATTTAATCTTGCCGAGTCAACATTTAAGAATGGATATGCTGGAGACTTTATGGGATTCAAGATTTATGTTTCAAATAATCTTGATACAACCACAAATTCTAGCGACAACTGTTATATCGGAAAAGCTAAACAAATTAGTTTGGCTCTGCAAATTGCACCGACTGTCCAAATTGATAACGACCCTGTCAAATTCGGCAAGATTGTTAAATACTTGGCTGTATGGGGATGCAAGACGTTCAACAAGAACTCTTATAGATTCCTAAACATGCAAATTGCAAGTGCTGTATAATTGAATATCTTAAATACATTAAATTAAGTTTTAATTGTTGCTCGGGCTATCACTCCACTGCGATTAGCCCGAAGCAGTGGAAACAATGAAAATAATCTGCATAAAACCAAAGGAAAGTTCAGTAACTAATTACAGGCAAACAAGACCGCTTAAAGATATTGCTATCTTCAGAAAGTCATTACTCCGAAAGAATGAGAATATCCAGTTATTAGACCTAGCCAAAAGACTATACAAGATTTCTCCTATTTGGAATATCAAATATCTGGGAGATATTTACACTGCTGACGTTCTAGTATCAATGAAAAAAGCTGTCGGAGCTAAACTGGTAATGGATATTGATGATAATATTTGGCAAGTGCCAGTAGGAAATATAGCCAGACAAGCTAAAGGATGGGATAAATACGTAGCACTGAATACTGGGCTGATAGGATGTGTTGACTGGATTACAGTATCCACAGAACCTTTAAGACAAGCGTTGAAAAACCTCAATGACCACATAGTAGTATTACCTAATCTAATTGACCAGAAAGAATGGAAGTTTAAACGCAATAAACACTCTAAAATAAGAATAGGATGGGTATGGAGTCCAACTCATATTCCTGATATTCCAGTAGTAGCAGAAGCATTAGAAAAGATTTATGACGAGTATTCTGATAAAGTTGAGATAGTTATTTTCGGAAGAGAAACAAACTTATTCAGTTTCCCAACTACTAATATAAAAGGAGTTCCATTTAATGAATACCCAAGAGTATTTACCGAGGCTGGAATAGACATCTCAATCTGTCCATTAGCTGATAATGATTTTAATAAATGTAAGTCAAATATTAAATGGTTAGAATCTACTCTAGCAGGAGCGTGTGTAGTAGCTTCTAAAGTTTATCCCTATGAATATTCAATAAAACACGGAAAGACTGGATACTTGGCTTCAACAACTGGACAGTGGGTAAAGCACCTATCAAACCTGATAGAAAACAAGGAAAAACGAGAAGAATTGCAAAGAAGTGCATTAAAAGAGGTTAAGGAAAAATACGATATTAAGAATAATAACTGGGTTAAGTTTTATCAATCACTATGAAGGTAGCAAACAATTCTGGGTGTATTCTCAATATGTTAAAATCAGACTATGAACGTCTAACTAATCGAGGGATAAATCTTAGAGTGATTGAAGATGAAAAAGAACCAGAAAAGCCCAATGTTGATATAATTATTATTCGCTATGGTCAAAAGGAAATTGAAGATAAGGCTATTAATTGCGTAAACAACAACACCACCCACCCATATACATTAACCATCTATGATAATTACAAGAAAAAGGAAGGATTAAGTAAGGTTTGGAATAGGCTCATTAAAAAATCAAAATCAGATTTTATCTGTCTATTAAATTCAGACGCTTTTGTTACTGAAGGCTGGTTAGATGAAATGATGAAGCCATTTGAAGACAATAGTGTTGTCGCAATTTGCCCAAGCGGAGATAATGTCGGTAGCATACAAAAGACAGTTGGAACTAAAGAATTATCAGATAAATTAAAAGGTAAATATGAAGAAATAGGTTATCCGTCTGGGTTTTGCTTATTAATTAGAAAAACTGATGTTAAATTCCCAGAAGAAATACCATTTTATGGAGGCGAATCGGCTTGGAGTGTACTTCAAAGACAAGCTGGGAAAAAACTCATTTGGGCTAAAGGAGCTTTTGTCAATCATCTGGGCGGAGCTTCTGGAAAAAGCGAAGGAATGTACCACGAACTAAGAGCAAGCGGAATAACTCAATATTCTGAATGGTTGGCAAAAAATACACCAGTTTTATTTACAACATATAACCGCATTGAGTTCACTAAAAAAACTTTGCCAATCTTATTAAAATCAACTTGTGGGCAGATAATAGTAATAGATAATAATTCAACTGACGGAACTCAAGAATGGCTCAAAGAGCAAGAAGGCATTAAGCTTATATTAAACGAAGAAAATGTATTTGTAGCTGGAGCGATGAACCAATTTTTTGACCTTACAGAAAATAATGAATACGTTGCTAAAGTTGATAACGACACAATAGTAAAAAAAGACTGGCTGGTTAAACTATTAGAAAACTCATTATTGAATGATGTTGATATTGTTCAAGCTAAGCACCCATTGATAAGCGATACACACCCTAAAGGATTTGACGATTGGGTAAAAAACTTTCCTCAAAAAGGAACAATAAGATTAAATGAATTTGTCGGAGGTTCTGGAGTAGTTATTAAAAGAAAGGTAATTAAAGAAAAACTGAATACAACATTAGGAGTATTGAGCGGTTGGACACATTGGCAACATCAACACAAAGAAGTTTATAAGGGCTTTGATACAAGTGTCGAAATTAAACTACTAGATACTGAATACGGCTCAAAAGCAAATTACAACAAATATAAAGATTATTATATTTTTACTGGTCGTGAGAAAAAAAAGAAATTAGACATAGGAAGCGGTAATTGGAAATTTGAAGGATATGAAACATTAGACAATGACCCAATAGTTGAACCAAACATACTAGCCGATATTGAAGACAAAATTCCAGCAAAAGACGAAACTTATGATGAAATACGCTGCCATCATATCCTAGAACACATTGAAACCAAGAATAAGGTTAAGGTAATGGGCGAACTCTGGAGGATTTTAAAGACAGGCGGGATACTAGATATTGAAGTTCCTAATTTCCCAAGTCCGCAAAGCATTCAAGACCCTACCCACGTTTCATTTTGGAACTCAGAATCATTCAGATACTTTCTAAAGAGCGACAGCCTATACGAGAATTTTCATAAACGATACAGCCAATATACAGTCCCAACCTTTGAAAGACTAAGTGAAGAATTGGAAAGCGGGTGGATTTATCGGACTAAACTAAAAAAGATATGATTTTTATTACTCCATCTCATAAACCTGAAATACTTGAGCAAAATCTTTTAAAATCCAAGATATTTAAAAAGTATGAGCTGATAGTGCAAAAAGGATATACCAATGTCTGCAAGGCTTACAATGAAGTTAAAGAAAAAGGAATCAGAGTATATTTGCATCACGATGTATTTTTGCCAGATGATTTTGAATCCAATCTATTAAAGGCAATTAAGGAAATTGAATCTATTGACCCTAATTGGGGAGTACTCGGAGTGGCTGGAGCAGTTCCGACATTAGACGGAAAGAAAACTTACGGAAATTTACTCGACAGAGGTACTCAGTGGGGAGAACCAAGTGAACTTCCACACGAAGTTCAAACGCTAGACGAATTAATTTTGATAATTAAAGACCCAGACCTAAAGTTTGATGAAAATATACCTACCAATCATTTCTACGGAGCGGATATCTGTATACAATCCAATTTAAAAGGCAAAAAGAATTACGCCATAAATGCTTATCTGCACCATAATTCAGGATTGATTGTAGGCGACAGACCAAAAGAATTTTATCAAGCTAGAGATTATATGATAACTAAATATAAAATGCAGTTCACAATAGCGACAACCTGCACGATAATACGTAATAATTAAAAAAATATGATTGGAAGCGAAATTTTGTCTAATGCTTACACCTTAGTTAATTGCATTGAGGCAACCTTCCTAGATGGAAGCACAACGACTTTTTATAAGCGTTTAAACACCTTATATGGACATAGGATATTGGATATCCTAAGAGTTAGAGTTGACCGAAACGCTACTATTGACGAAGCTACTACAACGCTAAAATCAACAATCGGATTAGTAGAGGGAGATAATGGATTTAATGGAGAATACTCTTTCCCAACAGACCTTTTAAAGCCCGTTAGATTTGAAGTATCTTATGACGGAATTACTTGGAAGAAATGTAGAATTTACGACAATGCTCTTAACCTTGGAAGCGAATACAACGATACCCAGTTAGAAGGAGATTTTTCAGAAGATGACCCCTGTGTAGATTTCACTAGAAACTCATTTAAACTTAGACCACCCAAGACAGATGCAGGAGATATAACTAAGGGAATTTACATTGAATACGAAAAGAGACAAGACGATTTTACTTCAACTACAGCACCATCAGAAATTGAATCTAACCTACAAGATATTCTCGCTTATGACCTTGCAGAACTGGAATTTATAATGCACCCAGAAGCTCACACACCAACACAGATTAATTTATTTAAACAAAAGAAAAAAGAGGTAGAAGATAGATTTTTAGAGTTTTACAAAAACAATCTAAAAGTAAATAAAAAGATGACATTTAATTATCCTAATTATCAATAATTATGGAAAGAAAATGCAAATGTGGGGAAACCTTAATACCACATAAAAAATGGTTTCAAGATGTGATTATTCACAAGTGTCCAAAATATAATATCTTTAATAAAAAAAATCATTCCATTAGCAGGGAATACTTTGCAAAAGTAGATACCCTGAAAATGTCAATGAAGTAAACAATGTGGCTACGTTCACAAAAATAAACAGCTTTGTAGAAAACTTAGCTGAAAAAGCGATTGACCTAAGCGGTGCTGGTCTAACTGTCGCTCTAACAAATACCGCACACACAGCAACTTGGGATGAATTAGCTGATTTAACTCAGGTTAGTTATGACAATCTTTCATCAAGAGTTATCACTGTTTCAAGTTCAGCTCAAACTTCTGGAACTTATAAATTAGTTCTGGCTGATTTAGTATTGACAGCTTCAGGTGCAGTCGGACCATTCCAGTATGTCTATATCTATGACGATGGCTCTACTGGAGATAAATTGATAGCTTATTATGACCACGGTTCAGCAGTAACTTTAGCTAACACTGATACCTACACAATCAACTTTGACAGTTCAGCAGGATTTCTAACTATCGCCTAACATTAAAAAATGGCATCACTAGAACTTGAGACAATTAAAACGCTGTCGCAGTTTTCAAATCTGAAAGCCTATTATCGTTTTTCAGATGATGCTTTAACGACTGACAGTTCAGGAGAAGGAAATACTTTAACAGCGATAGGAACACCAACAGAAAATGCTTCTGGTAAATTTGGAGGTGCAGTAACTATTGCCAACTTAACTCCTTCTGCTTGGTATAAATTTGATACTGGTGCTTTGACGACAGACTCTAGCGGAAATTCTAATACTCTAACAGCGATTTCAGACCCAGCCGAAGCAGGAGGAGCACATGGAGGAGCAACAGGATCGGTAGTTTTTGACGCTAATGACGGATATTCTCGTGCAGATGATGCTGATTTTAAACCAACAGGAAGTTTTACAGTAGGATTTTGGTTTAAAGCTACAACAAATTCAACTGTTCTTTTACAAAGTTATTCTGCCAATACAAATATAGCAGGTTGGAAAGTTCGTATACAATCTGGTGGGGGAGTAGCCTTTTATTCTGGAAAAAATACAGGAACAGTTGATAATACTGACTTTAATGCTGTTTCTACTGCCAGTGGTTTAAATGATGGAAATTGGCATTTTATAGTTTGCGGATGGAATGATACAACAGATAAAACTTTTATATCAGCTGATGGTGGTAATTTTGTAGAAGAAAGTTGGGCTTATGCTCCAGTTTACGCTGCAACTTCTTATATCAGAATAGGTTGTGGGAATGATGCTGGTTCAGACGGGGTATTTTCTCAAGCTACAATGGATGATGTATTCATTTTAAACGGCGTTGCCATAGACCAAGATACTGTTAATTCTCTTTACCTTAATGAAGTTCTTTTAAGATATAGTGCTTACTCAGCCACTGACCATGCTGATTTTAAACCAACCACTTCTTTTACAGCGGGAATGTGGTTAGAAACCACATCCGCATCATCATCTACATTGTTTCAAAGTTATTCTCAAAATACTAATCGAGCTGGGTGGAGGATACTTATGAACGCCGCTGGAACTATCCAATTTTTAAGTGGTAAAAACACAGGCACAACATCAGGAACAGATTTTCAATTAATTACCAGCTCTGGAGCGGTTAATGATGGTAATTGGAATTTTGTAGTAGCTACTTGGGATGGTTCTCATTTAAGAGTTTATATAAATGGTTCGTCTGGTGCCTCAGCGGTGTCTTGGGCTAACGCTCCAGGTTATGCCGCTACAAATTATGTGAGAGTAGGTTGCGGAAGTAATGATGGGACAAATGGCGTATTCCTTACTGGCTCTATTGATGATGTATTCCTATTAAATGGAACAGCTTTAAGCGCTCCTCAAATTAAAGAAATTTATGAGGGTTGGATACTGACTGCTTCTGCTGGGTCTTTCACTTTGACTGGTGTAGCTGCAACTTTTTCAAGAGGATATACATTATTGGCTAGTCTTGGAACTTTCGCATTAACAGGATTTGATGTAATTCTTAAAAGAACCTATATCCTAGTTGCTGAATTGGGAGAATTTGCTTTAACTGGATATGACGCTGTTTTCACAAGAGCTTATACTTTAGTTGCTGGAACTGGGGAATTTATATTGACAGGAGTTAATGCGTTGCTTAATAAAGGAATTACATTAGTAGCAAGCACTGGTTCGTTTATCATCACAGGAAAAGATGTAATTTTAAGACAAGCTCTTAATCTTATTTGTTCTGTTGGGGAGTTTACTCTTACTGGATACGATGTAATTCTTAAAAGAACCTATATCTTGGTAGCTGAAACAGGTTCGTTTATTTTGACAGGATTTAGTTCTACACTTTCAAGAGGATATACTTTAGTTGCTGAAGCTGGTTCGTTTGTATTAACAGGAATAGATATAGTTTTAAGTCGAGGATATAATCTTATTGCCGAAACTGGAGTATTTAGTATCACAGTAAAATCCGTTCAGTTTTTATTTAATGGGATAGCAACTTATTGGGGTAAAATAACTAAATCATCAGCTCCAACATACACTAAAATAACTAAATCATCAGATGATATTTGGACTAATATAACTAAATTAAACTAAATGAAAAAAATATCAGAGGAACTACTGCAACAAGTATTGAATACTATTGCATTATCAATACATCCAAATCAAAGTTATCTGCAAATCAATCAGTTAGTGCAAAAACTTAATAAACTTGAAACTATTGAAGAAGTAAAAGAATAATGGAAAAAACATACTCATCATTTTTTAATGGAGAATCTCGAAGCAAATCCGACCAGACAGGTTTTTATTCAATGACTAATGGTTCTCCCCACACAGAACTAGGATTATTTCAAAATAATCTAGCTTTGGCGTCTGTTTCAACGACACCAAGCGAGCCTTTTGTATCAGAAGTATTGTCAAACGGAGATATTATAATGGCTTCTACTACTTCGGGAAAGATTTGGAAGAGAACCGCCGCTGGAGTATTTTCGCTAGTTCATACCAATACCAACGGAGCAAACAAGGGAATTAAACTTTGGCTTGGTTATGTTTATTATGCTACTACAGCAAAGCTCGGCAGGATTGCCGAGGCTAATGCTTCATCAGAAGCTACTTGGTCAAGCCAAAATGATTCTTGGGCTTCATTTACGATAGCAGGTGCTTATAAGCCGATGGTCATTATTGGTTCTGGATTATACATAGGAGATGGATATTATGTTGCAGTGGTAGATTCAACACATACCTTTATTGCAGACTCTTTGGATATTCCGTCAATGTTCACTACCACAGTCTTAGCAGATATAAACCGCAATCTTTTAGTTGGAACTATAATTGGTGCTAATGTTGGTTGGTGTATGGCTTACCTATGGAATAGAATTAGCCCGTCTTGGAATAATGAATACAGAGTTAATGATGTTGGAATGAATTGCTTTATACAAGGAGATAACATCAACTTATTGTCAGTCGGAACAAGCGGACAGATTTCATATTTAGGTTCGGAAAACATTTTGAAATTTAAAAAAATTAAGGGTGCAACTACTGGAGTCAACCCTTATAATTCAACTATTTACAAAGGAAAACCACTTTTCGCAGTCGGGACTAAAGTTTATTCTATTAACCGAGAGGACGGAGATTTCCCTTATGCTATTGTGTGCGAATATACTGCCCCAGGAACGATTTATTCTATCATAGCGACAGTCAGTAATATTTATGTAAGTTATGGGACAGGTTGTGCTACTATTGGTGCTTCATACGCTTCTGCTGAAATAGAAACACCACAAGCCGAGGGAAGTTTTAGTAGTGTTGAAGTTCCTTATGAAAGCATCGGAACTGGTGGGACTATTGCAATTTCAACTAGTGTAGACGGAGGGTCATATTCTGTTAAAACACCGATTGTAGATACAGTTAATAAAAAGGTAATTTTTAATGGAAAGCTTGGGAAAGTTAATTCTTTAATGGCTAAAATAACACTTAGTGGAGCATTAGTTAAAATTAAAGGTATTAAATTTATATGAGAAAAGTAATTTTTATTTATCGCTCTAGTGGTAAAGTAGGACACCAAACAGAAGAAGAAAAGCGTCAGGTGGGATTAGATTACATTGAAAAGCTAAAAACAGAATACAATGTAGTAGAAGTTAAAGATAAAAATAAACAATTCATAATTTATATAGAAGATGGAGTTTGAAACAATACCAACATCGCTTGATTTAAGCACAAATGAAAAGAAAAAATCAACAGTTTTAACAGACGAGTCGTTTTCTGACCTTAATTTTATTCGCTTAGGTGCTGGTGCGCAAAGTATTATTCTTGACATTCAAACAGGCCTGTATGTTGGGGCAGAGGCTTTTACATCCGCACCATTCAGTGTTGATTTTGACGGAAAGGTTATTGCTTCTGATATTACAATCACCGGTGGAAGTGTATCAGGAATAACTCTATCTGGTTTGGCAACTGGTTCTGATATAAATATTCAAGGTTGGAGTTCATCATTAGTATTCAGCGCAACTGATTATAGGACAGTTACTTGGACAACTGGTAGTATTAAGTTAGCTGACGGAACTACTTTTAGTATCGGGACTGGCAACACCGGCAATATGGCTGCGCTAACTTATATTTATTTAGATAAAGGTGTTTCTATAACTGCTCTACAAGTTACTACAACTGCAACAACCGCAGTAGGAGCAAATAAGATTTTAATAGCCGTAGCTAAAAACAATACAGATACTACTTCAAAAGCTACACTTCAAGTATTTGGAGGTAGTGGAGGGCAACTCATTACTGTTGATAATATAGCCGCCAATTCAGCTTCGGTTAATGAGTTTATTTCTAATACAGCTCAAATTAAAGACGCTATTATTACAAACGCTAAAATAACAAGTTTGGAAGTTTCTAAACTTTTAGCAGGGACAATCACATCAAAAACTATTACCTTAGCAATTACTGATACAACAGGAGACGCTTATATTGCTGCCGGTAAAACAGATTTTACAAATACTCAATCGGGATTTATTTTAGGACTCGATGATTCTGATTCCAATTTAGCGAAGTTTTATATTGGATCTTCAACTGTTTATTTAAACTGGACAGGAGCTGCATTGACTGTTGTTGGAGGGACTATTACTGGTGGAGTAATTCAAACAGCCACTACTGGGAGAAGACTTGTAATTTCAAATGCTTCTAGTAAAGTGCAGTGGATGAATAATGATTCCGAAGAGGGATATATATACAATGATGGGTCTGGAAATATGACTATTGATGCAGATAATATTTTAAACTTAGTTGCTGATGGAGACGGTGATGATGTTTCTCTAAAAGCCGCAGATTTAGTTTATACAGAATCAGATGTTTTATGGTCTCAATGTGATGGATATAGAACAGTTTATTGCGATAATGATATAATAAATTTTAATGATGATGCTACTGGCGGAAGTACTGTATGGAAAGATAGAGGAGATAATGAAATGCTTTTAACTGATGCTGGTGAACTTTATGTAGATGGAGATTTCCATTCTGGTGGTGCTGACTATGCTGAATTTTTTGAAAGCGTAGATGGTAAAAAAATACCAGTTGGAACTACTGTAATAAATGAAAACGACAAAGTAAGACCAACTAAGAATGGAGAAATACCCATTGGAGTTATTTCAGCAAAACCAACAATAATTGGAAATTCAGATTCAGATTGTGGTTTAAGTTGGTCTGGTAAATATCTTACTGACGAATTTGGCAGTAGAATTATTGAAGAAGCGGAATACTGGTCAAAATACGAAATGGTAGAAAGAGAAAAAGAAACTGGTCAAAAAACTAAAAGAAAGGAACACACTTACGGTTTTTCAGATGAGCAAAAAGCACCAAAAGACGCAATTAAAAAAATAGTAAAAAGAGAAAAGTTAAACCCAGCGTGGGATAATACTAGAAAATACATACCAAGAAAAGAGCGTCCAGAGTGGAATATAGTCGGGTTAACTGGTAGAGTAAGAATTATCAAAGGTCAACCAACTAACCCCAACTGGATTAAACTTAAAGACATAAGTAATAAGGTAGAAGAGTGGTTAATTAAATGAAATATCTTAAAAACATTTTAATAAGTATAGATCAGTTAGTTAATACTTTAGCTGGTGGAGATCCTGATATGACTATAAGTGCTAGACTAGGAAGAAATTACAAAGGAACTTGGTTAGAAAAATTTGTTGATTGGATGTTTCAATGGCAAGGAAACCCTAATGGACACTGCGAAAATGCTGATTGGTGGGAAAGCGATGAGGGTAAAGATGCAGTTTTAGCGTTTAAAGATAAAAATAATAAAAA
>Ga0172381_10005629_pt1 | contig 12665 bp, 16 predicted proteins | sample Leawel6488metaG_FD_119754 | JGI IMG/M metagenome (GOLD analysis project Ga0172381, IMG submission 119754) | Leachate microbial communities from a municipal landfill in Southern Ontario, Canada - Leachate well 64-88 metaG | ecosystem: Engineered > Solid waste > Landfill > Unclassified | place...
AATCATTTGTTTCTTGCAGATTTGTGCTAAATTTTTTATTATAGTCCAAGGTTCTTTCATATGATATAAAATTCCTAAACAAAGAACAACATCAAATTCTCCTAAATTTTCTTTTGTTATTTCTTCCATTTCTGCAAATCTACTTTCAACTTTAGAATTAATAGTTTGATGTGCATAATCAAAACCCTGTTTTCCAGTATGTTTTTTCCAAGAATTTTGTTCTGAATAATTCATCAATTTCTCTCCCCATGCTTCAGATTTTGCATCAACTGCGAGAACTCTGCTTGCACCATTTCTTTCTGCTAAATAAGAAAAATATCCATCCCATGCACCTATATCAAGAACAGATAATCCATCTAACTTTTCCGGGAATTGTATGAATTTTGCTTTATTTGGTGTATCATCTCTTCCTTCTGTTTTCAATTCTGGAAAATCAAAACTATGCCACCAAAGTATTTTATCTTCAGTCATTTGATTGCTTCCATTAATTTAATTGCGCTTTCAGACCATGTCCATTCTTTCCGTATCGTTTCAGAGTTATGAATTGCCTTCTTTCGTAACATCTTGCCGTTATCAAAAGCATATCTCATTTGTTTCTTTAAACTTTCTTTTTCAGGAATTGGCTGCATATTTCCTTCTGCAAAAAATCTTAAATCGGCTTGTTCCATTTTAGGTGCATCAATAAATAATGTGCTGTCATCATTACAAAAATCCATGTGTCCTGAATTAATATCCTTTGTAACAATTACAGGCAATCCGCATGCTTTTGCATTTAAAATTGTAAGTCCAAATGCTTCACTTCTTGTTGGAGAAACGAAACAATCAGATTTCTGATAATGTTTTACTAATTCTTCTTCAGGAACATATTGCTCATTGAATATTATGTTTTTATTAGTGTGTCCGAGAATATTCAAAATGCTTTCCATATATATTTCTTGTGAATTCTTCTGCCAGAATGTTCCTATCTTTAAAAGAAGTTTAACCTTTTCATCTTCTTTAAATTCTTCATCAAATGCTTTAATCAAAATATCTGTTCCTTTTCTATCTCCGATTTGTCCTGTCCAAGAATTAACTGATAAGAAAATATATTCATCAGTATTTCCTTCAATAGTTCTTGTTCCAAATGGAAGTGGTTTATATAAATCTGGATTTGTTCCATACGGAATTACATCCATCGGGACAACAACCCCATTCCATTTAAAAAGATTTTTAGTTGCCTTTGATGGAATAAACATTTTTTCAACCTTATTCATAGTATCAGACCATCCAGGATAAAGCAATGTTCCTTCATGTAAGAAATAACCAAACAATCTTCCAACTCCTTCTTTCCAATTTTGAGGATAATCTGCAAAAATAGTAATATCTTCCTTCCCCGGATTAATTGCAGTATTCAAAAATTCTAATCCCTTATTAAATTCCCATCTATCATTCCAAATATCAGCACATTGAACTTTATATCCCAATTTTACTAATGCCTTAACAATTTCCCTATTTGCTGTGGCAATCCCTGTTGGATTAAAGACATTTCCAAACCATAATACTTTTTTAGTAGCCATCTAAAGTATTTTTCTTTTTAATTTTTTCTTTCTTTGCATCCTGCAATCTTTGAACATATTTTTCTTGCTTTCTTAAATCTAATTCTTTTCTTGCCTCTCCTTCGCAGAAAGGACATTTTCCAGAACTAAAATAAAAATCATGATTTGGTGAAAAATTTTTATCAGTTTCAGAACACTTTATCATCCATTCTTTTCCTTCCAATTTCCAACTATGTGTCATATAAAATTAATACCTCTGGGTTTATTTAAATAAGTATCTATGTATTTATTACAACTGTCTAATCTGCATGAACCAATGCAATCTTTATGGCTGTCAAAATTTGTTCTCATAAATTTAACTATTTCCCAATATCTTTTAGAATTGAGAATTTCTTTGAATGATTGCTCATGAAGATTTCCAAATTTCATATGTTCATATTGCTTTTTATTTCCAAAAAAATAACCGCATGGAAACCAATCTCCATTTCCTGAAATCTCTGAAATTAATGCAACTGCTGGACAATGTTCATATTCTCTCGCACCTTTTCTTTTTATTGTTGCCCATTTAGGAATTATCTTTGTTTTAGAATTACTCATTGCCTCACAAGTTTTTAGAACATTATTTGTTTTCTCTGCATCATATTGATTTACATCAAACTCAATATCTCCAACTTTTTTGTTTGCTTCTGGAAGACTACATTGTTTTATTACAAAATAATCAACACCTAATTCAACAGCCAACTTACTTTCTTTTATCATATCTTCATCCATTAATCCCGGAACATAAACTGCCTGAAGACCAATATCAATACTCGTTTTTCTTTCACTTAACATTGCTTGAATATTTTCTTTAACAACATCAAATTTATCAACTCTATGGATTTTTTTATAACCTTCTCTATCTCCTGCGGCTAAACAAAATCTCATCCAATCACAATTATCTAAAACTGCTTTTCTTTTTTCAGGAGTTGTTAATAATGCACCATTTGTAGATATTGCAAGACTTAATCCGTTTTCTTTCCCGACATAAAGTGCATCATACATATTTGGATTACAGGTTGGTTCTCCATCACCAATAAATGCAATGCTTCTTACTCCGCTTTCTCCTGCTTCTTTCATTGTTCTTAATAAAGCATCTCGTTTGATATATTCTTTAGAAGGATTTTGAAAAGCACCGAAACAGAAAACGCAATTAACATTGCAGAACTTTGAAATTCCCATATCAATATGAATAGGTGCAACTCTTTTTTCAAGATTGAAATGTTCATAAATTGTATATGGATGATACATTAATTTATTTCCGTCCATCTGGCGATTATCCATGTTTCATTGCCTCCTTTAATTTTCCAATATCAATATCTCTTTTAAATTTGCACCATTCTTTATACAACATTTCTCCATCACCGCCATTGCTGTCATAATCATCATTAGCATCTCTATCTCTTTTGAAAACAACATTCCAGCACCTATGCTCTATAATTACATCATCTAAATGAATTAAATTTGTTGCAAGCCCTATATCTTTATGATAATCATCAGAACCAATTCTTCTAAATCCGGGCCAGACCCAATAACCAAGAGTTCTAATAATATTTCCAGAAATCAATGCAGCACTCGGTCTGTGATATTTTTCCCATTCGCTTCCTTTTGGTTGATTTGGTTGTTCCAGCAAGTCATATCCGCAAGCAACACCCCATCCGCCTTTTTCTTCTATTGCATCAATTAATTTTAAATCCCAACCCCATGTTCTATAAAAATGGTCGTCGTTTGCATCAGCATAGTATTTATGATTTGGATAGAGTGAAAAGATATGGTTCATTACAGCAGTCATTGTTTTTTTATTCTCGCCAATGATTATTTCAACATCTTCAAAATAGGAACAAACTTCTTTAACGAATTTATATTCCCCTACTTTTGGATCATCTTCTGCAACATAAACAACCAATCTCGTAAGTTCTGATTTTGTTTTTAAAAAACTGATAATCATCTGCATAAGATATTTTGGTCTTCCTCTTGTAGAGCACATTACTAATAATGGTTTCAATTCTTTTACTTGGATTTGGGGTATTTCTCTATTCATTTCTAAAATCTGGATGAACACAACTTTCTGGTATTTGTTGAAAACATCTTGCACAAAAATAATTTCCGTAACCATCTACAATTATATCAACCATTTGGCTACTTTTCTTAAATTCACATTCGTGCTCAGTCATGTTAAATAATAATTTATATATTTTTTGAAACCTCCTTGTTTTAATTTTCTAATTACTGGGTTTGGATGAAACAATGCACCTAAAATTTCTGAAGGAGAAAATTGATGCCTGAATTGATAAATAGAATATTGTTTTTTCCAATCTTTTCCTCTTTCCGGAGCATTAACTGCTGAAACTGTATTCTTAAATGGAGTGAAAAAAGGCATTGTAAATAAATCTGAATATTTCCTTCCCATCTGAAATGTTCTTTCAAAATCTTTCGGCTTACTTTGTGAAGGCAAACCATATATATGGCAACCATAAATAGCAATATCATTTTCTCTTAAAACATTTGAAGCTGCAATGTTTAATTCTGATGATTTTTTATCTTTTAAAAATAAATCTTCATAAGTATCAAAACCAATCAAAACACCATATAATCCTGCTTTCTTAGCCATTTTAACCATCTCCGGATTTTTTGCAATAGTATCTGCTCTAATTTGTGTGAAGAATTTTATATCTATATTTTTTGAAATAATCTTATCAAATAATTCCATATGTTTATTTGTTCCTAATCCAAAACTATCATCACCAAGATAGATATGACTTCTTCCATCCTTACAAAGAACTTGTAATTCCTCAATAATTCTATCATTAGATTTTTGTCTGAATTCTCCCCAATAAACAGAGACAGAACAGAAATCGCATTTAAACGGGCACCCTCGACTTGTTTCTAAACTTCCTGTAAATCTTCCCTTAAAAAAATAAGAAGGAATTTTATTTATTAAATCCCATCTTGGAATTGGATTATCATCAATATTTTTTATGTGTGCATCTGCTTTCTGAATTATTTCACTAACTCCTGCCTCTTTTAATTCATCCTGATTATAGAAAGCACCCTGTCCTCCTGCAATTTGATGAACTTTAATATTTCTTATTTGTTCCAATGCTTTTGGTAATTCTCTTTGTGCTCTTATGCTCCAACCAACAACATCTGGCATAAATTCTGCAATAGTTTCCTCTAAATTATTATATTCATATCCATGTCCATTATCAACAATTCTAACTTCATCATTCTTGTAAATTGCTGCAATATAAGGCAATGATAGATTAGGCCAGTCTGGTTGAACCAAACAATGTCCAAAATCTGAACTTCTCGGAGGATTAGTGAGTAATATTTTCACTTAAAAATTCCTCCACAGATTTATTTTTATCATCTATATAGAAATCTGCTAATGGTTTTGCCATGATTAATGTATGATATTTTATTCCATGTTTTTTCAACCATTCAACTGTTGGATTATAATCATGCCATATCCTTGCAGTATTTAGAATTATTGTATTTCCATCATCAAATAATTGATTAACTTTTATTATTGCTTTGATATTTGGTTCTATGTTCAAAAGCATTGCTCTTAATCTAAGATAACTATCTCCGACTGACCATTTCAGTTTTTTGCTCAAAACTCCGTCTATATCAATACAAAAAATCATTTTGTAGGTTCAGGAATAAAATCATTTTTCCCATCATGTTTTGCATTTATTTCATTAAAATAATCTTGGATATTATTAATTTCTTCATCAATAGAAATAAGTTCTTTTACTTCATATCCCTGTTTTCTATTATATTTATCTGCTCCTCTAACTAAATCATGCACATCACCAGAACTTTCAATTTCAAGAATTATACTATCTTCAATCGCCTTTGTCTTATGAAAAATCTCTTTTGGAATTTGCCTAACAAACATTGGTTTTAATTCAACATCTTCCATATAATCGGTAGAATTTCCAGTTCGTATCATTCTTGCTCTGCCTTTTAAAAGAATAATCAAAACATCCTTTTTCATATGACAATGTAAAGAAGTTTCTTCTCCTGCCTTTATATGAAGCATTCTTAAACTAATCCCGTCTTTGAAAACAGAATATTCAAAACCCCAGGGTTTATTTACTATTAAATCTGCCATAAAATTCCTCCAAAATTAATTTCATCCATTCACCAAGATACATATAATGAGATGCAGAAATAATATTTTTATCTTGTGCGAATGTTGGATTATAATAAGCACCCGCATTTACAATATCATCTTCTATCGAGTAATATCCAGCAATTACTTTATCTTTTACAACTTTTGCTGAAATTAATAATTGAGCACCATGACAGATACTTCCAATTATTTTTCCTCGTTCATTCCAATCAGAAATAAATTTTAAAACTATTGGTTCTCTCCTTAAATATTCCATGCACTTTGCTCCACCTGGAAGAATTAATAAATCATAGGAGTTTATTTCGTCTTGATTGCCTAATGCTTCATAACTGATTATTGTGCATCTTAAATCTGAAGGAATTTTTGTTCCTAATATTCCTGTTGTTTCTTTTGCTGATTTTAATGCAACAAAGATTTCAAAATTTTCTTCTAACAATCTATAATAAGGATAAATTAATTCGTGATCTTGCACATTCTTTCCTGTAATTATTAGAGCTCGTTTCCGTATTTCCATTTTGGTTGGATTGTTGTATCCTCAAATTTAATTTCATGAACTTTATCCCCAATACCAAACGCATTCGCCATAAGTTTAATATCAGGGATTTTAAAATTACAAGCAATTCCTTGTTCTAAATATTGCTTCCAGTCGTTTTGAGTTTGTCTTATCATTCCGTAACCGCCATTATTTACAACATAGACATCAATAGGTAGGTCATAGTCTTTAATTGTCTGTAAATCGTGCATATTCATCATAAAACTGCCATCCCCTATGATTACCTTAACTGGCCTGTTTGTTGCGATTGTTGCCCCTATACTTGCAGGAATTGAATAGCCCATAGGTGAGTGGTTCATCCCATTGAACAAACTTTGATTTTTCTTTGGTTTCCATCTTTGAAAAGCAATACATCCTATTTGTCCCATGTCCGGGATAATTATATCTCCCTCTTTTGAACTTTCGCATAATTTGTCTATCCAATTATAAGCCGGTGAGTTTGTTGTATTTTCTTCTCTCACTCCCCAATCGTTTCCTTCAATAGTCAAAGGTGAATAATTTTTTAATTTGCCAATAACTTTCATATCAACTTCGTGAGGAAATTCTAATCCCATTGAAATCTTATAAGCATTAGAAAATTTTGAAAAATCAGGACATTGATGAGTATCCATCTTTGTTCCAATCATTAAGATTAAATCACTCTCTTTTATCATTCTATTTCCGTTAGGACTTCCTGTAATTCCAAAATCTCCCTTGCAATAATAATTGTCAAAATATTTATCTTTTATGCCCCAAGTAAAAAGGAACGGAACTTTTAGATCTAAATCCATCTCTCGCGCACCTGCACCTACAATCACTAATGGTTTTTTTGCATTTTTAACTAATTCAACTGCATTTCCAGCATATACTAATCCTTCTGAATTATAATCTCCACCTGTTGAACAATAGTCATTATTTTCTTTCAAATCTTTTCTTTGAAAATCATCACATATCTCTAAAAATACTGGGCCTGGTCTATTTGATTTTGCAGTCAGAATTGATTTTTCTAAATAACTTTGAGAGTTCATTCTTTTAGATAATTTTGTAATTGGTTTTAATAATTCAACTCCATCAACTTCTTGAAATCCCATTTGCCTATCTCTACATTTGTTTAAATATTTTTCAGGCACCTGACCACCTATTGCTAAAACTGGAATACTATCATAATAAGAACACGCAATTCCTGTTATCATATTTGTTGTTCCAGGACCAGATGTTCCAAAGACCACTCCAAATCCCTTAAATCTTGCATAAGCATCAGCCGCTATTGCTGCACTTTGTTCATGGTGCATTGGAATTATTCTTAAACCAGCTTTATGAAAACTATCAACTAAATTAACAACACATCCACCAGTTACTCCAAAAACTGTATCAACTTCACTTTTCACTCTTTTTGCAATATAATCAGAACATTTCATCTTTTAATCGTATCTTTATTTATTTGGATGTTATGTCCGCAATAAACACATTTCTTAGAACCGGTTGGTTGCTTTCTTTCTGTTTTCTGAAATCCTAAACATTTCTGGCATTGAATTTTTATTATCATTTTATCTCTGTCTGGCAATCTACTCCGCCAAGATATTTATTTGTTTTTAACTTTAAATCACAAGGATTACATTCTCCAAAATTGTTACATCTCCTGAAATCATAAATTATTGGTTTTAGACTATTTAGTCTATTTAGACTATTTTCTGAATGATACAAATCTCTGTGACATCCAAAAATATCTCCATCTGGTGCAATTAATAATTCTCTAACTCTGCAATCTGCTTGTTTTTTATTTCCATCTAATCCTTCTGGATATTTATAAAAACCATAAAATTTATCTCCAACCTTTCCAAGAAAATCTTTCTCATAAAAAGGAATTCCGTTTTTTGCACAAAGCCAAGCCATCTGCATATTTTCATTTATTGTATAAGGATGTCGGACCCCGAATATTGCAGCATTAAACTTATGTTCATTAAGTCTTTTTACTCTCTTAACGAGTTCTTCGGGAACCGAATTTCCAGCATGGTATGATGCTCTTATTGAATGATAGAAGGGAGTTGTTGATGTTTTAAATCTATCAGGATTTGCACCTTCTATAAATCTATCAACATCAAAATTAAGATTTGTAAGTAGTTCTATTTTTGGTTTTATTTCGTTTATTATCTGAAAAAAATCTTTATGTAATGTTGGCTCACCGCCACCTATTGTTAATTGTAAATCTCCAAAATCAATTTGTTCTAAACCTCTTATCCATTCTTCGCCAGATAATTCTGTTCTTTTTTCAAGTCCGGATATTTTATTAATACAATAATCACAAGAAAAATTACATCTAAAAGTAAGATATGCCTCTGCATAATTAATTTCCTTTGGAAGTTTCATCAAATATAGATATTATATTTATTTGAAAATATAAAGGGTTGCATACAACCTATCCAATAAGTTTTTGCTCTTTTCAATATTTTATTCTTCTTTTTCATTTGTAAGTTGCAAGTGTTTGCATCCATTTACTTACGAATTTATTATTGCAATCCATTTGCATTTGCTGTGTTTGTCTTAATGGTCTAACTTTTAACATATCCATACCTTCCAAATGAATTATTGTTGCAGGGACTACTCCAACTGAAAATCCAAGTTCTCTTGCTCTAAAGCAAAAATCAACATCAATATAATAAGAAAATTGAAAATCATAAGTCTTAATTTTATCCCAGACTTTTTTCTTGATTACCATCCCTGGTCCTGTTACAAAAGCTGAAGATAATGGTTCATTTAATCCAATATTTAAAAATCCTTGATTTGGATGATGTCCTGTTCCTCTTTTATGTATTGCTCCGCCATAATGCGCTATTGTTCCGTCTGGATAAAGTAATTTACAACCCAACACATCAAATGCTTCATAATATTTCATCAAATCTTCATACCATCCAAAAGTCGCCATCATATCCGGATGCCAGATAATTACATCTTCTGTGAATTCATTTGAATTAAAATATTCCTGATAAAGTTCTTCAGATACTTTTGTCTTTTTAGGGTCTGCTTTCTTTTGAATTATCTCCAAATTTGGGGAAAATTTTTTTAAGCTTTCAAGACATAGAGCCAACTTTTCATCTTCGTGCAAATAGACAAGAAGAATTTTCATTTCTTAGTTTCTCCATTTCCTAACAATATTTTATCTAATTTTAAAATTAGATTTGCAACATTAGTAGCTGAATTAATTGCATGAATTTTTATCAATACTGGCTCAAAAATACATCGTTCTCGGGCATTGCTTATTCCAATTCCAATATCAACTCCCATATCTTTTTGTCCTGAAGAGTGCAATGTTTTTAATGTAGTAAGAACTTCTATCGCATCTAATCCGCAATTTTCAGCTAATATCAATGGGATGCTTTCAACTGCTTCACAATATTTTTCAATAGCTAATTGTTCTTTTCCACCAACTTGTTTTGCGAATTCTCTTAAATGATTTGCTACTTCAATCTCAATTGCCCCTGCTCCTATGACCATATCTAATTCATGCCTTAACAGACTAATAACATCATCCAATGCGCGCATAATCTCGTCTAATACTTGATTTGTTGAACCTTTAATGACAAGTGTTTCAATCTCTCCATCAACATAAATTAATCCTGTTTTTCCTTTTTTGTATTTTACATGTCCGTTTCCAGTATGTCTTTCATCAATCTGATCCACACTTGCAACACTTGTAGCTTTAACAGCATTACAGATTGCATCAATATTATCTCGTCTATTTACAACAACACCTGTTATTCCATAGTCGGTTAGAAATGTTTCAAACTCAGGGGTCGTATCTGTATAAAAAACACAACCTATGTCAAGACTTTTCAACTTATCTGCAATTTCTTTCTTATAATTGCTGTCAAGATTTTGTGCTTTTTTTAACTCGTCAGCAGACGTTATCTGAAAATTATCATACTTCATGCTTACAGGAAAGTCTAAGACTGCAATTTTCCCTGTTACTTCTGATTTCATTCTATCATTCAATGTAAATCCCTCAAAAATTGTTCCTAAAAATAATTCACTTTCCAATGGATTTGAATTATTCATCTTGAATACTTGTAAATTTTCATAATCTTTCACTTTTAAAACTAATTTTGTCAAGTGAGTAATAATATCACTTGTTAATTTTGTTCCAAAAGCTGTCTTGATTATTTTTTCTTTATCACCAGGTTCTTTAGATTTTTCAAGAAACTTCATGCTTTCAATTTTTGCAAGATTATATCCGTTGATTATTGTTGTTGGATGAAGTCCTTTGTTTAATAGAGTTAATGCGTTCTGAAGCAACTGGCCTGCTAATATTGTTGCAGTAGTAGTTCCATCACCTATTGCTTCTTCTTGTGACTTGGCTAAACTTTTAAATAATTCCATAATTGGATGTCCGCCTTTTACAGAATTAATTATGTTAGCACCGTCATTAGTCATTATCATAGAATTATTTGCTTCATCAATAATCATCTTGTTCATGCCTCTTGGACCAAGAGTTGTTCTGACTAAATCACTAAAACTAATTGCAAGATTTAAATGGTCATATTTATTATCCATTATCCAAACATTCCAATAGGTTTAATTATTTCTTCACTTTTTGCTTTTTCTGAGACATCTTTATTCGTAATTAAAGGAATTTTTTTCCTTTCAACATGAATTCCTATCTCCAAACAATAATCAATAAACCTTGTCAATTCAATTTCAGTAACTTTTCCGTTTAGCATCTTGCCATATATCTGAGAAAATAAAAAAAAGTCTATTGCCTTCAGTTTCTCCTTGATAACTTCAATTAATAGTCTTTTAGTTTGTTTGGCCATATTTTTGATGATCTTCAATTATTTTGTTTAATCCTCGAGAGAAATTGCCTTTTTTGGCTCTTTTATCACTTACTAATTTAGCAATCGATTGAACATATTCAATAGAACTTATCGGAAGATTAACTAATTTTTTCATGGTGAATTGATTGATTATAAAATTTCCTCCACTTTTTCTTCAATTTCTTTAGGTTTTTCTCTAATAATAATTCTTCTATCAGCCGGTGAAACTTCCATAATTAATTCTGTCTCACCGGTCCATTCAAAGCAATCTATCCAAGATTTAGGAATAACTAAACAATGAGAATTAGCTAATTTCTGTAAATGTTTTGTTTTAGAAATTTTATCAAATAAATTATTCTTAACCATAAATGTTCTTATCAAATCAGTAGTTTATAAATGTTTCTATTGTTTAGTTCAATTAGTAATATTTATAAACCTATTATACCTATTATCTTTAGGATGCGAGTTGAGAACTAATTAAGATGTCGTCACCTTGATTGTCAAGCTATTCACTCTTCAGACGGTAAGAGATGCTTGAAAGTGGGTTCATGACCCGCCGCACCCTATTAGCAGATAAGCAAACCGGTGTTTGTGCTGGCCTCATGAGCCAGAGAAGTTTGGTTCAACTCCAAAATTTGCTATCCGGGTAATCAGATCCGAAAGAAAAAGCAATCTCTGAAGGGATTTGAAGGTTTGTCTAAGTAACTTACCTTAATGAGGCAGGGTGCAGGTTTTACTTTCTTGCATCTCTCCCGGTCTTATTCGGTAAGCGGTGTAATTAATTTCTTTAATTCTGCATGAAGTTTATCATGTTTCTTAATAGTCATTAATTCCAAATTTTCTCTGGCATTGTTACTTATATCTAAATCCTTATGATGAACACAAAATCCAGAAGGAAGTTTATTCCAATTATTCTCTTTTAAAATTATAGCAATATGTTCGCCTATTCTTCTGCCCCTATATGTAACTTTTCTATATCTCTTATTGAAGTTTTTACCTCTCTTTTCTGGTCTTAGTTCATAGAACTCTGGTTTTTTACGATATTTATAAAAACATTTTCTCGAGCAAAATTCATTTTGGCTTTGAAATTCTTTTCCGCATTTACATAATTTTATAGGATATTGTCTTTTAGTCATTAATTTGAACTTATCTAATCTTTTAAAAAATCTTCTAATATTTTTCATTCTAAAATACTCAGAATTTTCCCGGGAGATTTTTTGGTTTGTCTTCCAATCATCTGTTGTATTAGCTTTTTTTATGTTCTCTAATGCTTCTTTAGAAAACCATGATCCGTTTAATCTTCTCGTTATAACTTTTTGTTTATGTGCATCATCCATACTTTATATAAACTAACTTAGTATATAAATATTCCTAAACTGGCCCGCGTATTTTACTGAGACTAAGTCCTATAAAACCATGCTTCAGAAACTACAAGCCCATCCCCCTTATGCTCTTATCCTATTTGTTCTTATATGTTTTATTTATGTGTATTATTTTCCCTATCAAACCTTCGCCTAATCGTGATTAGGCGTATGTTTCCCTTTATCCTATACTAAGGTAGCCCTTAGTGTATGCACTTAGGTGAGTTAGTGCATGAATATATAGCTTATAAC